>Ga0209085_1001597_pt1 | contig 13763 bp, 18 predicted proteins | sample C_131016_EF_Meta_FD_187310 | JGI IMG/M metagenome (GOLD analysis project Ga0209085, IMG submission 187310) | Freshwater microbial communities from Lake Croche, Canada to study carbon cycling - C_131016_EF_MetaG (SPAdes) (version 2) | ecosystem: Environmental > Aquatic > Freshwater > Lake...
TTTTTGTTTTTTGTTTTTTTTTGTTTTTTCCAAAAGCAGATTCAGTTCCATGAGTTGTAAACTGTTGTTCAACATCATCCATTATTTTTTCTAATTCTTCCGCTTTAAATATAAGAACTGTTATATTACAAGGACTCCAATATGGTTCTTCTTTATTTATAACAAAATTACTAGATGAACCAAAATATTTACTCATAAATCGTTGAATAAATTTAAGAGTTGGGAGAGAACCAGTAGATTTATCTAATATATTTAATCCATGGAATACTTTTTCTGAAGGAAATTCTCTAATACTAACTGGTCTTGAAGTACGTGTTTTATTATCAAACCAAGAATCTACTATAAAACAAGTATTGTCTTGAAACCAAATATATGCATGATGCAGTGTTGTACCATTATACAAAAGTGGAAAAGATACTATATATCCTTGATTTACATGAAGTTCACGTACATTTGGTAAAAATTTTGTTGGGTCCCCCCTGTATATTTTTTCTATACCATATCCGCGTTCATCATGTAAATCCCATAAATGACCAATTGTTTCAGTAACTAAGGCAGTAAATTCATGAAACGATAAACTTTCAGAAGACATAACTGAATCAAAACTGGCTTTATTGGTAATATTTTTTTTAATAAATACATGCATTATAGCTGCAATTAATGGAGCAGTAAACCCGCAAACATTACTTGCTTCTATATTTTTAGTAGTACCTTTGTATCTTTGTGTTTTTACATTATTACATGTTTCACATAAAGAAACGGCAAGCTGTAATCTATCTAATGCTACATCTCTTTCTTCATCTACTCCACGTTCTGTTATTAAATGCAATTGTGATTTCAATATAGTATCTTTAAATACTTTTGAAGAACCCTTATTACTCATTTACAATTTAAATATAAAATAATAAAATATTTTATCATAATTTAATATATAATGAAAAACAATTTAAAGACAAAAAAGGCCGGAAGACCTAGGTATAATAAATATGCCGACAGATATGCAGACAGATATGCAGACAGATATGCAGACAGATATGCAGACAGATATGCAGACAGATATGCCGACAGATATGCAGACAGATATGCCGACAGATATGCAGACAATTATGATAGTTATCCTAATGCAGATTATGATACTAGATATAGGAAACATTATGAACGCGAAAAAAACAAAAGAAAAACATTAAAATTATTAAAAACTCATATTAATAATCATATTTTAAAACAAAAAGATATTTGTTGTGAAGAACATTTTGAGAGAGAAGATATTATTAATAAAATAATTGAACTTTATACTAAATTATATCAATCAAAAGAAGAAATAAATACTCATATTATATATGATATTAAACGTCTTGTACTAAAACGTTTAACCAGTTTTAAATTATCCGATAATATTGATAAATATACGCAAACATTAAAACATACTATAAAATTATTAAAAGTACTACCATTATATTTATTATTATCACTTTTAGGAGTTGCTTATATAAATAGTAATTGAACAAAAAATACCACCAAATAATATATTATTATATTATATACTATTATAATATAATGAAAAACAATTTAAAGACAAATGCAAAAACCAAAAAAGGTGGACGTCATCACCATTACCATCATCATCGTCACCACAACGACAAACATAAACGAACATTAAAAGACCGTATTAACAAACATATTTTAAATCAAAAAGATATTTGTTGTGAAGAATATTTTGAGAGAGAAAAGATTATTAATCAAATAATTGAACTTTATACTAAATATGTTTTAAAACTATTAAATCAACCAAAAGAAGAAATTCCTGAATCTATTTCTAATGATATTTCATTATTAATATTTAAAAATTCTTCAAAAAATATAAAATTATCTAATGATATTGACAAACAAACCAAAACATTGGAAGATATAAAAATTTTGTTAAAAGAAATACCATTGTATTTATTATTATCACTTTTGGCATATGCTAATATAAAAGCAAATGCAGTAAATCAATTAAATACTTGAAATTACTAAAAACTAATAAAACATACGGAAAAACTATTAAATATAAAATATAAGAAACTATAAGAAAAGAAATTAATATAAATGCTTTTAGTAAATGACATAAATAATTATAATAATCAAAATATATTTTTTTGTGATCCAGTAAATAACAGTATTATGCATGAAGGCAAATTTATAAGAATTTTATATTCAACAAGTAATGTTGTTTTAAATGGAATTTATTTATTCATCTCATTCAATGAAATCGCAAATGAGAGAACAAATAAATATAAATATACTTTCAACACAACAACTGAAAATAATATTATAATAAACAACTTAAAGAACATAGAAAAAAATATATTGGATAAATATCAATTATATCAAACAAATGATAAAATACCTCAATACAAAATTTATGAACAATTAAATAATGGGTATTTAAAATTATTTTTTGATATAAAAGAAAATACAAATTGTTCTTTTATTTTGAAAATATCTGGAATATGGGAAAATAATGATACTTATGGATTAACTTACAAATTTATTAAATAAATTGTTTTTCTTTTTTCTCTCTTTATTTTTCTCTCTTTATTTTTCACTCTTTATTTTTCTCTCTTTTTATTTATAAGAAATTAAATATATTATTATATACAATATATTTAAAAAAATAATTTTATGAAATATATGGAAGATATGGTAGAACAATATAAATCTTATTTATGGTCAGAATATGAAATGAAACAAATAGAAAATGAAAAAACAAATACTGAATTATTATCTTTATATGAGAAAAAAAAAGAAGAATATTTTGTAGATTTGTTTGAACTTAATACATTATTTGAAGTTACAAAAGATTGTGGATATTCAATATGGATACCTGTTTCGGCAAATGCATCATTGAATATGTTGTATATTACTATTGCAAAATATTTTAATTGTACTCATGAAAATATAAAATTATATGTACAAATACAAGATAAAGATAAAAATGAACATTCACTCATTATACCATGGAAATATAATTTTACTGTAAAAGATTTTATTATTGAAAATAAACAATATTTTACAGCAATATATCCGTTACCTGCAAAAGTAGTTTATAAAATATATATAAAAATATAAATGTGTTAGAAGAATTTGTTTTTTATTTTCTTGTTTTTCTTTGTTGTTTTTTTGTTTTTCTTGTTTTCTTGTTTTTTTGTTTTTTGTTTTTTTTGTTTTTTTTGTTTGTTTTTTTTTTTTTTTTGTTTGTTTGTTTTTTTTTTTTTTTTACCACGTGGACTGGAAACCTCTTTCCATGTACCTGAAACATCTTCCTCATCTTCTTTCTCTTCCTCATCTTCTTTCTCTTCCTCATCTTCTTTCTCTTCCTCATCTTCTTTCTCTTCCTCTTCTTCATCAATTCTAGGTTCCATAAAATGTATTGGAAATGGGCGAGGACTTTCTGCAGTTCGTAATCTATTATAAGGGATTAATTCAGTTGGGTCAATTGTTTCTTTATTTTTGTCAAATTTACTAGGTTCATAAGTAATTAAAAAAGGCGTTTCTTCATTTAATTTTTTATATAAATTATCAATAATTATTTGGTCTTTTTGACTTAAATGTAAAGTATTTAATTGAAATACTTTTTTATCTTTATTATCACGTAAATATTGAAACCCTTGAGAGGTATAAAAATTTTGTGTAGTACCTCTATTTACAGATTCAAGAATAATCAATGGTATTTTTAATAAAGTAATACTTAATTTTATTAAAGAAATTAATATTTTTCCTATACCAGAAAATTTTAAATCAGAACAAATATATGTTATTTCCATTGTTTCTTCGTCAATTATTTTTACTTTTGCAAAACCATTAATGTAATTTTTGCCTTGATAAGTAAAATAACTTATAATCATAAACGCATCTTTAAAAAAAATAGCATTTTCAAATCCAGATAACCAACGACATAATCTGCCTCTACTACTACTAATATTTTTTATTAATATTGATGTGATTTCACGATGATTTTCTATACAAGGAATATTAATTTCTCTCATTTTGTTTATTAAAGATTGTACATCAAAAGATATTGATGTATTTATAACACAAATAAAATGTGTTTCAATCTTTTCCGTATCTCTCAAATTTTTTAATGGCAATAAATTATCTTCAAAAATCATCTTATAATATAATAATATTTATATATATTTTTAATAAAATATATAAATACATGTTTATTTATTCAAGTAAAAGTAGTAAACCCTTGAGTAATATTATATTTCAAAATAATATAAATAAAATAAAACCATATTATATTAAATATACTTATATAAAATATATAACTCATTGAATTCATATTTGCTTTGCCATATTTTTGAAATTCTTCTGTACTAATAACATTATACAGAATAAATAATTGAATTAATAAACATATTAAATACATATAAAAAAATGTATTATATGAAGGGGGTATATTTACTGTAGATAATATATCTGTATTAGTATGAATTAAATAAAGCATAAATGATAATGTACAAATAGTAATAATTAATGGCATTGAATACATGAGGGCATGTTTAATTTTATTATGTAAAAAAATATGTAATATAATTATTGCCATTCCAATATCTAAAATAATAAAACTTGTTCTATATGCATTAACCGATGTTTGTTCTATTGTATAATATCCAAATAATAAAGTAATTATTCCTGAAATAATAAACGCTTTAAATAAAAATGAATACCATAATATTGAATTAGAATAAGAATTAGAATTAGAATAAGAATTAGAATAAGAATTAGAATTAGAATATGACATTTATATATCTTTAGATTAGAAAATATTATATTTATTTTTTATCCATGATTTTAAGACTTCTATATCACAGGTTTTATAATTTTCTTTTATTTCAATTTCAAATACTTTTATATCATAAAATTTAGGTTTTTTCATTTTTTCATTTTTATAAAATAAATAATCGCCTTTTGGACCTTTTTTTATAGATATACAATTATTTATCTCTCTTATACAATTTGCATTTTTTATGTTTTTTGGTTCGGTTGTTGAGTCTGACGAGTCTGTTAAATCTGTTTGTAAATAAGGTATTATATCATCTAAGTTTATTGTATTTATATTTTTTCTACAAAATTCTTTAAATGGTTTCAAAGATTTTGTATTCTCTCCCCATTCAAGATATAACCCATATCTTCCTTTCTTTAAATAGATATCTATATTATTATATTGACCAAGTAATTTATCTTGTTTATCTTCACTATTGATGGGTTGTTTTTTTATTTGGAGAGAATTACCATAAGTTTGATTCAAATCATTTATGCAAGTATGAATTAATTCATTGCAATCATTACATACATTATACATATTTGTCTCTCCATTACATATTTTGTCTAATACAATTTCCATTTCTTTTGTGTATTCATAATTAAATAAATAGTTGAAATGTTCATATAAAAAATCAACAATCATTATTCCAAATGGTTGTATAACTAATTTATTATTTTCATTTCCAAATTTTCTCTCTACAATTATTTCAGAAATATTTTTATCTTTTTCTAAAAATAAATCTTTACATTTTATTATAGTTCCTGTAATATTTTTTTTCTTTACATAATTTCTATCTTGAATTTTATCAATGAGAGAAGCAAAAGTAGAAGGTCTGCCAATATTTTTTTCTTCTAATAATTGAACTAATCTAGCTTCTGTATAATGAGGTTTGGTTCCTTCTATAGATTCTGTACACATAATTTGTTTAAAAGAAAGAACCGAACTATTTTTCAAAGATTTTAAATATTCATAATTTTTACTTTCAATTTCAATTGTTTTTAATGAGGAGGCTGAAATTGTTTTCCATCCCAAAAAATCAGGTATTTCTGCGGTATAAGAATATTTTGTATTATTTGGTGCAATTATGGTAGCAGTAATAGAATAAAATATTGCGGAAGGCATGCAACTTTCTAAAGTATGTTGCCATATCATTTTATACATTTTTCTCTCTTTAATATTTGAATATTTCTCTTCTTCAAGAAAAGAGAGAGAAACTTGAGTACATCTTATTGCTTCATGTGGTGATTGAACATCCAGATGTTGAAGTTGTGTGTAACATTGATATTGTGAAGTGTAATCAGTTTTTGAATTTGAAAAATAATTAGATGCAATATAAGAATGTGTATTAGAGATAAATTCTTGACTATATTGTGTTGCATCTGTTCGCATATAAGTGATTAACCCTTTTTCATATAATTTTTGACAAATTTGCATAGTTTCAGTGGGCGAATAATGTAATTCATTGGAGGCTTTTTGTTGCAGCCTAGATGTCGTCAATGGTTCCGGAGGTTGTTTGACGACTTTTGCGGGCTGTGAACAATGATAAATATGTTGAAAATTTACATCTTGACTTGCTATTAAAAATTCTCTCATTGTTTTTTCATTTGAATATTTTTTATTTAATACAAATGTAATATTTGCATTTGTAAAAATACCATGTACATTATATATTTTATTTTTATTTTCCGTTTCCGTTTCCATTTCATTTTCTCGTAAAATGATTGCATGGTCATAAATTAATTTAAGAGCAGGTGTTTGACATCGTCCCGCACTAAGATTATTATTTTTAAAAATTTGCCACAAAATAGGTGATATTTGAAATCCTACTAATAAATCTAATATTTGCCGTGTTTGTTGAGCATGAACGATATTCATATTTATAATTGTTGGATTTTGAATTGCTTTTTGAATTGCAGATTTTGTAATTTCATGAAATATAATACGTTTTGTTGTTGCAACTTTCAAACCAAATAATTTACAAATATGCCAAGATATGGCCTCTCCTTCGCGGTCATCATCTGTTGCTAATATGACTTCAGATGATTTTTGAATTTCTTTTTTAATTAATGCAATTTGTTTTTTTTTTATAGAATCATCTATAATTGTATATTTTATTTTATCAAATTCTTTTAAATCTTCAATATTTGGAATAGAGAGAAGTTCTCTTAAATGTCCAAAAGAAGCCATACATTTATACCCAGGACCTAAATATTCTTCAATCTTTTTACATTTAGCGGGACTTTCTACAATAACAAGTATCATAATGTTTTAAATACAATATATTTATATTTTATATATTTATATTGTATTTATTCAATGAATTTTTTTTATAATATTTTTCTCTACTTTTTTAATGGGTATTTCTAAATATATCATTACATAAAATGATATGTATCCTAATATAACACCTAAAATACCTCCAGCAAATAATTGACTTAATGTATGATTTCTAAATACATACCGTTGTAAAACAGTTAATAAAAATAACCCAATAGACAACATTAAATTTTTATGAGTAAATAAATACGCAATTGTTAATGCAAATGCCGTTTGTTGTGTATGTCCTGATGGCATCCCATTATTTCGTTTTTGATTTTTTTTAAAAGCTAAAAATTTAATTTCTCCCGGAGGTCGTAAACTATGAATCATTTCTTTTAATACCACATGATTCAAATATCCAGATAATAAAAAAAGAATTAAAAATAAAATACTATAATTAAAATCATATGTATAAACTACATAAATAGCATATACAGTTGCGATTTGCCAACTAAAATAACCAACTGCCCAAAATAAATCACTTAATTGATCAAATAACTCAAAAATACCGTTGAGAAAATTCATTATAATATTCTATAATATTCTATAATATTTCATTTTTGTAAATTTCAATTTTTGTAAATTTAAAATTTTAAATTCTTAAATTCTTTCCATGAAATATTTATTTCTGGATTTTTTTGCGTATCATTTTTATCTATATTATCATATTGTTCGTTTAATTTGTCTGCTTTTTTTAACGCACTATCTACATACATTTTTTTTAAAATATTGCCAACAATAAAAGAACCTTCATGTTGGTCTAATTCGCCTATTTCAATTTTTTGTAATACATCAAAAAAACTATAAAGAATACTTAAATCTATTTCATCTTTTCTTATTTTATTAAAAATATCCGTATAATAAGTAAATAAAAAAGTACATTCAGCTGCACATTCTGCATATATGTCTTCTTGTACTTTTGCATTTTCTAAATTCTCTCCATTATTTTTATATTTGTTTTTTATAATCAACATATTATTTACATCATTACGTAAAATTTGACTATGTTTTAAATCCCGAATAAGATTCGTTTGGTCTTCTATATTATTTGCTTTAATCATATTTTGTAATTGCAATTTTTGCATATCATTCATAACAGAATCTGAAAAATCTGACATATACTTAATTACTATTATAATATTTATATTATTTATTATTTTATTATTTTATTTTTATTATTTTATTATTTTATTATTTTATATTTATATTATAAATAATGAGTGGTAGTGTTCCTGGTATGAATTATCCGCAAATCAAACCTATGGTTGCTTCTACACCAAGTGATTCTGCGATTGCAAGTTTAAAAACACAAAATAGTTTACAAAATGCAAGAAATCACGCTTTATCTGGAGGAAAAAAATCAAACAAAAACAAATATAAAAAATCAAAAAAATCAAAAAAATCAAACAAAAACAAATATAAAAAATTAAAAAAATCAAAAAAATCAAACAAAAACAAATATAAAAAATCAAAAAAAAACAAAAGAGGAGGTGGAAGTGGAATATCAGTTCCTCAATTTACACAATCCTATACACCTGCTGGAACAGTTTCAACAAATGATATAATTAAAAGTCATTCACAAGTAAGTACTCAAGCAACTGCAAATGCAAAATATGATTGTTATGCTACAAAAACTTGTTGATAATAAATAATAATAAATAATAACAAATAATAACAAATAATAACAAATAATAACAAATAATAACAAATAATAACAAATAAATAATTATATAAATAAGTAATTTAAATATATAAATTTATATAATTTATGTCAAATATTAGTACCGCATTCAATGATCATTTTATGGAATTTGTAAATGAGATTCACAAAATATTTCCCAATGATCCTGATATATTAACGAGTAAAACTGGATTTTCAATTATAAGAAAAACAAATCCAAAAATGATTGTTAAAATTTGGAAAACATTTATTACAGATAAATATGAAAATGAAATTAACTTGGGTAATGTTGATTTTTTTATCAATAAAAATTATGAGGATGATTTAGCTCGTATAAATAATCAAGACCAAATATTGCAAGCAATTAATAAATTAAGAAATCCGATTAAAAACATGACAGATGAAGATAAAGAAAAAATGATGAAATATATACAAAATTTGACAAAATTATCTTTATTAATCAGTAAATCAACAAATTAACAAATTACTTAAAATAACAAATTACTTAAAATAATAAATCAATTTTAAGTAATTTAATTTAAATAAATATGTATAATAAATGATATGACAACAATTGACCCACCAGAAGAGTTTTCTAAAGTAATGAAAGATTTTGTGAATGATTTAAAGTCTACTTTTCCAGAATATAATTCTTTTATAAAAAAATGGTGGTATGATGAATCTGATTTTGAACATATTGAGAATGAAGAAGAGAAAAAAAATGCATGTATAGATGCTGAAAAACAATCTATGCAATTATTATTTGATTATTGTCAAGTGAAAATACCTCCAAGAATTTTTGATATTTTATATCAAAATGAAGAAATTTTTCAATCTACATCAGAAGTAGATACTGAATTACTTCCACAAATACATTTCAAAAATTTGTGGCAATATGACATTTCTGACAAAACAAAAACTACTATTTGGAAATATTTACAACTTATTATGTTTTCTATAATAGGAACATTAGATACAAAAGATGCATTTGGAGATACTGCAAAATTACTTAAAAATATTAATCAAGACGAGTTTAAAAATAAATTAGAAGAAACTTTAAAACATATTCAAGATTTATTTTCCAATAATAAAAAAGAGAGAACAAATGAAGAATCGGTTCCAACTGAGCCATTTCAAACAGCAGATGATACTGAAACCAATGACTCATCCGAAGCTAAAGAAGCTAAATTTAATATACCAGATGCCGATGATTTACATAATCATATAAATGGTATGATGGAAGGTAAATTAGGCAAATTAGCAAAAGAAATTGCAGAGGAAACTGCGAATGATTTTGGCGAGGATTTTGATAATGTAACAGACCCAAATGATATATTTCAAAAATTAGTAAATGACCCATCAAAAATGATGAATTTAGTTAAATCGGTTAGTGAAAAATTAGATACTAAAATTAAATCTGGTCAACTTAAAGAAACCGAAATAATTAGTGAAGCTACAAATTTAATGAATCAAATGAAAAATATGCCAGGTATGAATAATATTCAATCCATGTTGAGTAAAATGGGAGTATCTGGTTTAGGCAATTTGGGAAATTTAGCTGGATTAGGAGGAAAAGTAAATACTGGTGCGATGGAAGCAAATTTGAATAATAAAATGAAAATGGCAAAAACAAAAGAAAGAATAAGAGCAAAAGCAGAAGCAAATGCTCGCGCAAAACTTATGCAACAAATGGCCAGTTCACAATTATTACAAAATAATGCATATATGATTGAACAACAACGCCAACAAACAATTATGGATGAAGAAATAGTCAAAATATTTAGTACTGGAGAAAAAGTAGAAAAAACACCCAGAATTGTAGAATCAACAAATGATAAAAAGAATAAGAAAAAAAATAAAAAAGAATAAATTATATTATATATATGTCAACACAACAATTTTGGTCTAATGATTTTACTGTATTATTTAATCAACAATATATTTTTGAAATATGTCCTAGTGCATCTATGAGTTATGAAGAAAAATTAAATTCAATCACAAGACTTGTTATTTTAATAACTTTTATAGGTTATTTTTTAACTAGAGATTTAAGAGTATTTTTTAGTGGATGTATTATATTATTTATAATATATGTTTTATATAAAACACATACACAATATGATGCAGTAAATATGTTTAAAGAAAATTTTGATAATAGTAATATTAATAAAAATATTAATATAAATAATACTAATTTAAAAATAAATTCATCTGATGTAGCAAATACATATGTAAACCCGGCTACTTTAGAAGAAGTATTAAAAACCGATTATATGGAAGGAACTAAAAAAAACCCATTTAGTAATGTTTTGTTAACTCAAATTAATGGAGATCCAGAACGAAAAGCTGCCCCACCGGCATTTAATGTAGATGTTTCTGAAGACATAACTACAAATATAAAACGATCTGTTCAAATGATGAATCCAGAAATAAAAAATACAAATAAACAATTATATGGTGATTTGTACCAAAATTTTGAATTAGACCAAGCGAATCGTATTTTTTATAGCACAGCAAATACACGTGTAGCAAATGATCAAACTAGTTATGCAAAATTTTTATATGGAGATATGCCGAGTGCTAAAGAATCCACCCCTGAAGGAGATATACAACGTGTGAAAGATAATTTTAGATATAATTTATATTAAAATTCTTTATATCATTTTTTAATATCATTTTTCTTTATATCATTTATCAATTTGACTTTTTCCAATGCATATTGACCGCAAGGTCCGCAATGATCTTCATTTGATAAATCTATTTTATTACTTATTTGTGTATTACATTGTTCTATTCTCCATCTACCAAGATGCAATGGTATTACTGTTGGTTTTAATTTGTTTATGATATATGTTATAAACTTCATAATATATAGTAATATATAAATATAGTATTTTGCTTTTAAGTATATTTATATTTATAGTAATCATTTTCTCTCATTATACAATTAATAAAAAATATATGCATAATACAAATAATACAAATAACATGAATAACATTTATTTATGTCTAACAACCCTCTTGTTATTTTTTCCAATCATTGTATTTTTATATAATAAAAAAAATATATTTTGGGAAAATTGTTTAGCATTATTATTATTGATAAATATTTGCGTATCATTTATATTTTGGATGAAACCAATACAAAAATCTGTAATTCATTTGTATGATGGTATTTTTGCTAAAATTTCAAGTATATTATTTATTATTTATATATTTTTTATAAAAAAAATTAATTATAAAATAAAATTATTAGCTTTTATTATATTATTATTAACATTAATTATGTTTTATTATAGTACTATTAGTTCAAAAAAATGGTGTTCCAAACAACATATAATTTGTCATTCTATTTTTCATTTTTTTATTAGTGTTGGAACTTCTATTGCATTCATTTAATAAAAAAAATTAAAAAAGAAGAAAGAGAAAAATTTATTTAAAAATTATTTTATAATCTACATCTCCAATAAACCAAAAAGGAAATAATTTATTTTTTTTGATAATATCATAACAAAAAGGTCTTTCTTTTTTAGAATATTTTGGAGGAATATCAAGCCATTGAATTTTATATTCTTCTGTATTTAATTTTGTTTTTTTACTATACTTTAATAAACGTATAGTAAATGTAGTTTTGCCATATTTTGGTAAATCATAAAAATGATGATATATTTGTAATTGTATTTTTTTCTCTCTATTTATATCTTTGTTTGTTTGTGTAGACATATATTATATTTGGATTATATAAATTATATATTATTTTTTTGTAAAAGTATAATATAATATAATATAAATGTCTAATTCAGATTATTCATCTTATACTTTTAATAATTTAAGTCGTATAGGTTTAGACAATTGTTATCAAACACAATCCGAATTGCAAAATATTGCAGCAAATAGTTATCAAACACAAAATTATTTTTCTACAGATTCTTCCATGAAAAAACCTATTGATTTAGCAACTTCGCAACCAGGAATCAATTATAACGGTACTTATAATGTTGGCATTGGTGGTTCCAATATTAATGATTCTTCTAAATTACTTATTGGCACAATTCAGACACATCCCAGATGCCATATTGATTTATTTCAGCGACCGTTTGCGACCGTTCCATTTTTAGGAAGAGGTTCAGTAAATCCAGTAGTAGAATCGCAAATTATGCAAGGTGAGCAAATTACAAATAAAAAAAGTGTAAATACTTTAAGTGAAAAGAGTTTTATTAAATATAATCAAATGCCATTATTGCCCGCAGTTCAACAAAATTTCAATAATTCTTCTACTAAAATAGAAAGCGATGCATCAGAAGGGTGGATACGAGGTGGAGTACCATCACGTGAATTAACGAGAGATACTGATTATTTTAATGAACATAGTACTTATCAATATGCATAAAATAATATAAAATAATGAATCATATAATTATTTTATATTTATCGTCTCCTGCGCCCTTTGCCCCTCTTTCTTGTTCCACGACGGCGTTTTCCTCCAGTTAACGAAGAATATCCTAAAGTGGACATTTTACTACCTCCAAAAAATCCTTTAACTGTTCCTGCTCCGGCCCCCGAACCTTTACCGCCTCGTGTATTCTTTAACTTTTTACGTCTACCTCCACTAGGTGTAGAAGTAAGTCCGCCAGGTTTTTTTTTAAACAAATTTTGTAGCAAATCCATATTATAATATACGTAAAGATAATTATTTACAAAAAATTAAATTAAATTAAATTAAATTAAATTGTTATTTTAATACCAAATAAATATTTAATTTAATTTAAAACAATATTGAACATAATTTAATAACCGCTGCCGCTACCGCTGCCACTGCCACTGCTATACATTTTGTTTGCTACAAAATTTGCATAAACAAAATACGCGGCTAAACCTCCTAAAATTTCAACAATAATATATGGAATTAAATCAGATTTTGCTAATTTACCTCCAGCATAAAGAGAAATT
>Ga0209085_1001601_pt1 | contig 13726 bp, 21 predicted proteins | sample C_131016_EF_Meta_FD_187310 | JGI IMG/M metagenome (GOLD analysis project Ga0209085, IMG submission 187310) | Freshwater microbial communities from Lake Croche, Canada to study carbon cycling - C_131016_EF_MetaG (SPAdes) (version 2) | ecosystem: Environmental > Aquatic > Freshwater > Lake...
CACGCCAACCAAGCTCAGGCCTGCGCCCAAGCCTTGAATTCTGGCACTGTGAAGATTCTGACCGAAGTCGGTGGCTCATCGCTGACCACTCAGGAAGAAATGGTTTGTACGGACCAATCGTTACCGAAAACTCGTACAGTCAAGGTCGGAGAAGTGGTTCGTGAAAGCGAAGTAAATCCCGATCTTCAATGGCCACAACCCATTCGAATGGCAGATGGTTATACATACCGTAGATTTGTTGAGCCCGGTGAGCGTGGCCAACTGATCCGTGGTGTTATACGTCAACTGAACAAAACGGATTGGCAAGTGGTTGACAAGTGGTGAACGATTGTGTTATAATTGTTCTATGTTTAACTCTACCGTAAAGGTTTGATATGAAGTACTCTCGAATTGTTGCCGCTGTTGCAGTGGCGGTGTCTGTTAACTCTGTGCAAGCCGGTTGGTTTGGCAAAGATGAAGAAGTCAAAGCGACTCCTGTGATCAAAGAGCATCCTTATGCCATGAAGAAAGCAGAGCCTGTGGCTCTGCCAGCGGCACCTGAGTGGTTTGTACGACTGCCCGAAGATACACCAGACATGGTGTTTGCGGCCGCAGTGGGTGTCAGTGTCGACGAGCAAATGGCCTATGACAAGGCTCGTGTGCAGGCCGAACGCAAACTGGTAGAAATGCAAGGTGCTAAAATTGATACTTTGACCAAAAGTCATCGCACTGACACCGGTGACACCTTGGTTGAAAGTACCAGTGTTACCATACAGAAATCTGCCAACGGTGAACTGGCCGGTGCCCAACGTGTGGACAGTCGTGTGACCTTTGATGGTCGCTACTATCGTGTTTATGTGTTGTTACGTCTGCCCCTGGGCACCAACAATATTCTGCGTACCGAAAAGCAGACAGCACAGACACGCAAAGAAGCTGAACTACGTGGTGCCCGTGCTCATCAAGAGCTAGAGCAGAAGCGTGAAGCAGATGCTCGTGCCGCTGAAGCCGCAGATGTGAAACTTCGTACAGAAATTGGCCCCAAGCCGGTGGTGACTCCTGCAGTACCAGTATCGTCTGAACTCAAGTTGCTGGATGTAGACAATGCCGAATATCGAAAAAAGCGTGACGAAGCCTTGGCCAAGCCCAATGCAGTGATTGGTCAAACCACAGTACAGTAAAACACTGCACTTAACTGGCCCTCTCTAGGTATGTAAATACCAAAAGAGGGCTTTCTCATGGCCAGACCCAACCCAGTTCGAAATATCATGCAGGCACCCTTGCCCAGCAGAACTTATCAAAGACGCAAACTGTTTCGCCCTGACGATGCTAGTATAAACTACGCATATAATATTCTAAATCGTTACATATTTGACCGTCAACTACAACGGCCAGAGATTGTTACCGGCCGCCTTAATGCTGCCTGGGGAGTATGTACCTGGAGCAGCCAACAGCAGGCATCAGGATCACATTGTGATATTTGGCTCAGCAACAAATGGTTTTGTCCACAATGGTTCATGAATGTGCTGGCACACGAAATGGCGCATCAATATCAGTGGGACGTTTATCGTTGGGAATACCAAAGCCGATATGGCTGTAGAATGTATGACGATTCTGCCGGTCACGGTCCCAGCTTTTTCATGTGGCGTGACCGTTTCGCACACTACGGACTGACACTAAAAACTTCATTCAGTCAAAGTCGTTGGTTCCGACATCAAGACTTTTCGCGCTGTTAATTTTTTGGGCGACATAAATATCAAATGCGCCGTTACGAAATAGAACCCTCCAACTCACACCCTTACGAACAGTACCGTGATCGTATCAACGACTTCATAAACTGGGTGTTTAAAAAAGAACATCTAAAAGGTGATCCACCCCAAATCACCTTTGCTGACGAAAAAGAGTCTGAGGGTATGCATCATACTGGTTGGTACAATCACGAAGAAAACAAGCTCTGGGTCTACACTGGCCATCGCAATCTGATTGATATCCTACGCACAGTGGCCCATGAACTGCGCCACTACAAGCAAGGCACACAAGGTCGCATACACGGACACAGTTCACCAGGCAGTCCCAACGAACGCGATGCTGATGCCGAAGCCGGATATCTAATGAAACTGTATGGGCGAGAGCATCCGGAGATCATCGAATGAGATTCAAAGATTTTAAATTGACCGAAGCAGAGTTGATGGAAATCAACATGAGCCCCACCAGCCTGAAGAAATTGTCTGCCGGCATTGATGCTCGAGCCGGCATGGAATTTGAAATGATTGTGCCCAATGTGGAAGGCGGCAGCGGTGATGCTGACCAGGAGCCCAACTATGACATGGATGAACGTTGCCGTAGCATACAAGACGCATACGACTTTTTCTATGATGGTGACTGGAACAGTCGACGCAGTTGCGATGAGATGCGTGACAAGATGCGAGACGACTATATAGAATGGTTGGATGAAAAAATAGCCACAGACTGGGACAGAGGTGGCGATGACTTCATCACCGACTGGGTCAAGAACAATGTGGACGAATCGGAATGGAATCCTGACGATCTAGAGGGTGAAGCCCGTAACGAAGCCTTAGAAGAATACTCAGCAAATGTTCATGCCGACGATCGCAGTGATCAATACCAATCAGCCTACGAAGAGTTCCGCGAAGAAAACCAGGAATCATATGACGAAAGCGACTGGTTGGACGACGCAGATCTAAGTAGTATGAGTGAGATTGAAAATGCTTACAGCATGACATGGCCACACTGGACCGACCCCTATAGTGGCGGCCAAGTTGAAATTTCTGATGTAGCACAAGATTTTGAAAATGCTATAGGTCGTGATACTAGAGCCAGCAGTAACTATCATTCGGGTAGCACATTGAGGCCCAGTCTTGAACAACAACGCTATATTGTAGAACCTGATGGCAGTTTGGAGCCAGATAGTTCCGACGACCGAGGCCTGGAGTTTGTGAGCCCACCACTACCATTAAGTGAACTGCTGAGTGATCTCGAAAAGGTTCAAAAGTGGGCCACGGCGTACGGTTGCTATACCAATGATTCAACAGGACTACACATCAATGTCAGTGTTCCTGACTATGATATTAGCCGTCTGGACTATGTCAAATTGTCCTTGCTGTTGGGCGACGAATATGTATTAAAAGAATTTGGTCGTATGGGCAATACCTATGCCAAATCGGCCATGGCCATTGTCAAAGAACGTGTCAAACAAAATCCTGATGCCGCACAAAATCTATTGGATCAAATGCGTGGACACTTGAGCGACATGGCCAGCAAGGCCATACACTCGGGCATCACATCAAAATACACCAGCATCAATACCAAGGATGGCTACATCGAATTCCGTAGCCCTGGTGGCGACTGGTTGGGCGAGTTGGCCGCAAGTGATAAGATCCAACAAACTCTGTTGCGTTTTGTTGTGGCTCTGGATGCTGCCATCAAACCCGAACTGTATCGTGAAGAATATTTGAAAAAGTTATACAAGATATTGGAAGTCAAAAGCGAAAAAGATACATTGAGTCACTTTGCTCGTTATGTGGCTGGCGAGATACCCAAACAGGCCTTGAAGAGTTTTGTTCGGCAGGTACAGTTGGAACGTGATATCAAACGTGGCAAGACCAAGGGCCAAAAGATGTGGTGGCGAGTCTATAAAGACGGCAAGAATGCTGGCCGATACGGTGCCATGATAGAAGTGGTTGCCGCCAGTAAAGAAGAAGCCATTGACAAGGCCGGTGCCGAATGGGGCCTGTTCTCACAAGAGTATAAGAGTCGCATGGACGCTGAAGTGTTGCGACCTTATGATGAAAAGCCTGATGCAAGATCCGATGGTCCCAAATTGAATGGTCGGTCGAGTAACCCCGATGGCAACTATGTGATCATAGATCAAGCCCGCCCAACTAAACCAGTGTATCGTTACATGGCCTCTGACGCCAACGATGCCTTGTTGGTTATGCGTCAATGGGCCGCTGCCAATACCGGTACAACACACTGGACATTCACACACGATCCTGAACAAAGTCTTGGTCAACCTGCCGCCGCACAGACCGGCACAGGAACCTATGAACTGTTTGATAGACGCACTGGTGAGGCCGTTCCCGACACTGAATTCACGGCTCGCAACCAAGCAGATGTCAACACAAGATTAGATGATTATATCAATTTTGGCCCCCACGGCGTAGGCACAGTAGATGCTCGTTTAGTGTTTGGCGCCAGACCTGTAGGCAGTGCTAATGCTGACCAAGGTATCCTGCCCAACAGTCTGCGACCCACAGGTCCCGGCCCTTGGGAAGTGTACAACAGAGACACTGGCAACAGTACGGTGAACCTTGTGCAGGGTGGTCGACCCATAACTGATCGTGCTCAAGCACAACGCTTGGCCATGAATCTCATTGCCGCTGGACGGCACGATCTCTACGGCGTGAGAACTAGAGGCACACTTAGTGGATCCAACATAGGCACACAACGTGAAATGGAAGCCCGTTTGGGTATGCCTAGTCAACCAGACGACTCCAACTATGCAGTTGTGGATCGCCAAAATCTTGATCCAGTGTTTAGATTCCGTGCAGTCGATAGAGACCAGGCCAACAGAATATATGGTCTTTGGCTGGCAGCCGCTGGCCTGCCACAAACCACTGAAGACTATGGATTCCAAGAGATCAGACCGCGATCTGTTGCCCAGCGACCTTCTGAAATCCAACGTGACTGGCGCATAGTGGATCGTGCGACTGACGAGACACTCAACACCGTACGTGGTGCCAGTTTAGATCAGGCTGAAGCAGTGCGAGCCGACACAGCCCGCAGACATGGTGTTGATGCCAGTCAACTGAGCCTGCAGGTGATATTCAATCCAGCGGCGGCACAGCAGGAAATTCCAGAAGTGCCTCTAGATGTGGCACAGAACTTCCCACAGGCTTCGGACAATGTGTATGGTGCAACAGGTCGGGCCAGTTCAGCACCGCCAGGCAACAGTTTTAGTGGACAATGGCGAATCCTAGACACCGACACAGGTCAAGAACTTTATAGATTCCGTGGCGTAGGCAACAGTCAGGCCGATGCCAACCGAATAGCCGCCACATGGTTGCAACAAAATGCCCCCGAAGGTTCAGACATGACACAGATAGAAGTAGTGCCGGTGATGATATGAAGATTGATGAAATTGTCACAGAAGCACGACGTAGACGCCGTATCCGAGAGGCCGAGCCCTTGATGCATCGTGGCTATCCTTGTACCAAGGACTGCTCGGGTCACTATGCCGGAGATCAGTGGGCACAGAATCACGGCATCACAGATCCCAATCAATGTCCGTATGGCGGCAGCAATAGTTTTTGGGAAGGCTGTAAGAGTGAAGCGGAGGGCAGATGAAGTTTCCTGTAATCGAACTGGTAGATAGATATACCATTGCAGTGGTCAAACATCAAAAGACACAGGGTGCCAATCAGGCCGAACTGGACTTTTACACCGCACAGATGCGCGAACTAGACATAGGTCTGATACAGTACGAGGTCGCTAGACTTATTCAATTACACGCCGACATCTGGGCCATGGAAGATGACTTCAAGCAATGTCGACTGGATGGTGTAGACCTGGCAGAAATAGGGCGTCGTGCCCTGGACATACGTGATCTAAACAACTCAAGAGTCACTATCAAAAATCGCATAGCCCAACTGCTGGATGACCCAGTTCGTGAAATCAAACAAGACCATGTCAGCGAACTTAAAAGAGTTTGACCCCGGCGACTACTCACGCACTGTATTCTACATTCCACATAACATTGATCTATCATGGAACTATGTTGGTCCCGGAGACTTTTGGCCCGGCGGCATAGACCATCTGCTTGATCGTGTGCGCGGCAACATACAAAACAACACAGATGTTGTGGTGTTGTGGGGCGCACCCAACAGACTGCACTTGTACCCTGAGTGTGTTGATCGAATCAATCAATTTGCAGAATCTATCCCGAATCCGGTGGTGCTGTTCAATGGCAACTATTCTGCCAAAGACACTTCTAGACTCAGGTGTGGCTACTCGGAGTTTGCATATTTTGAACACATAGTCAGAAGCACTTGGTCGCAGTGTGATATTGCCGCGCCAAGAAGCAAACAGTTTACCATGATGGGTACCAAAGATTATCCTACAAGAAAATACATACTGAGCCAAATAGTCGAGCACGGTGTTGACTCGAATGCCTATATCAGTTACAAACAAATAAACACCGGTGCCATCACTGTAGGAAACTACAGTCAAGAAGAAATAGATCACATCGTTGATGTGGCCAACCGGGTTGATTCAAGATTGCCTTGGCCAGTGTTGGACAATTCTATTGAATTTCCCCAATTGCCTCGGCAGGTATTGTTAGACAGTTATGTCAACATGATAACTGATACCTACTTTGAAGGCGACCTATTTGTGAGTGAAAAAGTATACACAGCCATTGCTCACGGACAGATGTTTGTCATGCTGGCACCGGCTGGCACTCTGGCATATCTTCGCAGTCGTGGATATCAAACCTTCGGTGACCACATAGACGAAAGTTACGATCAGATAGAAAACAATTGGCAAAGACTGCAGGCTGTTGCACAGATTTTGATCACCTTGGCCGAAAGTGATCTTGCTGATTTGTATGCACGGTGCCGGCACATCGTTGAGCACAATCACCACCTGTTCTACACCAGGGACACCCAGGCAGAATTTGTTGCAAAAATACAACACTTTTCGAGTTGACCAATATTCCCATTTCTGTTATACTTTAGGCATTGTTAAACAAAACGGAGCCCAAAATGGAACGTCTCTCTGAAATCCAACAGATCAATTCTGCAATCATGTTCGGTAATTTTACCAACACTGAGCTGTCCAGCATCATCAGTGCCGTGCAATTTGCCCGTGCTCAGCTGGGTAAGCAGAAAATACGCACTTTTAGCAAGGGCGACGCTGTCAAATTTACCAGTACCAAACGCGGTGGAATCACTGTAACAGGCACTGTGACAAAAGTAGCTATTAAGTATGTGACTGTAAAAGAAGGCTCAACCCTGTGGAAAGTGCCCGCTAACATGCTGGAAGCAGTGTAATACTCAAGTATTACTTTTTGTAATACCCCGCCAACCCGGCGGGGCTTGTCCATAATTCGGTTATTTGCTATAATATAGACATGATGCAAAGAAAACGCCGCCAAGATACAAACCACGCTGTATATGCACTGGTCAACACTGTGACCAATGAGTACTACATTGGTATTACCGTTTGCGGTAATAACCCCAAGCGAGCACTCAAAATTCGCTTCCAAAAACACGTTCGCCGTGCTGTTACAGAACGCAAAGATTGGGCTCTGTGCCGTAGCATACGCAATCACGGTGCTGAAGCATTTGTAGTACTTTTAGTTGACATTGTGCGCGGTCGCAAGCCTGCTCACGCTGTGGAACGTGAAATCATCAATGGCGCAAAACCTGCATTGAACAGCCATTAATGGTTGCTCATAATTCGGGAATTTGTTATAATAGTCACATACAAAGCAAAAAGGAGTTCACAATGCAATCAGTAAACACCGTTCTCAATACCGCAGGCACTGGCTACTGGAGCAACGCCGCCCGAGCAGTTGGCATCGTTGGTGTAGACATTGGCTATGTGTCTGACTCCAAAGAATTTGGTGAGTTGTGTGTGTACTTCAACACCACTGATTGGAATGTTGATGTTGACGGTTTGATCTACACAGACAGTCAGTTTATGACAGAACTCAAAAACTTTTTGACAGCACAAGGTCTTGACAGCACCGACGTCAGTTATAGCGAACAGGGTATGCAAGGTGATGCCTATGTCAGCTGTGATGTCGGCGCCAAGTTCATTGCCACTTGGGAAGCCAAGTTTGGTGAGTTGGTAGTTTAATTAATCTTTTAAGGAATTCAAAATGAAAGCACTCAACGCTCTGCTCACGCACGAAAACCAATGGTCCAGTATGTTCAACCCTAAGTTTGTGGCCTACGAAGTCGTCACAGCCGCAGGTCGCCGACGTGTGGCTGAAATGATTGATGGCAAACTCAGTCCTGAGAACCTGACCTGTGATGGCGAACTATCACGCACCGAAGTCAATCGTCGCTATCGTGAGTTGACTTCTGCCGCTCGTGAGCTGATCCGTTTGGATCCCACCGTGTCTCAATTCATGTACGAATTTGCCTAAGGAGATCGCAATGTCACCTGATACTAAAATTTTGCTGTGGCTTGGACTCGTTGTTGCCGTGGTCATTGGCGGCCCACTGGTGAGCATCTGGGCCTTGAACACTTTGTTTCCTGTGTTGGCTATACCCTACACCTTTGAAACTTGGTTGGCGGCCATGGCATTGGCCGGCGTATTTAAAACTTCTATCACTAAAAAGGATTAATCATGGGAACACGCAGTCGAATTGCAGTCATGCACGGTGAAGTCTGTAAATCAATCTATTGTCATTGGGACGGTTATCTTGAGCACAATGGTGCCATCCTACAGGAACACTATGACTCGGCCAAGGCCAACGAATTGGTTTCTTTGGGTGACATGAGTAGTCTGCGTTCTGATATTGGCACTCCGCATTCGTTCAGCCAGTTTGAATTGGAAGAAATAGATCGCGAAGACTTTGTGAGAGCAACAGAAAATATGTGTACCTTTTATGGTCGTGATCGTGGCGAGACTGGTACCGAATACAAGGTGGCTCACACGTTTGCAGAGTTCTTGGACCAATGCGACAAATCGTGTGCAGAGTATTACTACGTTATGAAAAACGATACCTGGTATGTGGGCACCACCTACGACGTGGGTCATCCGTTGAGCAAGATATTGGTACCTTTGGCAGAGGCTTTGACCACTGTTGAAGAAACGGCATAATTTATTCAGGAGACCAAAAATGGGTTACATCATAGCATTTATTCTAGGTATTGTGGTTTCTACCATTGGATTTTCGGGCGTGGCTCAGGTGGCTGATCGTGGGGTCAACCTGATCAAGCACGAGGCCCGCACACTTCCTGTAGATCGGAACTGAGAATTTTGGTTAAACTGCCTACCAAAAAGAGGTTGACTCTAAATCAAAAAGGCAGTATAATAGATACACCTGGTAAGGTACCAGTGTGTTTTTCAATTTTAACTTTTCAAGGAAAATAGTATGTCTAAAACTTTTGCAGTTGGTGGTGTTAGTAAATCTAAAGGTGGTTACAAGGTTCGTTTTGCAACCGATATGACTCGTGTCAAGATCTTGGCCAAGACTGACACTGATGTGCAGTTGATGGAATTGCCACGTGCAATGACCAAGCCTGAGTTGGTTACTCATCTCAAGACCACAGATCTGTATGCCAATGCAGATTACCGTGCCGCTATCGATGCCGCAGACGACAAGTACAACGGTGATGTCAAAGTCGCTGGTGCCAAGGTCAAGGCTGCCAAGCCCAGCATGGAGTCTATCAAGGCTCGTGCCAACGCCAAAGAAGCTGTTGCTAAGTAATCGCAACTGACGCCACAAAGCCTGCTTCGGCAGGCTTTTTTATGACCACCAAATTATTTTATAGTGGCCAGTTTGGCAACTCGTAGGATGCAGATATACATCCAGCCTATATCAAACTCCCACCAATTCCGGCTGAGACGGGCACTGGCTGGTGCCAGGTGGTGATTGTTGTGCAACTCTTCGCCGCCGATCACGATACCCCAGGGACTGATGTTACGACTATGATCTCGAGTTTGGCCATTGCGGTATCCCCACCAATGTGCTAGGCCGTTGATGACTCCTGCGGCCCAAAATGGAATCCACAGCATTTGCACCGCCCATACCAGGAATCCCCACCCACCAAAGAAAAATACATCAATGATCAACAGGGTCAATATACCACCCCAGTTCCATGGAGTGTATACACAGCGTTCTAACCAATCATCGGGTGTGCCAGCGCCGTACTGCCGGATCATGTCTTGGTCTTGTGCGGCTCGACTGTATAAGGTTACCCCAGTAAGAAATATTCGTTTAATTCCAAACACATGAGGACTGTGTGGATCGCCTTCCTGATCACTGAATCTGTGATGCTTGCGGTGTACGGCCACCCATTCCTTTGTGATCATACCGGTTGTTAGCCACAGCCAAAATCGCATCAAGTGTGCAATCACCGGATGAAATGTGACTGATCTGTGTGCTTGGCTACGGTGTAGGTATAGGGTGACACACACAATGGTCATGTGTGTTGCGACAAGGGTGTATATGAATTCGGACATATAATACTTATGGTGGCGCTGCCAAAGCAGGTTGACAAGCTCTATATATAAATATATAATACCATACAGGAGCTGAATATGAGCACAGAATTTTTTCGCAAATACATGGATATTGTAGACGAAGCGGTACGTGGTGTACTAGTGAGCCCAAGTACAAATAGTGAACCCTACGCTGTACGTCCAAGCAATCAAGACGAAAGAGATCAGGTGGCCCGGGGTCTAAAGACTGCTCGTGCTTACAACCGTGATGCTGCCGCTTATGCCGCGGCGCCAGGCGAAAAGCAAGATGTAGATCCAGCAGAACTTTCAGCAAGAGCAAGAGGAGCACAAAGTGGTTCAATTGTTCAACCAGGACCAAATGGCGGTGCCGAACAAGAAACAGGTATGCCTATTAATGTACCAGGGCACGACAGACCTTGGCAGGCAAGAGCCATCAATACCAAAACTTCAACTCTCAATGTTGGCACTGATATCAAAGCAAATCAAGGTAAAACATCAGGACCCAGAAAGCCAGTCAAACCTTGGTAACAGTTATTGCTGTATGACACAATATCTCGGCTCCTGTGGGGTCATCGAAAATTTCTTTACACCAGAAGAATTAGGTGCCGCGGTAACAATTTTTAAAAAAGTTAATACCAGCAAAGACACCAGTTGGGCTGTCAACAACGGATTCTACGGCATAGATCAAAAACATCTGGCATATCTTTGGTTACGAAAAACTCTAGTGGACAGAATTTTTGCTCAATTTGATCCGTCACTGAAATTGATTTTTGGTATGCTGTTGGACTGTCATGTGCCATTGGAGATACATCATGATCTCAAGCCCATTCCAGATCCTAACGGAAAACACTCGTTGAGTTTCTTGATCCCTTACAGTGTGGATCATGAGATTGACAAATGCCCGGCTGCATCTACTTTGATATTTGATCAATCCCCCGATGGAGACAACAACGTCAGTTATTTGCATGCCACCAAACTGGGTCATGTGCCACTAGAGCAGACATACCAATACAGTCTCAAACAGGATATAGTTTGGAACTGCGGCGATCTTGTGTGGTGGGACAGCTCGCTGTATCATGCAGGCAGCAATTTTTTAGCCAATGGTTGCCATTCTAAACAAGGCATAGTAATACATACCTATGTGGTCTAAACAACAGTTGATACTCAACGGATTGCCTCCCATAGTTGATGCCAAATTACAACAACTGCACGATCAAATTGTAAATGGCACGTTGTGTGACACTTCTGCGGATCCCTACACACGATTTCAAACTGACGCCGTGGAATTTTTTACATCATCACAGCGATATCGATTGCAAGGTATAGAGCAGTTTGTACATCATGACATCATCATGGGCTGTAATCACTTTATTGACAATCTCATCATGCAACACAGCATATCAGGATTGCAGATATTTGAACACGATTACAAATATTATCAACGACTGTGTCCAGCCATATCTTTTGCACAGGTAGGCCGACTGGCCACAGACAAACCTGTGTTGATTGCGGCGCCGGTACCGGGATATCTGGATCTTCATCCTCGGTGGACCGAGATCGTGATCGAGTGTGAAAATAAAAACATACCCATACACGTGGATGCCAGTTGGCTTGGTGCTGCCAATGACATCAATTTGGATCTAAGATCCCGGGCAATACGCAGTGTGTGCATGAGTCTCAGCAAGGGCCTGGGCTTGCAATGGAACAGAGTAGGATTAAGATGGAGTCGTGAGTCAAATCAAAATGACAGCATCAGCATCTACAATCGATTCAAAATGATACCCGAAAGTTTGGTTCGTAATGGCATCACGGCCATGAGTCAAGTTGAACCAGACTATCTGTGGAACACGTATGGTGATCTACATCGGGAAATATGCCGAACATTGAAGCTGAGGCCCAGCAAGATTGTACACGCGGCCCAAAGTTTGGATAGAAGTCAATTGTATGGTTTGGCCAACATGATGGTTGACAAACAATCCAAATAAATATATACTGTAAAGAACAGCGTAAACTGTTATCAAGAAAAGTGTTCTGGACGGGGGTGCGAATCCCCCCAGGTCCACCAAAAGTATAATCGATATGCCCATAGCATATAGAGACATAAGAAACGGGATTATACTTCTGATGGGCCTGCATAGTTTCGACAGGGCAAAGAGTAGGGGTAATGGCGCTCGGTAGGCGATGACCGTAAATCAAGCACAAAAGTAAACGCAAACGACTCACAGTTCGCATTGGCAGCCTAAACGCAGCCTAGGGTAGGAAATACCTCGTAACAGAAACCACCAAAAAGGTCGCTCCGGCGGCCTTTTTTCTTTATACTAATACTATGCGTCTGAAGCTCAATGAAGCCTACTATCAGGACTACGACAGCAATCAAACCATATGGGAAAGAGATGAAGATGACAACGAAGAACAGCATTGATGTAACACAACTGTAACGGTCTTCTGCGTAAATATTATATGCAGAAAACCTACCGCAGTATCTTCATCAGCGATGTTCACCTAGGCACTCGTGATTGTCAAGCAGGTAAGTTAAATAATTTTCTCAAACATAACACCTGCGACACACTATATCTTGTGGGAGACATTATAGATGCCTGGAAGATCCAACAAAACCGATGGCGATGGAAGCAAAGCCACACCAATGTCGTTCGTAGGGTTCTTGGTCACGCTAAACGTGGCACTAGGGTTGTATACGTGGCCGGAAATCATGACGAATTCTTGCGTCCGATGATACCATATGGATTCAGTTTTGGACTTGTTGAAATACATAACCAAACAGAACATATAGGTGCAGATGGTCGGCACTATCTAGTCACACACGGCGATTTGTTTGACGGCATCACTAGACTAGCTCCATGGCTTGCATTTCTTGGCGACAAGTTATATGACCTGGTGCTTAATTGGAATAGTCGTTTCAACTGGATTCGTCACAAACTGGGATTTGGATATTGGTCATTGAGTAAATATCTAAAACACCGAGTAAAGAAAGCCAGTGACTTTATGTTTCAGTTTGAACGTAATCTAGCAGGTTACTGCAAGAAGCGTGGATTTGATGGTGTCATATGTGGACATATACACCATGCAGAGATCAAACTTATAGACGGCGTTACTTATATGAACGATGGCGATTGGGTAGAATCGTGTACAGCCTTGGTAGAACATCATGACGGTCAATGGGAAATAGTTACATGGACTCAAGAAAATGACAAAGAAGATATTGATAATAACAGACAACTTGCCGGATCAAATTAATGGTGTGGTCACCACTTACAAGAACATCGAGGCTTGTGCAGTACTGGATGGTTATAGCATTGATTATATTGACCCCGGGCGGTTCCGCTATGTTGATTGTCCTGGCTACGACCAAGTCAAACTTGCCCTTCCGAGCAAAATGGGCAAGAAGATTAAGGAGATTGATCCGGATCATATCCACATCGCCACAGAAGGTCCTTTGGGTCTGTGGGCTAGAAAGTATCTTTCAATATGTGGTTATAGGTACAACACCGCTTATCATACTAAGTTTCCTGA
>Ga0209085_1001602_pt1 | contig 13716 bp, 9 predicted proteins | sample C_131016_EF_Meta_FD_187310 | JGI IMG/M metagenome (GOLD analysis project Ga0209085, IMG submission 187310) | Freshwater microbial communities from Lake Croche, Canada to study carbon cycling - C_131016_EF_MetaG (SPAdes) (version 2) | ecosystem: Environmental > Aquatic > Freshwater > Lake | place...
CCGCGTGCCGAGCTGTTGCCTGGTGCGCAAGACCATTTGAGTGTGTTTGTGCAGTTGGCCAGCTGGGTGCAGGCCAACCCCAAGGGGTTTGCTGAGGGAAGTGTCATCGAGTTACAGGCGGTGGGCCCGCGCGATGCGCTGCCGTGGCGTTTTACTGTGCAGGGCATGGAGCGCTTGAAGTTGCCGGGCGGTGATATAGATGCCCTCAAACTCACCCGCCCGCCAGCCCGACCCTTTGACCTGAGTGCCAAGGTGTGGCTGGCGCCCAGTTTGGGCTATTTGCCAGCGCGCATCAAGCTGATCCAAGATAACGGCGACTTTGTGGACCAGCAGTGGGTGTCAAGCTCAGCGCCCTGATGAACATAGACGGAACGGTGAAAGATGAGATCCGACTGCTGCCTGACATGACTAAGGGCAGACACGCTCGTACAGTTTTCGTCAACATAAAACTGCGCGAGGAATTGCAAGCCTACGCAGCGCATGCCAAGTGCGTGAATCGCAGCTACCCATTCTTTGCAAGCCAAAAGAGTGTCAAGGCGGGGTTTGGTGCAAACAGCTTGGCGCAAACGTTCTCCTTGCTGTACGAAGGAGCTGGAATTGAGGGCGCTAGCAGTCACAGCGGACGCAGAACGTTCCTAACAAACTTGGCAAACAAAGGCACAGCGATACACATTCTGAAAACGCTTGCTGGCCATCGCAGCATTAGCACTACAGCTGCATATTTGTATAGCAGCCCAAGTCAGTTAAAGGCGGCTGTAGAGTTGGTTTGATTCGTGGCTTGGATCCCAGTTGCCCCGCCAAGACTATTTCGAACTGATTACAAGTAGTTCGAACAATTTACAACACGTTCGTGGCCTCCTTGGGTGCGCTCCTAGAACACTTTCCGGATCAGAATGGCTTCTTCATAGGCCTCAATGTCTTTGAGACGGTACAAGACCTTCCCCACGATCTTTAAGTATTGCGGCCCCACGCCAACGGAGCGCCAGCGCTGAAAGCGTGCGATTGAACACACCCAACGATCGGCAAGCATTTTTTCGTTTAGAAGATGGCGAGCAGGTTCGGCCACTCAGGGTTAATCCCGCCTTGCAGGGCCCCGATCGCCACATCATCATCGCATCATGCCGCGTACAGCCACCACTGTCACTGACACACTGAGCAGCCACCTGGTGCCTGTGCAGTCATTTGCCGATAGCTTGTCAGGGCCGCGCTTTGGCATCCGTTCGCAAAAAATGGCCGCTGGCGACAGGCGACTGCACCGGCACGATTACTTCGAAATCCTTTTCTTCGTAGCCAGTGGCGCACCGCAGCGCATCTACTTGCGCGACTACCTGGGCCGGCGCGGCAGCATCTTTTTTGTCTCGCCCATGACGCCGCATCAGCCGCGCTTTGGCCCAGACGATGTTTGCTACGTTATCTACTTTGACTTGGCCTTCCTGCACCTCGAGCTGGCTGGCCTGAACGACTCTGCGCCTAAAACTCTGGCGCGGCTGCCCGAGCTGGCACCTTTTTTTTTCCAACAAGACATTGACTACGCGCTAACCGAGGCCCAGGTGGAGCTGCTGCAGAGCCTTTGCGAGCGCATGCTGCAGGAGCAGCACGAGCCACGCTTTTGCTCGCAGGAGGTCATTAGGGCCAGCTTGACGCTCTTGTTGTCTGAGATCAGTCAAAGTTACGAGGCCGACATACGCGCGCTGATGCGCAAGAGCCCACCCCTTGACGGTGGTGGCGAGCGCCATGTCCAGAGGGCGCTGGAGTTTATAGAGCGCCACCTGGCCGAAAAACTCACCCTGTCGCAGGCAGCCGAGGCCGCTGCCGTCTCGCCCAACTACCTAGCAACCTTGCTGCGGCGCGAGACTGGGCAGACCTTTGTTGAATTGTTGACGGCACGTCGCATGGACAAGGCCTGCGAACTGCTGTCTTACACCCGGTTGCGGGTTTCCCAGATCGGCGATGCGGTGGGTTTCTTCGACGTCGACTACTTTTGCCGCCGCTTTAAAAAGGTAATGGGCTGCACGCCTATGGAATACCGCGCGACTCACCGCCTGTTGCAGGTCGGGGATTAGGTCGCGGAAAGTTTCAGGAAGCAGGTCAATATGTCGGTCGGTGAATTGTCCAGCAGGCGGGTAAACAGTTCCTGTTTGGCTCTTGTAACTGCGGGCTTAATGTGATTTTGGCTAGGCTTTCACCGGTCCGGCCTTGGCGAACCCACCAGAAAGGACTCCCGTTTGCAAGCCGCTCCACCGCCCGACTGGCGCCACCTTAGCAATCTTTCCATCCGCATCAAGCTCAACGCGGTGCGCATGGTCGCCATTCAGGGTTTTGGCTACTTTGGTCAGGCCCTGTCCGCCGCTGAAATGTTTGCCGTGCTTTATGGCGGTAGCTTTCTGCGGCCTGGGCACGACCGCTTCGTGCTCTCGCCCGGCCACTACGTGGTGGTGCTGTTCGCAGTGGCCGCCGAGCTCGGCCTGATCGATCGCAAGCACCTGGCCTCCTACGGACTGGACGGCGCACTGCTCGAAGCGATCAGCACCGAGCGTTCGCCCATGGTCGATCTAACCTGCGGCTCCCTGGGCCAGGGCCTGTCGGGCGCCATCGGTCTGGCTTTGGCAGCGCGCCTGGCCGGCGACGGACGTCACACTTATGCCTTCCTGAGCGACGGCGAGATGGAAGAAGGCCAGGTCTGGGAAGCGGCCATGTTTGCCGCACACCATGGCATGGACAACCTGAGTGTACTGATCGACGCCAACAACTCGCAGGTCGATGGCGCTGTGACCGACGTGACCACCATCGAGCCGCTGGCTGACAAGTGGCGCGCCTTTGGCTGGGAGGTGTTCGACATCGACGGCCATGACCTGCAGGCACTGCACGCCGCCCTAGCCGCGCCCCGCCAGGGCCGCCCGCGCGTGGTAGTCGGGCGCACCCAAATCCTGGCACGCATCCAGGCCTTGCCCACCAGCACCGACGCGCACTTCGTCAAGCTCGACCCCGCCTTGACGGCCGCCATCGAAACTGAATTGGAGGCACAGCTTGCGTAAGCCTCCCTACGACATCGCGCTCAAGCCCTATGGAAAGGCGCTGCTCGAGCTGGCCCAACGCCGGCCTGAACTGCTGTGCCTGGGCGCCGACCTGACTCGGCAGACCGAGACAGACCTAATCCGCGACCAGATGCCCGAGCGCTTCATCAACGTGGGCATGGCCGAGGCCAACATGATAGGTATCGCCGGCGGCCTGGCTCGCGCGGGGCACACGGTCTTCGTTAACAGCTTTGGAGTGTTCTGCACCCGGCGCTGCTACGACCAGATCGCTATGGCCCTGGCCTACCCCAAGCTGAACGTCAAGATCGCCGGCTTCATGCCCGGCGTCTCCAGCCCGGGCGGCCCCAGCCACCAGGCCATCGACGACCTGGCCCTGATGCGTGCGCTGCCAAACATGACCGTGTTTGACTTGTCCGATGCCAGCGAAATCTCACAGGCCGTGTCTGTAGCCGCCGACATCCATGGACCGGTCTACCTGCGGCTCAAGCGCGGCGAGATCCCAGTGATCTTCGGCGAGGGCCATGTTTTTGACGGCCGGCGCGCGCATTTGCTTTCGCGCGGCACCGATGTCTGCCTGGTGGCCTCAGGCATGATGGTGCCGGCCACGCTGGCCGCCGCCGAGGTTCTCGAACGCTCGGGTCTGAGCGTGGCCGTGGTCAATTCGCCGGTGGTCAAGCCGCTGGATGCGGCCACCATCCTAGAGGCCGCGCGGCCAACCCGGCTTGTGATCACAGCCGAAAACCATTCGGTAATTGGCGGCCTAGGCAGCGCAGTGGCCGAGGCCATGGCCGAAGCCGGCCTGGGCCTACGATTGGTGCGCATCGGGCTGCAGGACACCTTTGCCGAATCGGGCAGCCGCGAATTTCTCTTCGACAAATACGGCCTGAGCGTACAGGCCATCGTGAACGGAGCTTGGCAGACGCTGCGGCCCGGCACCGAGGTGCCGCAGGCGCCGCAGCAGCTGGCAGAGCCCGGCACTTACGCACCCGTCTGACTTACATTAAAAGGAGCGAGCCCCCATGTCTCTGCAGAAGTTCCCGTCAATGCCCACCTTCGAAGAAACGAAGGAGCGCTTCAAGGATTTTTTCAAGTTGAGTCGCCGCCCTGATGGCGTGGTGCTAGCCGAGGCCCACACCCTTGGCGGACCCATCCAGCTGAGCGTGGAAAACCATCGCGCCCTGGGCCTGATGCTCAAGGCCATTGGCGGGGATCCTGACAACGAGATCTTGATTCTGACCGGCTCGGGTCAGGAGTTCATGATGGACGCTGACCCCGACGGCTTCAAGCTCGAGGAAGAGGACATGCCCTACTGGGCCTACGAGTACGCCTATAAGGACGGACGCATCAACGTCAGCGCGTTGGTCAACGACCTGGAAATCCCCACTATCGGCGTGCTCAACGGCCCGGGCTTTCACACCGAGATATGCCTGATGTGCGACATCAGCATCTGTGCCGACGATGCCACCATTTACGACCTGCACTACGACATCGGCTCGGTGCCAGGCGACGGCATCCACACCTGCTTTCAGACCTTGCTTGGCGTCAAGCGGGCAGCCTATGCGTTGCTCTCGGGAGAGGCCATCACGGCGCAAAAAGCGCTGGAGTGGGGCATGGTCAACGAGGTGCTGCCCCGCGATCAGCTGATCGCACGGGCTTACAAGATTGCTGATCACATAATGACGCAGCCGCGCACCACGCGCCGACTGACCACGCAGATCGTGCGCCGGCCCTGGCGCCAGGCTGTCACCGACAGCCTGGACGGCGGCTTTGGCATTCAGATGTTCGGCCACCTGGCCAAGCTCAGGGGCGTGCACGGCAAGCAGCACATAGCCGACGTGGTTGAGTACGTCCGCCAGGGCAAGAAAAACAACTTCGACAAGTGAGCGCAGACATGGGCCACGCCATGACGGTCAAGGAGCTTGGCCACATCGGCTGGCTGGGCATAGGCAACATGGGCTTGGCCATGGCACGCCTCCTAGCCGATGCCGGTGCGCAGCTCAGTGTTTACAACCGCACGCCCGAAAAAGCCGAGCCACTGCGTGCCCACGGCGCGCAGGTGGCGCGCACACTGCAGGACCTGGCAGGCTGCAACATCGTTGTGACCATGCTGGCCACCGGCGATGTGGTCGAGGAACTCCTGCTGGGGAACACTGGCCTGCTGAGCCAGCCCAGCGCGAAAAAGCCGCAGGTAGTGATCGACTGCTCGAGCATCTCTGTGGAGACCTCGTCTTCCATCCGCGAGCGCCTGGAGTCCATGGGTGTGGCCTTCATTGCCGCACCGGTGAGTGGCAACCCCGAGGTGGTGGCGTCAGGCAACTCCACCTTTGTCTGCTCTGGACCCGCACCGGCGGTGGAACACGTAAGGCCGCTTTTCCTGAGCATGGGCAAGGCAGCCAGCTATGTGGGTGAAGGCGAGCTGGCGCGAGTGGCCAAGATCTGCCACAACGTTTGGCTTGGCGGCGTTAGCCAAGCGCTGGCCGAGGTACTGGTTCTGGGGCAAAAAGCCGGCCTCACGCGCGAGGCTTTTCTCAATTTTCTGAACCAAAGTGCCATGGGTTCGGCCTTCACCAAGGGCCGCACTCCATCCTGGGTGGCGATGGACGGCGCGCCGGGCTTTTCGCCTTGGCTAATGCGCAAGGACATGGATCTGGGCCTGGACCTTGCCAAGTCGCTGGAAATGCCCATGCCGCTGTCGAATGCCGCCAGGGATTTTTTGCAGGCGCTGATTAATTCCGCAGACGCCGAGGCGGACTTCACACAAGGGCTGATGCAGCAGCAGGCGCGCGCATCCGGTTTGGAGATGAAGCCGGAAAAGAGTGCAGGTCACTGACGCTGCTATGGAGATGGTCTTGGGATGCCGATTTTTATAACTGGCTTTCAAGCCTCACGCTGAGGCGCCAAGGCCTCAATCCTGCGGCTTGATCCCCGCCGCCTTGACGATCTGCTCGGAGACCTTGAACTCCTGCGCCAGGAAATTCCTGAAGCCCTCCACAGTCATGGGCAGGGGGTCGGCGCCGAGCTTGGCAAAACGTTCCTTGACCTCAGGCGATCCGAGCGCGGCCTGCACTTCCTGGTTCAGGCGCGCCAAGATGGCCGGCGGTGTGCGCGCAGGCGCGAACAGGCCTATCCATAGGGTGTAGGCCGAGTTGGGCGCACCCGCCTCTTCTGTGGTGGGCAAATCTGCCAGTTGCGATAAGCGCTCTTTGGAGCCCACCGCCAGGGCCTTGAGCTTGCGCTCCTTGACCGCACCCATGACCGAGACACCAGGCGCAAAAAACCAGTCCACCCTTCCGGCCATGACTTCGGTCACCGCCTCAGGCGTGCCTTTGTAGGCGATGTGCTCGGCGCTCAGGCCCGAGGCAATGCGAAATTTCTCGGCGTTCATGTGCGTGCCGCTGCCCACCCCGGCCGAGGCGTAGTTGAGCTTGCCCGGCTGCGAGCGGGCTGCGGCCACGAGCTCCTGCACGGAGTTGAACGGAGACTGGGGGCTGACCACCAGGATGTTGGGCAAGCTGCCCAGGGTGGCGATGCCCACAAAGTCGGTGGCGCTGTCATAGGGCAGGCTGCGGTAGAGCTGCGGGTTGACGGTGTGCGCGTTGGAGTTGGCCAGGATGGTGTAGCCGTCGGGCTCGGCCTTGGCTACCATGGCCGCGCCTATGGTGGTGCCGGCGCCCGCGCGGTTTTCAATCACCACCGTCTGGCCCATCCGGACCTGCATGCGCTCGGCCACGGCGCGCACCAGCAAATCGGTGGCGCTGCCCGGGCTGATGGGCACGATGATCTTGATCGGGCGGTTCGGATACGCGCCCTGGGCGAGGACGCCCGCGGCACTCAAGGCCAGCGCAAGGCCAACCAGCATTCGTCGTGGCAAGGTCATTGCAGTTGCTCCTATCTTTAAGCGGTGCACGGGCAGGCGGTGCGCCAGTTACCTGCATCGGAAATGATCAGGGGATGCGCGTGGCCGGCGAAGGGCGTCTGCGGCGGCAAGCCGGCGCTCTTGGCATAGCGGCCGTACTCCTTGAAGGGCAGCCAGTCCTGGTTGATGAGCGGCGCCGGCAGGGCCATCTTTTCATAGCTGCCCGCGCCGTATGCAACACGGCCACCGACCATGGTCATCACCGATTCGAGGTTACGTATCTCGTCAACCGGCACCGCAAAGTAGTCGTCTGAAAGGAACACCAGGTCAGCCAGCTTGCCCACCTCTAGCGTGCCCTTCAGATGCTCCTCGCGCGACATCCAGGCGCCGCGCTCGCTGTACATGCGCAGAGCGGTGGTGCGGTCCAGCAGGTTGCGGTCCCCTTGCAGCTTGGCGCCGCCCAAGGTCTTACCGGTGATCAACCAGTGCACGCCTACCCAAGGGTTGTAACTGGTGGCGCGGTTGCCATCGGTGCCGGCAGCCAGGGGCAAGCCCATCTCCATCATGCGGCGGATCGGGGGCGCATCGGCCGAGACCTGGGCGCCGTAGCGCTGCAAAAAGGCCTCGCCATCGAGCGACATGCGGTTCTGGATGTTGACGCTGCCACCCAGCTTGGCAATGCGCTCCAGTGTCTGCGGGGAAAGGGTCTCGCAATGGTCAAAGCCCCAGCGCAGCTTGTCGATGGGCACCTCGCGGTGTACCTTCTCCAGCACATCAAGCGCACGTGCAGCGGTGTTGTCAAAGCTGGCGTGCATGCGAAACGGCCAGTTCATGCCGGCCAAGTACTTGCCCACAGCGGTTAACTGAGTCTCCAGCACGGCTGGCACGATGGGCTGCGAGTCCTTGGCAAAGTTGGACACGTCGCCCAGCGCCCAGACGATGTACTCACCCGCACCAATCATTCGGTAGTAGTCGTCACCCTGGCCGATACTGACCATCTTGGACCAGCTCTGGTAGTTCTCCAGTTCCTTGCCGCCGGACTGCGCAAAAAGCTGGTAGCCGATGCGCAGGGTCAACTGCTTATTCTTGGCCAACTCGGCGACGGCTGCGTAGTTCTCGGGGTAGTTTTGGCCGCCGCCGCCAGCGTCGAGCACGCTGGTCAGGCCCAGGCGGTTGTTCTCGCGCATGAAGTGCAGCGTCGACAGCGTTTGGTCCTCGGCCGGCAACCGGGGCACGCGCAGCCAGGTGGCCACTAGGCCGGGCAAGATGCCCGAGAGCAGGCCGGTCGGGTCGCCACGGCCGTCGCGGTCAATCACGCATCCAAACGGATTGGGCGTGGTTCGGTTCCAGTCCAGCACGCGCATGGCCGCTTTGTTCAGCCACAGGCGGTCGTACATGTGCATGATCATGGTCGGCACATCGCCGGTGGCCGCGTTGATCTCGTCGAGCGTGGGAAAACGCCGCTCGGCGAACTGCGCCCAGGTCCAGCCACCTATAACTTGTATCCAGTGCGGCGAAGGCGTGCGAGCGGCCTGGAAGCGCAGCATGCGCAGGCCATCAGCGAGCGAGCCCACGCCGTCCCAGCGCACTTCGTTGGTGTAGGTCAGACCACCGCGGATGAAGTGCGTGTGCGCGTCAATGAGGCCGGGAATCACACGGCGCCGACCGGCATCGATCACCTTCGTGTTGGAGCCGCGGTAGCGCATCACCTCGGCATCGCTGCCCAGGGCGATGATCTTCTCGCCGCGCACGGCTAGGGCGCTGACCTCCGGCTGCTTGGGATTGAGCGTGGTGATGCGCCCGCCGATGATCAGCGTGTCGGCCGGCTCAGGCGCTGGCCCCGGCGCCGCGCAGCCCATCAGCGCAACGCTGGGCGTGCCCACCGCCAGACCGAGGCTGGCCAAGTCCTTGAGGAAACCACGTCGGCCGAAGTAGGCCTGTGCAGATTCGGCCGGGGTCGAGCAGTTGGGATCGATGCAATTGGCAGTGCCGCAGACGTCCAGCATGGGGGCTCCTTAGTGCGATCAAAAGGTGTTGAAATCACAAGGCTAATTAACCCCCTTTGCCCCATCCACCGTCAACGCCTAGCACGGTGCAGCCTTCTCTGAAAACAGCACATTCTTCAGGTCCATGCGCCGTTCAAACCGGCGCGTGGCCACAGGGACACAAGAAGGACTGCAGCACAGTGCAAAATTCATCCGAGTTTTGGCACTGCGCTACACACATATGGCTGCAATGTTGTTTTCGATGATGGCTGATGTCAAGATGATTCATCTACCTGACCGAAAAAGTAATTCCGCTATGTTGGACTTGCTTGCCGAAAGAAGAACCGTGATGTTTTTACCTACATTTAAGGTGATGTAATGTGTGAATAAAGGAAAACAAAAGCTTTAACTTCCACTTGTTAAAGAGAAATTTTTGTTCACCCAGATATTCCAACACTCAATAAGCAAGGTATTGCTGGTTTTGAATCAAATGGTTGGTTTAAAATAATGAGTACTTTTGGAATTACTTAAATCATTGAGAAGTCGTTAAATAATTCTATTGATATTGCAGTTCAATCTGATGAAGTACAGACATTTTTTAAAGCATCAGGAATTGATATTGCCAACTTAAATAATAAAGATTTATACCTGTATTTAAAATGAAAATGATAAGTGGGCTAAAGTGATTAAATATTATAAGTTAGTATACTAAGCTAACATATGATTCTTAATGGGTAAGTCCCTGATAGTTTTACCGGTGGCAGCAGATATAGCATTAACAACGGCAGGGGCTACCACAGCAATCGTAGGCTCTCCAATACCACCCCATATTTTTTCACCTGTTGAGTGGAGATAGGTCTCAACTTTAGGCATTTCCTTTAAACGAAGAACGCGATAATTATCAAAGTTAGTTTGCTTTATTCTGCCACGTTCTACAGTACATTCCCCCCATAGAACAGCACTTAATCCATAAACAATAGAACCCTCAATTTGAGCCTGAACTTGACTTGGATTAACAATATGTCCGCAATCTACAACGGTTACTACACGATGAATTTTTATATTCGATTTATTAACAGATAGTTCTACAACTGCGGCAGTATGTGTGCCATAACTCATAAATTGAGCAATTCCTCTGAATACACCTTTAGGCAACGGCTTACCCCAAGAAGCCTTTTGTGCAACCAAATTGAGAGTGGCCAATTGTTTAGGGTGGTGCGTTAGACTTTTACGAAATTCGTAGGGGTCTTGTTTTGCAGCACGAGCCACTTCGTCAATAAAAGACTCTACATAAAAAGCATTTTGTGGAACATTGACACCTCTCCATGTACCTACTGGAACATGAGTATTCCGCATCGCCCACTCGACAAGAACATCGGAAGGTTTATAGCAAAGTTGTTGATCGCTAGCTGGGTCGCCAAATAATCCTTGAACTTGTAATTCATCTTTAAAACCCTTCATATTTGCACTAGGGTTTCGCCAAGAGTAGATAGACTGACCAGAAATTCGTACTTGTAAGGCTGTCAACTGATTCTTAGAATCTAGTCCTGCACTTAATTTTGCTTGTGTAACAGGTCGATATTGACCATGTGTCATATCTTCTTCACGAGTCCAGATCATCTTGATAGGTATACCAGGAGTTTTTCTGGCGATGTCAACAGCATTTACGACATAGTCAGAAACTCTAGCCCTTCTACCAAAACCTCCACCTGGGTCATAGCGATTCACAAAACATTTTTCGATTGGAAGGCCAAGAGTTTTAGACATTGCTAATTGGGCTCCCTCAGGATCTTGTGTTGGAACCCAAATTTCAGCGCGATCTGCTGTAACTAAGGCAACACAATTCATGGGCTCCATCGTGGCGTGCGCTAAAAAAGGTGCACTATAGGAGGCTTCAATTTTCTTGTCTGATTGATTTATAACTTGTCTGGCATGACCTTCGTTACGAAACACAAAAACATCTTGATCTGAGTCAAGACCTTCTTTTAAAAATGATGCAATGGTGGAACTAGACTTTAATCCTAACTCACCTTCATCCCAAGTTACTTGAACTGTTTCAGCTGCTTTTTTTGCATGCCACCATGTGTCTGCAACTACACTAAAAGCTTCATCATTGATGATAAAAATATCTTTAACCCCAGGCATTTGCTTTGCTTGTGATGCATCAAACTTATTGATTTTTGTACCAAAAACTGGCGCAGAGTTGTATGTTGCATTCAACATACCTGGAAGTTTGACATCAATTGCGTAAGTTTTTGAGCCGTCTAATTTATCCAGGGTATCAAGCCGAGGAAGTGATTTGCCTATAATCTTCCAATCTTTTGGATCTTTTAAAATAATAGTTTTTGGATCAATAGTAGGTAATTTTGCAGCAGCTTCTGCAATTTTGCCGTATGAGATAGATCGTTTAGTTTCAATGTGAGTAATAATACCTTTATTGACGGATAATTCATTCAAAGGTACTTGCCATTGATTTGCTGCTGCTTGCATTAGACAAATTCTTGCTGCAGCACCACCGCGTCTTACATAATCGTGAGAAAAGCGGATGCCGAAGCTGCCGACAGTTAACATCTGCCCCCATGCGTTTTTACGAGCCAAGTTATCTTGCGGAGAAACTCTCTCAGTTTGAACTTTTAACCAATCACATTCCAATTCTTCTGCAACTAATTGCGCTAGTCCTGTAAGAGTTCCTTGTCCCATTTCGGTTCGAGCAATACGGATAACACAGGTGTCATCTGCCTTAACAACCACCCAAGCGTTTAACTCATTTGGAGTATTATCTGTTGCAGTTACTTGAAAAGGAATATGAAAACCAAATATAAAACTACCACCAACAATGGCAGTTGACTTGAGTAGATTTCTTCTTTGAGGCGATTGTAATTCAATATTTTCCATAGTTATATATTTCCTCAAGCTTTACTGATATTTTTTGCAATCTTAACTGCCTCATGAATCGCTTCTCGAATTCGAGGATATGTTCCACAGCGACAAATATTAGTCATCTCGTTATCAATATCGGCATCTGTTGGATTTGGTTTTCTTTTTAATAAAGAAGAAGCAGCCATTATTTGACCGGATTGACAATACCCGCATTGTGGTACGTCAATCTTTGCCCATGCTTGTTGAACAGGATGAGAAGATGTCGGAGAAAGACCCTCTATGGTAGTGATCTTATCTCCATTTTTTAGCATCCCAAAAGTATATACACAAGACCTCATCAAATTACCATTGATGTGAATTGAGCATGCACCGCATTGTGCGACTCCACAACCAAACTTAGTACCTGTTAAACCAATTTGCTCCCTAATAAGCCAAAGAAGAGGGGTATCGGGTTCAGAAGTTATATTAATTTTTTTTTCATTAACTGTTATTTGGGTCATCACTTTCTCCGTTGTTTACCTTATATTAAATATTCCTATTTGCAATGAAATAGGTGTTTATCCTAATCATTGAGCTAAGCCTTAACGGATGAGAGATTCAAGGGCATGAGGTCAACTATTCCTCCTTGGAAGAGTCCTCAATCTTTGTAGGAACCCCTTCAGCGCCCTCGGTAAGGCTGAGCCTGATAGCTACATGGTCAAAGAGCGCTGTTCAAAAGAGGTGTTAGCGATGAGTTTTTTTCTGCGGCCGCATCTTGAAAAGCCTTTTGCGGCTACCATGTGATTTCAGACAGTTTGAACTTTGGAGGAACACGCAGACCATGCACACGCTCTACGATTCGGAAACTTTTTGCGTTAACCACATGATGGGCAGCTTTGAAAACGAAGCCAGCCTAGAAGACATCCGAATACCCAGCGAGGCAGATGCCGACAAGCAGCTTTTAGAGTCTGCTCAGGGTGAAACTGAAGAGCGCCCCACTCTGATCCGCCACGGATTTGAGATTGTGGACAAGCGTTCCGGTAAAGAGGTGTATTTGGACGGTTCTTGGGCTGAATTGTTTCAGCAACACATTCTGGATTGGCAGCGCCAAACCCCCACCCAAGAAGAGGTGGAAGACACTCTTGAAAAATACGCCGAGTTGGCGCAAACCCCGGTATCTATTCACTAAGCCAAGCCAACAAGTTACGCATACACCACAACGCCAGCCTTTGAGCTGGCGTTGTTTTTTTAGGAGCTGGCGGTGTCGGTCTCTGCGTAAAACCACCGAAACATGGGGCCCACCATGACCAGCACGGTCATGAGCCTGCAAACCTGAAACGCGGTTACCACGGGTGCGCCCAGCTGCAGCACTTTGGCGGTGATGGCCATTTCAGCAATACCGCCTGGTGCCGTGCCCAACACCAGCGTGGCAGGGTGCAAGCCCGTACCCCAAGCTAGGGCCAAAGCCAAGACAATGCACATTCCAATTAAGCCAAGGGTGCCTAAGGCCACCGAACCCAACCATTTGGGAGCGGTATGAACAAAGTTGGGCGTGAACCGCACGCCCAAGCTCACCCCAATCAAGAGTTGCGCGGCATTGGTCATCCATTTGGGGACGGTGGACCAGTGCAGGTCCAGCAGCGTCAGCAACATGGCGGCCAACAAAGGGCCTAAAAACCAAGGGTTGGCGCGGTCCAGCCGCTGCATCAACCAGGCGCTGCTGGCAGCCAAAGCCCCCAGCCCTAACAAACCCCACATATAAAACTCGCGCGTGGCTTGTGGGGTGCTCACATCCAAGCCATGAAGCCCGCTGAACTGCATGCCAAAGGGCACCACCAAGGTCACGATCAGAATGCGCACGCTGTGAGCGGCGGCCACCAGGTCGGTCCGGCCATGGGCGCGCTCGGCCAGTAAGGTCATTTCGGAGGCGCCGCCAATGGCGCTGGCAAACCAAGTGGTGGCGCGGTTGAGGTGGTGCATA
>Ga0209085_1001603_pt1 | contig 13713 bp, 14 predicted proteins | sample C_131016_EF_Meta_FD_187310 | JGI IMG/M metagenome (GOLD analysis project Ga0209085, IMG submission 187310) | Freshwater microbial communities from Lake Croche, Canada to study carbon cycling - C_131016_EF_MetaG (SPAdes) (version 2) | ecosystem: Environmental > Aquatic > Freshwater > Lake...
CATGAATGCCGGCCTCCAGCCCAGCCTGCATGGTGAATCACATCGAGGCCGTGTCGGGGAATCGTTTTCGATTCATATCGAACGGTCTCGGCTCTAGATGTAGGACGGGTTGATCTTCTCGGCCGCCGCAAGTTCGTTGAGCACATCGTCGCCCGCGTATACGCAAGCGTCCACAACCAGTAGGCGAGTGTCTTACCGGTGAAGTTAAAGATGCCAATGGGCTCGTGAATAATCCACGTTAGCGAGCCCCCGGCTTGGTTTTTTCGGTACCCTACCGCTTCGTGGCAGAAGGGTGGAGCGTTTCCAGCGGGGCCAAATCCAGGTGCGCGAGAATACGCCTCAATGCTTCGATGTTGTTTTCGTCTTCGGCGTTCTCGAGCGCTTCCTGCAGCACCGCGCGGATGTCGTCGGCGCCGACGAGCTCCATCTCCCAATTCGGATACAAACGCGCGCGCTTCTCCACGCTCCGGTCCAGCGTGACGATGTCGTGATGGCGCGGATCGCCATGAAGGCTCGCAGCCAGCTTCTCCACCTGGGCGGGCGGGCCCTCGATCCATTGGAAAAAGACGCCGCTGCCGAAAACCAGCACCCCGGTGATCTCGCGGGCAGCATTGCTGCTTTGCGACCACTCGATGATGCGTTCGACCGCGGCGTCGTCGACGCCTTCGGCGGCACGGCTGCAGTATACAAAAGTAGCGAGAATGGGCGCTGCGTAGTCTTGGTCAGCGTCGCGTGGAAAACCGAATTCTTCGAACATGGGTCAGCTCGCTTTATATGGGCCGGGCTGGTCGCAACATCTGGTGGGCCAACACGTTTCTAGAGCATCTTTCCGGTTTGGGTAAGGCAGCACTGAAGTTCCATTCCGCTCCCGGCTCCGCGCCAATGACAGGCGGCATCCGCCAGCGCCTGACCCAGATCCGTCAACTGATCAGGTCAGGGTCCCCGGTGAAGCCCAGGGCCGCGACTGTGCCGCCATGGAATATGGCGCCCAGCCCTTCCAGCACGCGGGTTTCCACCTCCGACGCGTAAACCTCGCCGTCATCGAGCGGGATATAGCCAATGGCGGCCCGCGCCGCGGCATCCCCACCCCATAGCGCGCGGGTATTGGCCGACACGCCATACAGCACCAGGAAGTGGAAGGCCGGCGCGGTGACGCATGCCACCGCCAGCCGCGCCATGTCGCCATGGCTGATCCAGCCACCGATTTCGCGCGCATTACCAGGCCGGGCGCGGAAGGCGCCGATCCGCAGGCAGGCGACTTCCATCGCGTGCTTGTCAGCGTAGAGCCGGCCTGTCGCCTCGCCAAACACCTTGCTGATGCCGTAGTGCCCGTCGGGGCGCGGCGGTTCCTGCGTGCCCACGGGCTCGTCGGCGCGGTAGAAACCGATGACGTGGTTGCTGCTGGCGAAGATCACGCGGCGGACGCCGGATTTGCGCGCTGCCTCGAACAGCAGATGGGTGCCGAGGACGTTGGCGTGCAGGATCTCGGACGGGGTGCCGCCGGTCTCGCGCGGGATGCCGGCCAAATGGATGATGCAATCCACATCACGCGTCACGTCATCGGCGACGGCAGGGGCGGTCAGGTCACCAAGCCAGAGTTCCTCATGCGGTTGCGGGTTGGCGATGGGGCGGATGTCGAACAACCGCACGGCATCGGCGGTGTCGCGCAACGCGGGGCGCAGCACGGTGCCGATCTCGCCGGCGGCGCCCGTGATCAGCAGGCGGCGCATCAGCCTTCCACCGTGATTTTTGCGGCATTCACGATGCGGCCGAATTTTTCGGCCTCCGCGACGACGAAGGCGCGGGACTGGGCCAAGGTCATCGACTGCACCAGCAGCCCCTGGGCTTCGAACCGTGCGCGCAACTCGGGGGCCGCCATGGCGCCCGCAACGGCGGTGTGCAGTCGTTGCATGATCGGCTCCGGCGTGGCGGCGGGGGCGAAGACGCCAAAGAAATTCACCAGCTCATAGGCCGCCAGCGGCGCGTATTCCGACACCGAGGGCACGTCCGGCAATTGCGGCATGCGTTCCCTTGACGTGACGGCGATGGCGCGGATGCGGCCTTCGCGGATCAGCGGCAGGCCGGAGGCCAGGCTGTTGTAGCCGAATTGCACCTGGCCCGAGGCGATATCCAGCACCGCTTGGCCCGAGCCACGATAAGGCACGTGCACGGTGTTGATCCGGGCCAGGTAATTCAGCAACTCGCCCGCCAGATGCTGCGGATTGGCGATGCCGGAGGAGGAATAGGACAGCCGCGCGGGATTGGCGCGGGCGTGGGTGACCAGGCCCTCGACCGTGGAAAAGGCTGCCTGGGGGTAGCCCATCAGCACGTTCGGCACCTTCACCACGATCATGACCGGGCGCAGGTCGCGGATCGGGTCATAGGCCATGCGGCCATGGAAGATGTGCTGGTTCACCGCGGTTTCGCCGGCGCCGCCGAGCATGATGGTATTGCCGTCCGGCGCCGCCTGGGCCAGCGCCTGGGCGGCGATCATGCCGCTGGCGCCGCTGCGGTTTTCGACGATGACGGTCTGGCCCAGGGCGGCACGCAGGGGTTCGGCCAGCAACCGGGCGGAGATGTCCTGCCCGCCGCCGGCGGCATAGGGCACCAGGAAGCGGATGGTGCTGTCCTGGGCGCCCGCGGGGCGGATGGCGGCCGTGGCCAGGGCGCTGGCGCCCAAGATGCGTCGGGTGATCATGATCATATTTCCCCATTCGGCGGCCATTGGCTGACCTGCCCCTGCTGCTGGCATGATATCCTGCTGCCGGATCAAAAACACCCTAAGCCGACGGGAAATAGGACGCGCCGTTGTGGCGGCGTATCATGCGAGTCCAAGGACGTGCCCGAAGGTGGTGGGATGCCCGCATCCCAAAGCTCATCTCAGGCGATATCAGCAGGAAGGCGGCCGCGCATCTCGACCAGCCGGAAACGTTTGTCGAAGCGATCGGCCGCCACCCGGCTGCCCTGCACCGGCGAAGCGGGGGTGTGAAGCTCATCTCGATGCAGGACCGCGCCAGCACCCCGCGTCAGATCGCGGGTTTCCTAATGGGCGACCGCTGTTCTGCCCACATGATGGAAAACGGCTCCATTAGCCCCGGCAGTGTCATCCTCTCCGGCTGCCGCCCATCCAGAATCGCCTCGACAATGTCGGGGGATAGCAGCGTGAGGCGGAGCAGGCGCGAGACATAGGACGAGTTGATCTTTTCCGCCGCCACCAACTCGTCGATCGTGCCGTAGCGCCCCGTTTCAAGCATTCGGCACCAACGAAACGGCCGGGCCAGCGTCTTCACCAGCGTGGTGTCGGCAGCTGAGGCGCCACCCAGATGCAGAGGCTGTATCGCGCTGAACGATCGGGCTTGGTCGATGGTGGCAGGTCTCTTCGATCCAACTTATCGCTTTCAAGCTGACCGCGACGCTGGTGCCAAGGCACTGACATGGGCCTCGGTCAGTTCGACAGAGGTCCGACCATTTTAGGCGAAGAGTCGGCCATATCCGGGCTGCGAATGCCGGACCTTAGCCACTTGCAGGGCATGCCACATCATCACCGAGGCGGCCGAGATGACGGGCTTGCCGAGATCATCCTCGAGCGTCTGCAGCACGCCGATGGTCGGCATCCCGGTGCCGCTCAGAAACACGGCCTCCGCATCGGGGTGGTTGACGCTGCGGGCGAGGGCATAGGCGCGCGCCTCACTCTCCTCATAGATGTTGAGAACATTTGGCAAGGTGCCATGGCTGACCACAGCGATGCCATGCGCTTCCAGGTGCTGTTTGCCTTGCAGCGTCGTGGCTTCAGAATAGGGCGTTCCATAGGCGATGCGCGTACAGCCGAGCGCAGCAAGGGCTGCCAGCGTGCTGCCGAAGGCGGTGATGAAGCGGGTGCCCGAGAGCGCCTCCATCTCCGCGACCAGCGCCGCCTCGCGTGCCTGGCCCAGCGTGTAGCTCGTGGCTGTATGCGCCAGCACGATCACCGCCGGCGAGACCATCGCCAGCAGCTTCACCGCCTCCGGCACGCTGGCCGCTTGGCTGAGGTTGCGCTCCTCCTGGCCAGCATGGGTGCCGGCAGGCCCGGAAGCGCTGAGGCGGGTGAAATGCAGTGAGGCCCCGGGAGGACAAAGCGCCTGCATCTCCGGCTCGACCGTGGGATTGCCGGGTGCAACCAAGAATCCTATCCGCGCACGCCAACCCTTCATCACCCTATCCTTGTCTGTTTTCCGCGCGGGCCAGGACAGACGTGAGCCGAAAATGGCCCAGGCACCCTGTCGGGCTATTCAAGTACCGGCACCTTGGCGGAACTTGTCAATAACGATGAGACAACCGGTATTCGAGATTGGGCTGAGACTGTCAAATTCTGCGTTGGCGGGGCTGATCCAGACGGCGGTGGGCATTGGCCGAGGGGTGGGTCTGAAGGGCTGTGACAGGCGTTGTTTGCTGGCTCGGATCGCCTTGGCGCTCCCACTCCATCGGCAACGGCTCCGTCAGCCCCGGCAGCGTCATCTTCTCCGACTGGCTTTCATCCACCATCGGGCGTTTGGCAAGGGCATAGGCTTTTGAGTCAGGTTCTCAGCCGAGGCTGTCGTCCAACATTGCGGCTAGATCGCCAGGTGCCGCGTCGGGAGGAAGTGGCGCGTTCCGCATCAGCAAGCGCTTGCAGCCCAGCAGCGCGTGCAGATTGTCGTCGAAGGTTGGGCGTCCGCCTAACAGTACAGCCAATGGGATGTGCACCGTAACTGGATTTTCCTGAACAATTCGAAGCACTTGGCCTGTGCAATGATCCTCGATCGCTGGATTCCACCAGCGTGCAAGATGCACCACACGGTTGGCGCGGGTCAGGGTCAAGCCGACACCGCCCGCCCGCGGTGACAAGGGCATGACGTCGAAGCCGCCTCTGGGTCGATGAACTCACGCGGAGCACCCCTTTGGCGAAAGGTCGGGAGCAGCGACCTCGGTTGCGTCACGGATCATGCAATCTGCGATCGCAGCGGGCTTACGTGATAAGGGCCGCCGTGCCACCCTGGTTCCGTGATGATGCATGCGCGAGGCAGACACAAAGATGTGAGGGCTATGCGGTGGCGATGATCGCGGCACCGCCGCCCGTGCCGGCGCAGCGCCTGCCATTTTCAGTGCTGACGGGCTTCCTGGGCAGCGGCAAGACCAGCTTCCTCTCGCGCGTGCTGGCGAGCCCGGGCTTTATGGACACCGCGGTCATCATTAATGAATTCGGCGCCATCGGCCTCGATCACCTGCTGCTCGAAGCGGTGGATCAGGACGTGGTGGAACTGCCCAATGGCTGCGTGTGCTGCGCGGTGCGGCAGGATCTGGCACAGACGCTGTATATGCTGCTCCGGCGCCTCGCGCGCGGCGAACATCGCCCGTTCCGCCGCATCGTGCTGGAGACGAGCGGCCTCGCGGAGCCGGCGCCGATTCTCTACACCCTCTCGGCGGATGCCTTCCTGGAGGCATCGCTGGGCGTTGATACCGTGGTCACCGCGATCGACGCCGTGCTGGGTGCCAGCACGCTGGAACGCTTCCCCGAAGCCGTCGCGCAGGCCGCGACTGCGGACCGGCTGCTGCTGACCAAGACCGACCTGGCACCTGCCTCCGATGCACTTCGTGCGCAACTCGCCGCGCTGAACCCTTTGGCCGGCCTGGTCGATGCACAGCTGGGCGACCCGGCGGCGCTGCTGTTCGGCGGCGCCATCACCGCCATCCCGCGCGCGCGCCGCTTCGCGACCGCGGTGCATGCGCACGGCATCGCCGCCTTCACGATGACGCTGCGCCGGCCGATGACGCGGCTTGGCTTTGCCATGGCGCTGGGTCGCCTCGCGCAGCAGCATGGCGAGGATCTGCTGCGCGTGAAGGGCATCGTGGCATTTGCGGACAGGCACGGCGGCCCGGCCGCCATCCACGCCGTGCAGCACACAATGTACGAGCCGCACTGGCTGCCCGATTGGCCGGATGCGGACCGGACCAGCCGCATGGTCTTCATCGTGCGCGGCATCGCGCCGCAGATACTGCTCGACGGCTTCGTGGCCGGCGACCCGATGCTTGGGGACACCCCGATGCTTGGAAACACAGCGAGAGAAGGAATGGCGTGATGCTGGATCTGTTGATCACCAACGGCCAATGCGTGCTGCCGAGCGGGCTTGCCGCCGTCGATATCGGCATCGCCGGGCAGAAGATCGTCTCCATTGGCGCGCCAGGAACCCTGGCCGCGGCCGGGCGCACCGTGGACGCCAAGGGAGGCCTGGTGATCCCCGGCGGCATCGACCCGCATATCCATTGCTCCTCCGCCATCAAGATGAGCGCGGCCGACCCTGCGAAATTTACCGACCCACCCTCACAGGTCAGCCGCGCGGCCCTGTGGGGCGGCACCACCACGCTGATCGACTTCGTGCAATGCACGCATGAGCGTTCCATCCAGCAGGCGATCGAGCAGACCGACGCGATCTGGAAGGGCGATTGCTACTGCGATTATGGCTGGCACCTGACGCTGATGGGCGCGATCCCGCAGGTGCAGTTCGGCGAGGTGGCCGAAGCCATCCAGGCCGGCCATGCCAGCATCAAGATGTTCACCACAGACATCCGCTATGGTCAGACCGGGCGCATGGTCCAGCACGGCCATATCTGGGAGGCGCTGAAGGTGGTGGCGAAGGAGGGCGGCATCGCGGCCATCCACGCCGAGGATAATGACATCGTGATGTTCATGTATGAGAAGCTGATCCGCGAGAACCGCGTGGGCTTCGAATTCATGGCCGAGGTTCACAATACGCTCTCCGAGGAGCTTGCGTTCAACCGCGTCATTCGCCTGGCCGAAAATGTCGAGGGCTGCGCGCTGTATATGGTGCATGTCTCGGCGGCGACGGGCGTGGCCGCGCTGGCCAATTCCCGCGCGCGTGGCTTCCCGATGTATGGCGAAACCCTGCACCAGTATCTGATGTACACCGCCGAGGACTACAAAAAGCCGAATGCGCAGATGTACCACACCTACCCCTCGCTCAAATATCCCGAGGACCAGAAGAAGCTGTGGGAGGCGACCAACCGCGGCGCGCTGCAGGTCATCGCGACCGACGAACTCTGCTGCCCGCTGCGCATCAAGCTGCAGGGCAGCCGCATCGACGACACCACGGGCGGCAATTCCGGCGTCGAGCCGCGCGTGGGCTTGATGTACACGCAGATGGTCACCAAGCGCGGCTACACGCCGGAGCATTTCGTGGACATGGTCTCAACCAACGCGGCCAAGATCATGGGCCTCTATCCGCGCAAGGGCGCGCTCGCCGTGGGTTCGGACGCGGATGTGGTGGTGCTGGAGACCGGCATCGACAAAACCATCCGCGCCGAGGACATGCACGAGACGGATTACACGCCGTGGGAGGGGCACAAGGTCACCGCCTGGCCGCGCGTGACGGTGATGCGCGGGCGCGTGGTGGTGGAGGACGGCGTCTTCTCGGGCGACCTCAAGCAGGGCGAATTCCTGCCGCGCAAGATCCCCTATGAGGTGCGCAGCCGCCCGGCGGTCTAGCCCGGATTATTCATCACCCCCCCAGCTGATGAATTTTGCCGTTCAGGGCACTCGCCTGATGGTTGTGGCCGCGCGGATCGTCGTTCCGGCGCGGGCGTCATGGCGCGCTCGGGTCCCAGATTTGACTGGGCCAGCCGATGTGGCTCAACGCTGCCCGGCCCACTCCACTGGAAACGGCTGCATCAGCCCCGGCAGCGTCAACCCCTCCGGCTGCCTCCCATCCAGGATCGCCTCCACGATATCCGGCACCAACAGCGTAAGGCGCAGCAGCTGCGAGACGCAGGACGAGTTGATCTTCTCGGCTGCTGCCAATTCGTCGATCGTGCCGAAGCGCCCTGTTGCGAGCATCCGGCGCCACCGGAACGCTCGGGCCAGCGCCTTCACCAGCGTGGTATCCGCAGCCAACGCGCTGCGCGGTGCCATACCACCCGGCGTCAGGATGAGCTTCCGCCTGCCCCGCGGCTTCCGGACTGCCAACGGCAAGCCCGCACTCATCGAGGTCCGCATGAACCCCGGCAGGTGACCAACCGCTGCTGCATTCGCGGCCTCGAAAAATAGCCCGGCTGCCGCATCCTCACATTGACAGCCGGGGCCGCGCGGCATTGGCTAACATTTGCCCGGCGAGAGGGTGAGGAGGAAACAGCTATGAGGAAGCGCCAGATTTTGCGCGCAGCGGCCGGGCTTGGACTGCTGGCCGCCCCCGCCTATGCGCAAGCGCCATTCCCCAGTTCCAGCATCCGCATGGTGGTGGCGTTCCCGCCAGGTGGAAACACGGATATTTTTGGGCGCCTGTTTGCCGAGCCCTTCGGGCGGGCGCTCGGCCAATCCGTTGTCATCGACAATCGCGGCGGGGCGGGCGGTCTCATCGGCTCGGGCGAGGTACATCGCGCCCGAGCCGACGGGTACACCTTGATCTTTCAAAGCCCGACGGCCGGGATCACCGGCCCACTCACGCGTCGGGTGCCACCCTTCGATCCCGTAACGGGGTTTTCGCACATCGCCATCCTCGGCATCACGCCGCTTGCCCTGGCGGTCAACCCGCAGCTTGGCGTGAACAACCTGGCCGAGTTGATCGCGATGATCCGCGCCCAGCCGGGCCGGCTCAGCTATGGCAGCTCGGGCATCGGCGGCGCCCCGCACCTCTCGACGGAGTTGCTGCGGATACGGGTGGGCAGCCTTGATGTGGTGCACGTGCCCTACCGGGGCTCTGGGCCGCTGACCCAGGATCTTCTCTCCGGTACGATCTCCTTCGCCGTGGACGCCTTCACGACGCTGCTGCCGCAGCACAATGAGGGGAGGCTCCGGATCATCTCCGTCTTCGGCGAGCAGCGCTCAGCGGTGGTGCCCGAGGTGCCGACCGCGCGCGAGAGTGGCTTCGACATCGTGACCCGCATCGCCAACTACCTGGCCGCCCCCCCCGGCACGCCGCCGGACCGGCTGGAGCGCCTGGCCGCTGCCGCCCGCGCTGCGATGTCCACGCCCGAGATCGCCCGCGCGCTGGAGGCCATCGCCGTTGTGCCCGTGACGGATTCCACGCCCGAACGCGCAACGCGCTTCATCGCGGAGGAGGCGGCGCTCTGGGGCCCCGTCATCCGCGCCGCCAATATCGAGATCGAGTGAGCGCATGTTCAAACTGACGGATAAGGTGGTCTTCCTAACCGGCTGCGGCTCGGTCGGCCCCGGCTGGGGCAATGGCAAGTCGATTGCGGTGCTCTTTGCGCGCCAAGGGGCGCGCATCTTTGGCGTGGACATCAACGCGGCGGCGGCGCGCGAGACGCAGGCGATCATCCAGGACGAGGGCGGCACCTGCGAGATCGCGACGGGCGACGTCACGAATTCCGCCGAGGTGGCGCGGCTGGTCGAGGCCTGCATGGCGCGCTTCGGCCGCATCGACGTGCTGGTGAACAATGTCGGTAAGTCCGAACCCGCGATCCCCGGTGAGATGGACGAGGCGCTGTGGGACAGCCAGCTCGCCGTCAACCTCAAAAGCGCTTTCCTCTGCTGCCACGCGGTGCTGCCGATCATGGAGAAGCAGGGAAAGGGAGCCGTGGTAAGCATCGCCTCCACGGCGGGCATTCGCTACACGGGCAAGCCCCAGGCGGCCTATTCGGCGGCCAAGGCGGGGCTGATCCATTTCAGCAAGACCACCGCCATTACCTATGCTCCGCGCGGCATCCGCATGAACTGCGTGCTGCCAGGCCTCATGTACACGCCGCTGGTGGCCAAACTCGCCGAGCAATTTGCGGGCGGTGACCTGGAGGGGTTCGTGGCGAAGCGCAACGCTGCCGTTCCCATCGGCCAGATGGGCGAGGGATGGGACGTGGCCCATGCCGCGCTGTTCCTTGCTTCTGACGAGGCGAAATACGTGACCGCAACGGAACTCGTCGTCGATGGTGGGTTGACGGCTTCCACCCGTTGATTGCGGCAGGCGGGCTTATTCTCCCGGGTGACCGTCAGCGTCCACTATCGGCTGCGGTATCTTTATCATGACGCGGCTTAGCCTGCGTCTGGCCCGAGGTTCCATGCTGCGAGTTCGCCGTTTGGCCTACTGCCGGTTTGCTGAACACCAAGATAAGGTTTTGCAACCCTATCTGAGGCTTGTTATGCAGCGCAGAGTATTCAGCCGAGAGTTCAAGCTCGAGGCGGTGGAATTGGTGACGAAGCGCAGCGTGGCCATTGCCGGGCACCGGTCCTGAACCTGGAAGACGAGATGGATGTCCGGCGGCTACTGCTGAAAACGGTGATCGCGGCCTGAGCCCGACTGGGTTACAGTAGACGGAACGTCCCTAGCCAAAGAAGCGCAAACCATGCCCGACACCGCCATCCCGCACCGCCCTGCTGCGAACGCGAAGACCGAGCATTTCGACGTGCTGATCGTCGGTGCCGGGATTTCCGGCATCGGCGGCGCCTATCACCTGCAGCAGCAATGCCCGGGAAAAAGCTTCGTTATCCTGGAAGCGCAGGACAGTTTCGGCGGGACTTGGTGGACCCATAAATATCCTGGCATCCGCTCGGACAGTGACCTCTATACTTTCGGTTATCGCTTCAAGCCCTGGACTGGAGCGCCGATCGCCACTGCCGAGGAAATCCGCAAATATATGGGCGAGGTGATCACGGAGAACGGGATCGAGCCGCATATCCGCTACCACCACCGGATCGCCACCGCGGCTTGGTCGAGCGCGGAGAATCTCTGGACCATCGAGGCTCGGATCGGCGAGACCGGCGAGGTGGTGCGCTTCACCGCGAATTTCCTGTGGATGTGCCAGGGCTATTACCGGCATGAGGAAGGCTATACGCCGCAATGGCCGGGGATGAGCCGCTTCCAGGGCCGGATCGTGCATCCGCAGACCTGGCCGGATGATCTGGACTATGCCGGCAAGCGCGTCGTGGTCATCGGCTCCGGCGCGACGGCCGCGACGGTGGTCCCCAATATGTGCGACACGGCGGCGCATGTGACCATGCTGCAGCGGACACCGACCTTCTTCCGCACCGGGCGCAACGCCATCGAAATCGCCGATGAGCTGCGCAAGCTGCAAGTGGATGAAAGCTGGATTCACGAGATCGTGCGGCGGAAAATCCTGTTCGAGCAATCGGTGTTCACAAAGCGCAGCTTCGAGGAGCCGGAGAAGGTAAAGCAGGAACTGCTCGGCCTGGTTGGCGCGCATATCCCAGCCGAGACGGTCGAGGCGCATTTCACGCCGAGCTACCGGCCCTGGCGGCAGCGTATCGCCTTCGTGCCCGATGCCGATCTGTTCAAGGGCATTGCGGCCGGCAAGGCCTCAGTCGTCACCGATGAGATCGAGACCTTCGATGAGACCGGCATCACGCTGAAATCCGGCCAACATCTGGATGCCGATATCATCGTCACCGCGACCGGCTTCCATCTGAACGTGCTCGGCGACATCGCCTTCAGCATCAATGGCGAACCGCTCAATTTCCACGAGACCGTGACCTATCGCGGCATGATGTTCACCTCCATCCCCAATATGGCCTGGGTGTTCGGCTATTTCCGCGCCAGCTGGACATTGCGGGCCGATTTGGTGGGGGATTTCGTCTGCCGGCTGCTGCGGCAGATGGACGCCAAGGGCGCCAGGCGGGTGGAGGTGCAGCTGCGGCAAGAAGACCACAATATGCCGCGCCTGCCCTGGATCGACGAGGAGAGCTTCAATCCGGGTTACCTGATGCGCGGCATCCACCTGCTGCCGAAGCGCGGCGACAAGCGGGAATGGCAGCATACCCAGGATTACTGGGCGGAGAAGGACGAGTTTCCACTGATCGACCTCGACGGCGAAGAGTTTGTTTATGGATGAGGTTTTTCAGCCCGTTCCAGGCTGACCGAAAACCGATCAGAAAGGCCGGGGTCCTGGTACGATGCTGGTTCACATCGAGCGTCACCTCCAGCCATCCTCCACGAGCACACCGCCTGGGCCTTTCTGACGGGGCAGAAGGGGGTAGTGGCAGGTTCCTTTGCCTTTCAGGCTCACCGCCCCTTTTACGCCCGCCAAAGCCAACCACTGCCGGCGGGCCATTCTATTCCGGTTCGATCCCGGCGCCGCGGATCATCTCGCCCCAGGCGGCAATTTGCTCGACCACGAAGCGGTTCAACTCCTCGGGCGTCGAGGTGAAGCCGTCAAAGCCGAGATCGGCCATGCGGGTGCGATATTCAGGCCGCGCGCCGATGCGCTGCATGGCGGACGAAATCGTCGCCACCACCTCGGGCGGCATGCGGGCCGGGCCGAAAAGTGCGGCGAAGCTCTGCAGGTCAAACCCGGTCAGCCCCGCCTCATCCAGCGTCGGAACGTCAGGGATCAAGGCCGAGCGGCGCTTATTGGTCTGTCCCAGCGCGCGCAGTTTTCCGTCGCGGACATGACCAAGCGAGGGCGTGAGGTCCACGACGATGGAGGTGACGCGGCCTGCAAGCACATCGGTCAGCGCCGGCGGGGTGGAGCGGTAGGGGACGTGCAGCATGTCCACGCCTGCCAGCCGCGCTATGGTCGCGCCGGCCACGATCCCAGTGCCATTGCCGCTGGCATAGCTGATCTGGCCGGGCCGCGCGCGGGCGAGGGCAATTAATTCCTGGAAGTTTCGGGCCGGCACATCGGCACCCACCGTCAGCCAGAAGACATATTGGCCAAGCCGGGCGATCGGCGTGAAGTCGGCGATAGGGTCATAATCCAGCCGCTTCAGCAGCCAGGGATTGGCGCCATGCGTGGTGTTGGTGGTGACGAAGAGTGTGTGCCCATCAGGTGCCGCGCGCATGGCAGCCGCCGCCGCGATGGTGCCATTGGCGCCCGCGCGATTGTCCACCGTGATGGTGGCACCGAGTTCCGCTCCCAGCATTTGCGCCAATACCCGCGCCACCGCATCCGTGCCGGAGCCAGCGGCGAAGGGCAGGATGAAGCTCATGGGCCGCGTGGGCCGCCATTCGCTTTGCGCCTGCGCCAGGGCAGGGGCCGCGAGGCTGGCGGCAAGCAGGCTTCGGCGTTGCAAATTCATGTTTCTCTCCCGGCTGGCGGTTCATCCGCCGTGTCCATTTCTGCGATGGCGAGGATGGTCGCAAGGCTGGCTCGTATCCCGCTACCCGGCCTGCCGACGCCGAGATGAAGTCCCCATGAAGATGGCAGCACACAGGTTGTCTTTCTGCAACCTGCTGGTGATCCAAAGCCTCACGTGAACCACAGCAACCCATCTAGCTCTAACGGTGTCGGAAGCTAGCTCCGGTTCAGGCCTGATCGACGCGATCGCTGATGGGCTGCGCACCGCAGGATTGCGGGAGAAGTTGGAGGGGTTGGAGGCAAGGCAGGCTGAGCTCCGGGCAGAGATCGCGACCAGCATGGCCGACAACACTGCGCCAATGCTGCACCCCAACCTGGCTGAGACCTATCGCGTCCGAGTCCAGGGCCTGCACGACGCCATACAAAAAAGCGCCTCGCCGGAGATCCGGGAGGCGCTGAGCGCTCTCATTGCAAGGGTGGAAATCCATCCCGCCGGGGATGGCCGGACCGAACCAAGGATCGAGCTACTGGGCAACCTAGCCGCGATGCTGCGTGCCGGCGGTGCCGAAGTTCCCGAGGCGTTCTTGAGTTCGGTTAAGAGGGATGCGGGGACAGGATTTGAACCTGTGACCTTCAGGTTATGAGCCTGACGAGCTACCGGGCTGCTCCACCCCGCGTTGGGTGTGATGATAATCTCTG
>Ga0209085_1001604_pt1 | contig 13702 bp, 10 predicted proteins | sample C_131016_EF_Meta_FD_187310 | JGI IMG/M metagenome (GOLD analysis project Ga0209085, IMG submission 187310) | Freshwater microbial communities from Lake Croche, Canada to study carbon cycling - C_131016_EF_MetaG (SPAdes) (version 2) | ecosystem: Environmental > Aquatic > Freshwater > Lake...
CAGACCAGGTGGATCACTTCGAGTCGTTTCTTGCCCTTGGCCATGGACGGTCCTTCCGAAAGTGCTCGATTCGCGGGCCGTGGATCGTACCCGCCGGCCGCCGGAGTCGCCAGCCAATCCGTGTCGCGGCCCGGGAAAAACCGGTTTTCCCGGGTTCGAAAACGGCTGTCGCGTTTGCCGTGCCCCGCCCGTCCACGATAAAGTGATGGGAGGTCCGGGGGCTGGCCGCCCGGGTCGCCAGGGCCGTGCCGCGCCCGACGATCGCTCGGCGGACAATCTCCGGGCGAACAGTGTCGGCGACCACGCCCGCATCCCGCTCCACTCACACGCGCCCCCAGCCACACGCTCAAGCCAACAGGCGCCGCCATGGCAACGACCACCCCGCCCACCCCGCCCGATCCGGCCCGGAAGCCCGGTGCACCAGCGGCCCCCGCCGCTCCGACAGGCGCGGCGCCGCCGCCGGGCGCGGCGCCGCCAGGCGGAGTGGCACGGCCGGCGGCTTCAGGTGCGGCGGCCCCCGGTGTGCCTCCGGCAGGGGCCAAGCCCCCCGTGGTCGTGCCGAAGCCCGCGGCGGCGGCCGCTCCTGCGGCGGAGCCCCTCGCCATCGCCGACGCCCCCGCGCCCCGCTCGTCGTTCGGCTCCGGCATCTTCAAGCAGATGCCGGCCTGGGCGATCAGCATGCTCGTTCACATCATCGTCCTGCTGTCGATGGCCCTGGTCGTCAACGAGCCGCCGAAGACGGAGCCCCCGCGGCTGATCACCGCGAGCGCCCCGGAGGTCGAGGAGACGTTCGAGAACTTCGAGGAGGAGATGCCGGAGCAGCCGATCGGTCCGCAGGAGGACATCACCGACGTGGTCGCGCTCCCCGACTCGGCGAACGTGGAGCAGGTGCAGGTGGTCTCGTCCGCCGCGGATCTCGACGCGGCGCCGCTGTCGGTCGAACTCACCGACTTCGGCGCCGAAACCGCCCCCACGAGCGACCTGCTCTCGAGCATCGGCGCGGTGGGGGGGCAGCAGGCCGGCGGCCTCGGCGGCCGCACCGACACCAAGATGCGGCAGCAGCTCATCCAGTCGGGCGGCGGTTCGGCGCAGAGCGAGGCCGCGGTCGAGTCGGCGCTCAAGTGGTTCATCCAGCACCAGATGCCCGACGGCGGCTGGTCGTTCGACCTCAAGGCCTGCCCGAGCTGCCAGGGGCAATGCTCGCACGGCGGCGACAAGGGCCGCGGCGAAGACCGCTGCGGGGCCACGGCGATGGCGCTCCTCCCCTTCCTCGGCCGCGGCTACACCCACAAGGAAGGCCCCTACAAGAAGCAGCTCGAGGCGGGCATCGGCTTCCTCGCCGGCATGGCCGTGCAGGGGCAGGGCAAGTGCTACGGCAAGGGGGGCACGATGTACTCCCAGGGCCTCGCCGGCATCGTGCTCTCGGAGAGCTACGCGATGACCCGCGACAAGCGGCTGGCGGTGCCCGCCCAGGCCGCGCTCAACTTCATCATGAGCGGCCAGGATCCCAACGGCGGCGGCTGGCGCTACAACCCCAAGCAGCCCGGCGACACGTCGGCCGTGGGCTGGCAGTTGATGGCGCTCAAGAGCGGCAACATGGCGTTCCTCCAGGTGAATCCGCTCACGATCCGCAAGGCGATCGTGTTCCTCGACAGCGTGCAGTCGGACGACGGCGCCCAGTACGGCTACGACGACAAGTCGGCGCCGTCGCCGGCCCGGTCGGCGGTGGGGCTGCTCTGCCGGATGTACCTCGGCTGGAAGAAGGATCACCCGGCGCTGCAGCGGGGCGTCGACAAGATCGCGAAGGTCGGCCCCAACAACGACCTCTACTACGACTACTACGCCACGCAGATCCTCCACCACGTCGAAGGGCAGCGGTGGGTGGACTGGAACAACAAGATGCGCGACATGCTCGTGAACTCGCAGTCGAAGAAGGGGCACGAGGCCGGGAGCTGGTACGAGGGCGTCGACGGCGGCCACGGGGCCCACGTCGCCGGCCGGGTCTACTGCACCGCCCTTTCGACGATGATCCTCGAGGTCTACTACCGCCACCTGCCGATCTACGGGCAGCAGAGCGTCGACGAAGACTTCAAGGAGTAGGCGGCCCCCGGGAAAGTCTCCGCCGTCGCTCCAGGCCGTTTTTTCTCCACAGCCGTGCTGCCGGGCCGTCGTGGCCGGTCGATGAATCTGCGGCGGTGGCCGGCCGCTCGCGCGGGCCGTGTCGTGCCCCGCGGCGCGGGGCCGGCGGCGGCGGCCGGGCTTCCCGCGATCGAAACGGTCCAGCCGGCACGCCCGGCACATTCCGCCCAGAGCATCCACGATGCCAGCCGATCCCCACGCGCGAGCCTGGATCGACCGCGTCGTCTCGAGTCCGGCCGTGCGGTCGGGCTACCTGAGCCTGGCCGGGCACCTCGCCGTGCTCGTGCTCCTGACGCTCCTCGCGATCGACCGCCGCCCGCCGCGTCCGGTGCGGCCGCTTCTGCTCTCGATGGGGCCGGCGGCGGAGGTCGCCGGCGAGGAGGCTGCCAGCCCGCTCGACATCGGCACCGATCCGGAACCGGAGGCCGCCGAGGCCGTGGCCGAGGAGGAGGGGCCGGCCGCGGTGCCGCTCCTGGTGGCGGCTCCGGAGGTGGTGGTGGAGGCACCGCCCGAGGGCGCGCCCGCGGCCGGGGAGATGGGACCGGCGCTCGACGGCGCCGGAGACCTGGCGGCGGTCGTCGGCGTCGGCCCGGCCCTGCCCGCGGCGGCCGGCGGGCGGGCGCGGACGGTGTCGGCCAGACCCGGCATGCCGCGGCCGGGCGGCGCGGGGGAGCCCTCGGCCGGCGCGCCGTTCGCGGCGCGGCGGGCGGAGGCGCGGGGGCTCGCCGCGCGGGCCCGCGGCGGCAGCGCCGCCAGCGAAGCGGCGGTCGAGCGCGGGCTCGAATGGCTCGCGCGGCACCAGGCCGTGAACGGATCCTGGCAGTTCGACCTCGCCGGCTGCCGCTGCGACGGCGCCTGCCGCGACCCCGGCACGCTCGCGAGCTCCACGGCCGGCACGGCGATCGCGCTGTTGCCCTTCCTCGGCGCCGGCCACACGCACCTCGACGGCCGGCATCAGGAGACCGTGTCGCGGGGCATCTACTACCTGCTGAGCCGCATGGAGCGCACCCCCAGGGGCGGCGACTTCTCCGAGGGCACGATGTATGGCCACGGCGTGACCACGCTCGTCCTCGCCGAGGCCCTCGGCATGACGAAGGACGACGCCCTCGTGCGGCCGGTCCAGGAGGCCGTCCGCTTCATCGAAACCGCGCAGGACATGCACAGCGGCGGCTGGCGCTACCTGCCGGGTCAGGCCGGCGACATCACCGTCACGGCCTGGCAGATCGCGGCGCTCAAGAGCGCCCGGATGTGCGGCCTCGAGGCCCCCTCGCCCACGATCGAGGCGGCCCGCCGCTTCCTCGACCGCGTGCAGACCCACGACGGCGCGGCCTACGGCTACCGCAGCCCCGCCGCGAAGCCCTGCACGTCGGCGATCGGCCTGCTTTGCCGCATGTACACCGGGTGGACCGCCGATCACGAGGCTTTGCGCCGCGGCGTGACGGCCCTGGCCAGGCCGGGGCCGTCTCCGGGGGCGATCTACCAGAACTTCTACCTGTCGCAGGCACTCCTGCAGATGAACCACCCCGTGTGGCCGCGCTGGAACGCGAAGAACCGCGACCAGATCGTCGCCCAGCAGATGCGGGTGGCGCACGAGGCGGGCAGCTGGTTCTTCGCCGAGCACGAGACGGCGCCGGGCGGACGGCTGGCGCACACGGCCCTCGCGGTCCTCACGCTCGAGGTCTACTACCGGCTCCTGCCGATTTACGGCGCGGAGGCGGTGCAGGAGGGCTTCTGAGGGCCGGCCGTCTATACTGACGGGGCTGCGCACCGCGGGCGCACGGGCTCCGCGACCGATCCCGGATCCGCCGCGTCCGTGACCACCGGATGCCTGCCGCCCGGAGCGAGCTCCGGCGGCCTCCTTCCCGGCCAGCAGGAAACGCCGCGATGAACCTCGTCACCTACTCGTGGCTGGCGGTCGTGCTGGCCGTGGCCTGCGCCGCGATCGGCTGGCTGGGGATCGCCGGCTGGCTGGCGACCGCGGTGCTGCTGGCGAGCGTGGCGATGCACGTCGCCGGCAACGCGTTGGGCACGAGACTCCGCGACGCCACCGACCGGAGCCTGGCCCCGGACCGCCCCCGCGCCGTGCCGCCGCAGCCCCTGCCGGTCGCGGCGCCCACGCCTCTCGAGCGGCGGAGCAGCCTCGGCCGGCTCGTGCCCGTGTCCGCCGGCATCGGTGCGGCCTGCGGCGGGGTGGCGGGCACGCTGGCGCTGCTCTTCCTGGCCCGCAGTTCGCCGGCGGGCGCCCTCTTCGGCGGCGCGTCGAGCGCGGTGCTCGGGGGCCTGCTCGGGTTTCTCGGGGCCAGCTTCGTCGAGATCGTGCGGACGAGTCTGCGGGAATCGCTCGCCGCCGAACGGGCCGGGATGCGGCGGCAGCCGGAGCACCCCAGTCCGTAGCGGCCGGCGGGCCGCCCCTGCGAGGACGGCGGGGAGGATGGCACCCAGCGCAGGAGCGTGGTACAACTCCCGCTTCCAATTCAGCACGGTCCCCCCGTTTTCGGAGTCGATCCATGGCGAAGCCGCACCGCTCCCTCAAGAAGGCCAATCACGGCTCCCGGCCTGCCAACAGCAAGGCCCGCAAGGCGAAGCGCAAGCATATTCGCACCTGATCGGCGCACCTGATCCGCTTCCCCGACGGCACCGATGGAGCGAGCTCCGTGGCCCCGCGCGACTACATCATCCATCCGAGCAGCTACGACCTCGACCGCGTCATCGCCGACATCCACGAAATCCGCCGCTGGAACATGCAGCGGTTCGAGATGGAGCAGCTGACGGCGATCGTCCACGAGGACCATTCCCGCGGCCTCTGCGTGGGCTACAAGGACATCACGCGCGACGAGTTCTGGGTGCGCGGCCACTTCCCCGCGATGGCCCTGATGCCGGGCGTGATGATGTGCGAGTCCGCCGCCCAACTCTCGAGCTACTACACGCAGCGCTACAACCTCCTCGACGCCAAGGTCATCGGCTTCGGCGGCCTGGAGGAGGTGCGGTTTCGCGAGCCGGTGGTGCCGGGCGACCGGCTGGTGATCGCGGTGGAGCGGGTGCGGGTCAGGCCGAAGGCGATGATCGTCTGCCGCTTCCAGGGCGTCGTCCGCGAAAACATCGTGGTCGACGGCATCATCAAGGGCGTGCCGCTGCCGATGGACGCACTCGCGGTCGCCGCCGCCCAGCCGACAGGCTGATCGGCGGACCGATCAACAGGCTGATCGCCGGCCGCCGGCCGGCGGCGGGTACCGCGCTCTTCCCTTCCCACAGCGAGACCGGCCCAGCCATGCCGCGCCGACCGCCCCGCAAGCCGGATCCCGGGCTCGACCTGTCGCGGCACCTGCTGCGGCTCGAAGCGCTGCCGGCGCCGCTCGACCCGGCCGCACTCTTTCCCGGGCGGGCGCCGGTGGAGCTCGAGGTGGGCAGCGGCAAGGGGTTGTTCCTCTCGACCGCGTCGGCCGCCACTCCCGACCGCAACTTCCTCGGCGCGGAGATCAGCGTCGGCTACGCGCGGCTCTGCGCCGCGCGGCTGGCCGCCCGCGGGGCCGACAACGCGCGGATCGTGCAGGGTGACGCCACCTTCCTCGTCCGCGCCCTCCTTCCCGACGCCTGCCTCGCGGGCATGCACGTCTACTTCCCCGACCCGTGGTGGAAGGCGCGGCACCGCAAGCGGCGGGTGCTGTCGCCGGCGTTCCTCGAGCACGCCGGCCGCACGCTCTCCCCCGGCGGCACGCTCCACGTCTGGACCGACGTCGAGGAATACTTCCGCGAGGCCCTCGCCGCGGCCCTTGAGACGGGGCTCTTCGCCGAGCCGCGCGAGGAGTCGGCGCGGCCGGCCGAGCACGATCTCGACTACCACACCCACTTCGAGCGGCGCACGCGACTGGCCGGCGCGCCCGTCTGGCGGGCCGCCCTCGACCGCACGTCCACCCCGGCCCGCTCGGTGCGGCAGGAGCTTCCTCCGGCGTGAGTCCGCGCGGAGGCACGGCCCGCAACCGGTCCGCCTCTCACTGCACGGTCGCCGCCGCCTCGTAGGTGCGGCCCGGCCCCCCCTGCGCGGCGTCGCCGCGGCCCACCTGCCCGAGGGCCACGGTGTAGAGCCGCTCGCCGGCCGCGGTCGGATAGACGCCGGTGAGGCAGGCCTGGCAGAGCTCCGACGCGTCGAAGCCGATCGACCGCGCCACCGATTCCACCGGCAGGTAGCGGAGCGAATCGGCCCCGAGCCGCGCCGCCATCGCGGCCTGCACCTCGTCGGTGAGCGGCCCACCGCGCAGGAACGCCGGCGCGAACAGCTCGTCGATCGTCGACATGTCGATCCCGTAGAAGCAGGGGGCCACGATCGGCGGGCAGGCCACGCGCACATGGATCTCGCGGGCCAGCCCCAGCGACCGCATCCGCCCGAGGAGCACCTTCATCGTCGTGCTCCGCACGATCGAGTCCTCCACGAGGATCACCCGCTTCCCCTCGAGCACCTCGCGGAGCGGCGTGTATTTCGTCTCCGCCTTCTGCCGCCGGCTCGACGCGCCGTCGATGAAGGTGCGGCCCGTGTAGCGGTTGCGGATCAGCCCTTCCACCGACGGGATCGAGAGGCGGTAGGCCATGGCGTCGGCGGCGGCCTTGCTCGTGTCGGGCACCGGCACCACCACGGTGTCGGCGTCGATCGGGATCGTCTCGAGGCGGGCGAGCTCCTCGCCGAGCCGCTTCCGCGACAGGTAGACGCTGCGGTCGTCCATCGTGCTGGCGACGTTGGCGAAGTAGATCCACTCGAAGAAGCAGTGCGCCTGGCGCGGGCTGGCGGCGAACCGCTCCACCCGCACGCCCGAGCCGTCCACGATGAGCGCCGTGCCCGGCTCGAGCGAGCGGATCGAGTCGGCCGGGAAGCCGAGGTTGAGCAGGGCCACGCTCTCGCTGGCGGCCGCCACGAGCGGGCCCACGTGGGCGTACTCCATCGGCCGGATGCCGAGCGGGTCGCGGGCCACGATCATCCGGCCGCAGGCGTCGAGCATGGCGATGTTCCAGGCGCCGTCGAACCGCTTCGAGATGGTCGCCAGGAGGTCGACGGGGTCGGGATCGGCGGAGCCCGACAGCTCGTTGCCGATGGCGTGCATGATCACTTCGGTGTCGTTGTCGCGGGCGAGGTGGTTCTCGTCGTTGGCGAGGATCTCGGCCCGCAGCTCCATGTAGTTGGCCAGCTGGCCGTTGAACCCGAAGGAAAACCACTTCCGCTTCTGGATGTGCGGCCGCTCGAGCGGCTGCGCGTAGCCACGGTCCTCGGCGCCGCAGGTGGCGTAGCGCACGTGCCCGATGGCGGCGCGGCCGGTGTGCTGCGCCATCAGGTTCTCGTACTTGCCGCGGTGGCTGAGGCGGAAGACCTCGCTCACGCTGCCGACGTCCTTGATCGTCGCCAGGAGCTGGCTGCGATCGGGGTTCCAGGCGGTCATGCCGGCCGAGAGCTGGCCGCGGTTCTGGATGTCGAGGAGCATCCGCGGCACGAGCCGCGACACCTCCTCGGGCCCCTGGGCGGGACACAGCGGGCTCGTTTCCCGCCCCGCGAGGTGGTAGATGGCCGCCAGCCCGCACTCGTGATGCAACTCGCTCAAGGCGTTGGCTCCCCAGGGCGCCCGGCGGGAGTCCGTCATGCACGATGACGGGCGGCCGGGGTGCAGGCACCACCATGACTGCACTATACGGGCAGGGAGGCTCCGGCCTCAACCGGCGCACGCGTCGCCGCCGGTATTCCCGGCTGCGGCCGCGCGCGGCGGAGCGACGGGCGGCGGCACCGCGGGGCTCGAGTGGCCCCGGCTCCCCGGCTCACGCTACGATGCGGGCCGCGGGATCGCCGGGGCCCGGCCCGCCGGCCCCGCGCCGTATCCTTCCTGCGTCAGCCACCATGCCCGACCAGTCCCGCGCCGACATCATCTCGACGTCACGGTTGCTCGTCGTCAAGGTCGGCACGCGCGTGCTCACCGGTGCCGACGGGCTGCTCGACGACGCCCGCATCGAAGCGCTGGGCCGGCAGTTCGACGCCGTCATGTCGCAGGGGCGTCAGGTCGTGCTCGTCAGCTCCGGCGCCGTCGGGGCGGGCATGGGCCGCATGGGGCTCACGCGGCGGCCCCAGGAACTGGCCCACCTGCAGGCGGTGGCCGCCATCGGCCAGAGCTGCCTGATCGAGGCCTACGAACGGGTGTTCCGCTCCCGGGGCCGGCACGCGGCGCAGGTGCTGCTCGTGGCCGACGACCTCAAGGACCGGGCCCGCTACCTCAACATCCGCAACACGCTCCGGGCCCTGGTCGACTACGGCGCCATCCCGGTGATCAACGAGAACGACACGGTGAGCGTGGAGGAGCTGCGGACGTCGTTCGGCGACAACGACCGCCTGGCGGCGCTCGTGGCCACGCTCCTGGGCGCGCCCCTCCTCGTGCTGCTCTCCGACGTCGACGGCCTCTACGACCGGCATCCGTCCGACCCGGCCGCGACCCGCCTGGCCACCGTGCAGCGCATCGACGCGGCCGTCCACGGGCTCGCCCGCGACCGCGCGGGCGGCCTCTCGAAGGGGGGCATGGCCAGCAAGATCGCGGCCGCGGGCATCGTCACCGAGGCCGGCGGCCACTGCATCATCGCGTCGGGCCGCGACGACCACGTCCTCGAGCGGATCTGCCAGGGCGAGCCGGAGGGCACGCTCTTCGTCGGCCGCGAGACGACGATGCCGGCATGGAAGCGGTGGCTGGGATGGTCGGCCGACCTCCGCGGCAGCGTCGCCGTCGACGCCGGGGCCCGCGAGGCCGTGGTGGCCCGCGGCTCGAGCCTGCTCGCCGCCGGCGTCACCGGCATCGCCGGGGCGTTCGCGGCCGGCGACGTGGTGGCGCTCGCGGGCCCGGACGGCCGCACCTTCGCCCGCGGACTCGTGAACTATTCCGTGGAGGAGCTCGGCCGGATCGCGGGGCTGAAGACCGACCGCATCGCGCCGGTGCTGGGATACTGCCCCTACGAGGAGGTCGTGCACCGCGACAACCTCGCCGTGATCTCCCGCGACGACGCCGTGCCGGACCGCGCCATGCCGGACCGCGTCGAGCCGCCGACCTGAGCCGACGCACGCATGCTGACGGAAACCCTCATCGTTCTGGCGCTGATCCTCGCCAACGGCTTCTTTTCCGGCGCCGAGATGGCCATCGTCGCCAGCCGCCGCGGCCGCCTGCGGCAGCTCGCGGACAAGGGGGACCGGTCGGCGGCGATCGCCCTCGACCTGGCGTCGAACCCCGACAAGTTCCTGCCGACCGTGCAGGTCGGGATCACGCTCGTCGGCACGCTCGCCGCGGCCTACGGCGGCGACCGGCTGGTGAGCGACATGGCGGCGTGGATCGCGGCCCACGCGCCCCCGGCCGTGGCCGCGGCGGCGCGGCCGATCGCGCTGACGCTGTTCGTGGCGACGCTGTCGTTCGTCACGCTGCTGCTCGGCGAGCTCGTGCCGAAGCGGCTGGCGCTGCGCCGGGCGGAGGATGTCGCCCGCTTCGCCGCCCCCGCGATGCGGCTCTTCGCGCAGGTCGCCAAGCCGCTCGTCTGGGCGATGGGCGTCTCCACGTCGGCCGTGCTCTTCCTCCTCGGAGCCCACAAGCAGGAGGGGCCGACCGTGTCGGTCGACGACATCGAGCACCTGCTGGAGGCGGGCCGCGCCGAGGGGGTGCTCGAGCCGGTGGAGCAGGCCGTGGCCATCGAGGCGCTGCGGCTCGGCGAGCGGACGGTGCGAGACATCATGCGGCCGCGGATCGATCTCGACGCCATCGACATCGAGACGCCGTCGGGCGAGGTGCTCGGCGCGATCGCCATGGCGGGCTACTCGCGGCTCCCGGTCTACGAGGGCTCGCTCGACCACATCCTCGGCTACGTGTCGCTCAAGGACGTGCTCCGGCACAACTGGATGGGCTGGCCGATCGAGCTGCGGAAGATCATGCACCGGGCCCTGTTCGTGCCCGAGACGATGCCGCTCGACCGGCTGCTGGAGCTGTTTCAGAAGGAGCGCAACCAGCTCGCGATCGTGCTCGACGAGTATGGTGGCACGGAGGGGCTCGTCACGCTCGAGGACGTGCTCGAGGAGCTCGTCGGGGAGATCCACGACGAGCACCGCCGCGACGGGGCGGAGTTCGTGCAGCGCGACGACGGCTCCTGGCTCGTGGACGGCGGCGCGGGCGTGGAGGACATGGTCGAGCGGCTGGGCGTCAAGGTCGATCCGCTGCCGCGCGACTACTCCACCGTGTCGGGGCTCGTGCTCGCCCAGCTCGAACGGATCCCCGCCACGGGCGACACGCTCTCGTGGCAGGGCCTCGTCATCGAGGTGGTCGACATGGACGGCCGCCGGATCGACAAGCTGCTCGTGCGCCGGGCCTGACAGCCCGTGGAAACAGTCCTCCAGGACTTTTTCCCGGCACGAAAGCCTCCGGTTTTCACGGGCGCCGCGCTCCCGTGATCGCATCCATGCGACCGAGCAGGCTGTTTGTCCACAGCCTGCCGACGGCCGCACGGAACGTCCGACACCATCCGGCGGCGCCCGCAACCCGGTCAGGAGCCCGGTTCGGCCGGCTTGAGAATGTCCGCGAGGACGAAGTCCTTCGGGAACGGCTCGTCGAGCTGCTCGAGCAGCTTGCGGTACTTGTCGATCACCTCGTTGAGATCGTCGCGGAAGATCGAATCCTCGCGGAGCACCTTCGAGCCGTCGAGCACCTCCCGCCACGACGCGAACGCCTCCTCGAAGGCCTGCCTGGCCGTCTGCAGGCGGGCGTTTTGAAACTCCCGCTCGCCCCGCCACGTGGCCTCGCGGGCCTTGAGCGCCGGCTCCGTCACCTCGGCCTCGCAGCTGGCCCGCCAGAAGTTGAAGTTCACGATCTCCCGGTAGCGGTCGATGATCTCGGCGGTTTCCTTGGCCTCGACGAGCTGCTCGAGAAGCTCCTTCGCCCGGTCCCGCGCCGCGGCGGGGGCGTCGCGGACCACCATCGGCCAATCCACCCGGGTCGCCTCGGTCGCCGCCTTCGCGAGCTTGTGCTGGGCGTCGCTGCGTTCCAGCGGCGGCACGTCGAGGGCGGCCGTCTCCTCCGCCGTGAGCGCGGCCCGCTTCTGCTCCGCGAGCGCCTTGAACCGTCCCGGCAGGAGCTTCTCCAGCTCCCCCTCGAGCGCTTCGGCGCGGGCCAGCTGATCCTCCCGCATGCCGAGCCGGATCGGCACGTCCCAGGTCGTGGGGATGTCCCGCAGCGCAAACCGCCGCATCTCCTCGCCGGCGAGCTTCCAGCCGTCGCGGGCCTTGTCGCCGAAGACGCCGTCCTCCTCGAGCGCCCGCGCGTAGTTGATGCCGCACATCATCGGCTCGCTGTGGAAGATCAGCGCCGTGGTCTTGAGGGGGGCGCCGGAATCGGCGATCTGCTGGCCGGCGACGTACTTCTCGCGGCCCACGAGCCAGTTGTCGCGCTCCGGCAGGGTGCGGCCCGGCCGGTCACGCTCGTGGAACTCGTCGTCGGCCTTGAACAGCCGCCGATACTGCTTCTTCTCGTCGGCACGGCCGACCTTCTGGCCGATGAACCAGCCCATGCGGCCGAGCAGCCGCGGCTCGCGGGTGTTGAACCCGATGCCCTGGCGGAGGAACTCGATGCCCTTCATCACCCAGGCGTAACGGTCGCGGTAGTTGTCGAACTCGACCGAGATGTTGTAGGAGAGGTTGTGGGCCTGAAAATCCCAGACGGAATAGAAGTTGGGCTGCAGCTTCGTCATCTGCTCGAGCACCGCCGACAGGTTGGTCCAGTCCTCGACCTTCTTGTAGTAGTTGGCCCGGTCCCAGAGCAGCGTCACGGCGACGTTCTTGAGCCCCAGCGTCGCCAGCCGCATCGTCTCGCTGGTGGGGTCCACGTCGCCGAGGTTGGTCTGCGACAGGCCGTACCGCTCCCGCAGCGTGGCGAGCTTGCCTCCCTTGTTCGTCGAGTCGGCCGGCTGGCTCAGGGCCGAGATCGGCACGAGCAGCACGGCGATGCCCACGAGCGCCAGGAGCGTGCCGGGCCGCAGGCCGAGCCAGGAGCCCTGGCCCTTGCGACGCCCCCCCGGCGCGGCGGGACGGCCGTTCCCGCGGGATCCGGAAGCCATGGAAGAAGACGATGTCACGAAGCCACCTCGCGTGCCCGGAGGAAGAATGCCCCGGCGATGAAGAAGGCCAGCAGGTAGCCGAGCGTCTCCATGCCGTGTTCCGCGATCAGGTCAAAGGGAATGTCGAAGCCGCCCGCCACGAAGTCGCTCGTGCCGAGCGACCCGAGCGACGGGAAGAGGCCCGCCAGCAGCCGCATCGGCGCGAGCAGGAACGTGTCGATCGTCTTCATGAACTGTACGGCCGGCGTCGACTCCAGTTCGACCGTGATGCTCGCCTGGGTGACGATCCGGTAGAACGACTCGATCGGCCCGCCGCCCGGTGCGATCGTCGAATCGCCGGTCACCTGGCTCTCGAAGAGCCGCTGGATGAACTCGCGGAACTGCCCCACGAGGATCACCGACAGCGTGGCGAACAGGGCCAGCGGCCCGCTGAGGAAGGTGCTGAACATCACCCCCATCGCGGTCACGAGGAGCATCGAGAAGAGGATGCCCAGGCAGCTCTTGGCGTAGTTGAGCGCGAAGGTGCCCGCCCCCGCCCGGAGGAAGAAGTCGGCCTGCGCCACGCCGTAGTACTGGGCCGGCTCGAGGCACTGCAGGATCACCTCGACACTGCCGTCGGCCACGATGTCGCCGAAGAGGTCGATCTGCCGCGTGCCGCCGTCGGTGGACGTCGTCACGAGCTTCCGGGGGATCAGCAGCGAGTCGATCGTGAACTCCCGCGCCGTGAAGTAGAAGGGGTCGCTCTGCAGGCCGCTGACGGGGTTGCGGACGCGGATGCTCCCCTTGATGCCCCGCTCGATCTGCCCCTTGTGGGTGCGGAACACCCGCACGGTCATCTCCAGCGGCAGCCCCTCGGCATGATCCCGCTCGGCGACGCCGTCGAACTGCCAGATCGCGGCGGCGAGGGTGCCTCCCTCGATGTACTGCCGGTAGGCCCACTCCGACCCCACGCTGATGCCCTTGGTGCTCGGCCGCCCCTCGCGATCGAGGAACCGCAGCCGTCCCCGCTGGGGCCGCCGGGCCTCGAGCATGCCGTCGACCGGCCCGATCTCGTACGACCGGCCGTCGGCGGCGCGGGTCACGCGGTGCCGGTGCCCCTGCACGGTGTCGGTCCAGCCCGCGCCGTCGGCGTTGAGCTCGAAGCGATGGCGGTGTCCCCGATCGAGGTTCGTCCGCCCCTCGTAACCGGTCAGCGTGCCCGCCACGTCCCGGATCTCGACCACGTCACCGGCGACGACGTCGTGGCGGTGGCTCACGCTGCGGACCACGAAGGCCCAGCCCACGAGCGCCATGATCGCCAAGAGCGCGGCCCCGACGAGCGAGAAGCCGAGGATGCGGCCGAGCACGATCTCGCCGGTCCGCACCGGCTTGGTGGTGACCGTCTGGATCGCCTTGGCCTTGATGTCGGCCGGCAGGCTGAACACCGAGAGCACGAGCGTGACCAGGCAGACGAGGAGGTTCG
>Ga0209085_1001607_pt1 | contig 13689 bp, 10 predicted proteins | sample C_131016_EF_Meta_FD_187310 | JGI IMG/M metagenome (GOLD analysis project Ga0209085, IMG submission 187310) | Freshwater microbial communities from Lake Croche, Canada to study carbon cycling - C_131016_EF_MetaG (SPAdes) (version 2) | ecosystem: Environmental > Aquatic > Freshwater > Lake...
GCATTGCTTTTGGCATAGAGCTGATGTCACACACGCCAGCAAACTGAGGATTCTTTTTGGCCAAGTGATTGGCTAACTTGGCAAGCGTCTTACTAGCCCCAATGCCAACACATACTGGCAAGCCTGTTGTATCTTTAACGTCTTGCTTGATGATTTGACCCAAGCTAGTGGGGTCAGCATATTGCTTGAGCACTGTCTCGATTTGCAGAAAGCTCTCATCAATGCTGTAGACCTCTAAATTGGGCGTGAACTTTCTTAAGACTTCTACTACCCTGCCGCTCATATCGCCATACAGGGTGTAGTTTGATGAATAGGCTTGGATGCCATGCTGCTGAGCCAGATCTTTCATCTGAAACCAGGGCGTACCCATCTTTACGCCTAGCGCTTTGACTTCAGCGCTACGCGCTACGGCGCAACCATCGTTATTCGAGAGCACTACCATCGGTACATCTTCTAGCTTGGGAGCAAATACGCGCTCGCAAGATACGTAGAAGTTGTTCACATCCACCAGTGCGAAGAGTTGATTGGTTTGACCAGCTTGGTTCATGCGGATCTGCCGTTTCTGCTGCTAGCGTGACTGTACTTACGAACTACCCCAACAACTACGCCCCAGATTTGGAGTTCGCTGTTCTCATTAAAGGTAATAGGCTCGTAATTGGGGTTCTCGGGCTGAAGCTCAGTTTTGCCGCGTAATTGATAGAGGCGCTTGATGGTGTATTCATCATCCACTACGGCAACCACGATATCTTTATGTTTTGGCTTGAGGGCTTTATCGACCACCACCTTATCGCCATCACAAATACCTGCGCCCATCATCGAGTCCCCTTTGACGGTAAACATGAAGGTGGCTGGCTTGTTTTGAACTAAATAACTATTGAGATCGAGACCTTCCTCGGCATAATCGGCTGCTGGACTCGGAAATCCCGCTGAAATACGGTGACTCAGAAGTTTGAACTCATAGGCGTCGTGAACCGCTAAGACTTGTGGAGCCTGGCTTAAGGTCGCTTTTGAAGGGATCATTTGAGTCGTCATGTTTATTAATATACTGTATATCCATACAGTATATGTAAAAACCTTAAAAATGACGCTCTTTTTGTTGTTTTGCTGCTGACCACCCCCTTTTTCTAGTCATAAACCCCAAGTTCTTTAGTGGGGGAAGCATCACATAATGGCTTTGAGAGTGCATGTCAAAGCGCATGCACTCATTAGAAAATGGCAGTAGGAGACGAATGAAGACTTACAAAATAGCCTCGATTCCGGGTGATGGCATTGGCAAAGAAGTCATCCCTGAATGCGAGAAAGTATTAAACGCTTTAAGTAAAAAACATCCTCAGGTGGCCTTCGCCTTTGAGCATTTTGATTGGGGCGGCGACTACTACCGCAAGCACGGCATCATGATGCCTCATGATGGTCTAGAGCCCTTGCGCTCTAAAGATGCCATCTTATTTGGTTCGGCTGGTGACCCTGATATTCCGGATCACATTACGCTGTGGGGTTTGCGTCTCAAGATTTGCCAAGGCTTTGATCAATATGCCAATGTGCGCCCAACTCGCATTCTTCCAGGTATTGAGACCCCTTTGCGTCATTGCAAGCCGGAACAATTGGATTGGGTGATTGTGCGGGAGAACTCAGAAGGCGAGTATTCCGGGGTGGGCGGCAGAGCTCACCAAGGTCACCCGATTGAAGTGGCGTCCGATATGAGCATCATGACGCGCGTTGGCGTAGAGCGTGTACAGCGCTTTGCCTTTAAGCTCGCGCAGTCTCGACCCCGTAAACACCTCACCGTCATTACCAAGTCCAATGCCCAGCGACACGGCATGGTGATGTGGGATGAAATCGCTCAGTTAGTAGCCAAGGATTTTCCAGATGTAACTTGGGATAAAGAACTGGTCGATGCTGCTACTGCTCGCATGGTCAATCGTCCTGAATCACTCGATACGATTGTGGCTACTAATTTGCACGCGGATGTCTTGAGTGATTTAGCGGCAGCGCTTGCCGGCAGCTTGGGTATTGCTCCTACCGCCAATCTTGATCCTGAAAGACGTTACCCATCGATGTTTGAACCGATTCATGGTTCAGCATTTGACATTATGGGTCAGGGTTTGGCAAATCCTATTGGTACGTTTTGGTCCGCAGTCATGATGCTCGACTTCTTGGGAGAAAAGGAGCTTGGCAAAAAACTCATGCAAGCAATTGAAACTGTCACTGCTAACCCTCAATTACATACCCGGGATTTAGGAGGCTCTGCAATGATGAGTGATGTTACTAATGCAGTAATTCAGGAGATATCCAAATGAACGTATTTTCACTAATGAAGTTTGCTGTGCTCTCTTTAGGCTTTATCTCAGTGGTCAGTGCACAGCCATTCCCTGATAAAACGATTCAATACATCATCCCCTTCCCACCCGCTGGAGAGTCGGACTTGGTAGCACGATATCAAGCGGATATTTCTGCCAAAAAGTTCAAACAACCAATGGTGGTCATGAATCGCGCAGGTGCCGGTGGTGCGCTTGTCTGGAGCGCCCTTAATACCTATCCTGCCGATGGCACTACCGTAGTCGGCGTCAATATTCCCCATACGATCTTGCAGCCATTACAAGAAGGCATTCAGTACAAGACTGAGGACATCAGCGCAATCTACTACTACCACTTCACTCCAGATGCCCTCATGGTCTCTGCTGATAGCCCCTATAAAACCTATCAAGAGTTTATTGCCGCCGCTAAAAAGGAACCTGGCAAGATCAATCTTGCTGGCTCTGCACAGTACTCTGCAAACCACATGGCAGTAGAGCGCTTAAATAAATTAGCAGGCGTAAAAATTAATTACGTTCCTTTTAAAGGTACGGGAGATTTAATTACTGCCTTAATTGGGATGCACGTAGATGGCGCTATGGGTTATCTCCCCCTAGCGATTCAGCAAAAATCGAAGGTGCGCACACTGGCGATTGCTACTGAAAAACGCAATCCCGCCCTGCCAGATGTTCCTACCTTTAAAGAATTAGGTCTGAACTGGGTGGATGGCGCATACCGCGGTGTTGCAGTACCTAAGGCTACGCCACTAGTCTTGCAGCAAAAAATGTCGGATTATTTTGCACAGCTCAATGCCGATCCTGAAACGAAGAAAAAGCTAGAAGACTCGGGCTTTGTGATTGTAGATATCCCACTCTCTAAAATGCCGGCGTTTATGAAAGAGAAAATCCCCCAGGCAATGGAAGATGCAAAGAATGCTGGGATGATTAAATAATGACTGAATCAGTTGATAAAGCAATACATTAATTTGTCTTCATAAAAACAGAAGCTACCATGTCGGTAGCTTTTGTTTTGTGGGCAGAGTGAGAATTAAACATCACTCATAAAGTCACCGCCACCGCTGTCATCCCATGAGCTTGCACCGCCATCGTCCCAAGAGCCGGCATCACGCACGCCAAAGTTGGGATCTAAAGATGCTGGGCCGCCTACTTGATTCAGATTGGGGTTAGAGCCAGCATTGGAATGTCCGTTATCGTGGCCACCCATCAGATTGCTTGCTAGTGCCTGACCAGCATACATACCAGCACCCAATGCAGCGCCAGTAGCAAGACTACCCATCAAACCGCTACCCATACCGCCTGCTGCTGGTGCTCCGGGGTATCCAGGACCGCCAGGGCCGCCAGGATAGCCGGCGGGGCCACCTGGAGTGCCAGGATAACCAGCGCTTGGAGCGTTGTAGACCTGTACTGCTTGATCTTTACGACGCTTCATCACAATGATGACGCCTACTACCAAGATGGCAATCAAACCCCAAAAGAGTGGATTACTGAAAATGGATGTCTGACTAGCGGCAGGTGCAACTTGAGTGTTAGCTAATTGCACTTGCAGTTTTTGCACAGACTCAGGCTGAGCAAATGGCAAACCGGGGGCTAAGTTTTGCGCTTTGATGAAATGATTGCGCGCAAGCTCTACCTTACCTTCTTTGAGATAAAGCTCAGATGCCACATAGTGCGCTTTTGCACTATTCGGATGGTTTTGGAGCACCTCTTTCATCATGGCATCGGCTTTAGCCATCTGCCCAGATTGCACAGCCTTGTATACCTCTGGCAAAGTTGCCTCAGCAAATACTGCGTTGCTAGTGAACAGTAGCGCTGCCGCGAATACGCCAACGAATAAATGGGTTACCTTACGAATGTTCATCAAGACTCCTTGTAGGATGTTTCGTGTGAATTTCATTATCCCTAGTTTGGGGATTTTTGCTATTCCCTACTCATATTGGGTCTTTAGCGGGGGATTTCAAGGTATTAATTGATAGATCGAAATCTTAATTTCCTTAATTTTTGTAGCTATATAAATTCATTGCTGATATGATTTAACGTAACTACAATATTTAGGATGAAATTATCATATGATTCGGCTAAAAATGATTCAAATATTCAGAAACATGGTTTATCGCTTGCAGAAGCGAGGATGCTTGAGTGGGTTACAGCCCTAGAGTGGATTGACGCCAGAAAAAATTATGGCGAGGAAAGGCGTGTAGCGCTGGCCCTAATGAAGCAACGCCTGTACTGCATTATTTATGTTGAACTAAAAATAGGTATCAGAGTTATTAGCTTAAGAAAAGCAAATGTTCGGGAGGTAGAAAAATATGAAAAAGAAAATAATTAGACCTACTGCTGCAGAAGATGCTGCAATCACAAAAGCCGCGATGGCGGACCCAGACGCTATTCCATTCACCGATGAAGAGTGGGAGAAAGCCAGGCCCACAATGGTTCGCGGTCGCGGCAGACCTCTAGGAAGCGGAATCAAAGAGCAAGTCACCCTAAGGATAGATAAGGATGTTTTAGATTTCTATAAATCTAAAGGCGAAGGCTGGCAAACTTTTATTAATCAGGTGCTGAGTGAAATCAAAAAAGAGGCCAAATCGATTTCTGCCGTTGAGAAAAAAATCATCAAGGGTAATTTAATTTCAAGCAAACTTAAAATTGCTGCCTAGAAATCTACTTAAATAATTTCCTTGAGATCCCCCTTTGAGGAGATTAAAAAGGCCTTATTAGGCTTATCTTTCCGAATACGTGCGAGCTCAGCCTGATAGCCCTGTAATTGCTTGCGGTATTTATCGTACTTCTCATCACCCTCTTCTGGAATCGTGAGCTTGTAATCCAGGATAGCCAAATGATCATCAAACTCTACTAGGCGATCCATGCGGTAGCTTTTACCTTGCTCGTCCGCTATATCAATCTCATTCCAGGCCTGCACCCACTGATTATCCGTAAGGTAAGGCTTGAGTATGGGCGCCTCCATGACAAGCTGGACACGCTCCATGAGTTTTTGGGCACGCTCTTGATCAATGCTGAGCCAATTCATGAGCTCTTGCTCGCTTGGCATTGCAACTACAGCTTGACTGCCAGAATGTGGGGTCAAGAACTCCAATAGCTTATGAAAATGTGTACCCTCTTCCAAAATTTCTGGGTCGGGCTGCGCCACTGCTTGTGCTTGCTCTTTTGCCTTTGTGGCAATGGCTAGTGCACCGCTTTCAATATTGGCAATGGTCTCTTGATGGGATTGCTTGGCAGCGTCCCATGACAATTGGAAATGATTTATCTGAAATAGTTCGCTATCGCTAGAGATCACCTGCTCTTGCTTTTGCGGGATCACTTCACCCAATTGAGTGGGATCTAAAATTGCCATACCAGCTGCCAGAGCCCTGCCATACCAAGATTTTTGGCTAATGCCATCTCTAATGTGAGAGTGCACCCCACTAATCCATAAGCCTTGCTGAGCGCGCGTCATTGCAACGTACAGAACGTTCCAATTTTCATTCTCACTCACTTCATTCTCTTTTTGATAGATTGCTGCGCGCTTCTCGGTCAAAGACTTCGCGGTATATAGGGATAGATGGCTTGGGCTAGTTTCATCCGGAGACCAATCGAGTAGGACTCCGCGCTTCGGTGCTTTCCACTCGGTATGGTTAGCATCTAGCATGATCACAAATGGCGCCTCCAATCCCTTAGCACCATGAATAGTCATGAGACGTACACGCTGATGCTGATCTTCCTCGGACATCTCACTATCGAGATCTACTTCACCAATATCTTCCTCGGCTCCAGCCTCTACATCCCCTTCATCAGGCGTCTCATCATCGTCACCCCGACGCATCGCATTAATCTCTTCAATAAAGCGACTCAAACTCGGATAGCGACCGCCATCTTGATTTAAGGCAAGTTCCAAGAACGCGTCTAAATTAGCCAGTACCTGTGCACGCGCTAGATTTTGAGAGGCCACTGCGTAGCTGACTCGTAAATTACTCTCTTGATAAATCAGATCAAGCAGGTCATGTACAGGCAATACTTCACCTAAACCTCTCCAACGCTCTAAATAGCGTGCCGCCTTCTGAATCCCTGTCTCAGAACTACTTTGTAAAGCATCCCACCAAGAGGTTTGGGTTTGACCTTGGCTCTCGCTTTGGCTATCACCCACATGACTACTGAGCTTTTGCATTTGCTGTTCAGTAAAACTAAAGATGGGACTACGTAATACCTGTGCCAACGGCAAGTCATGCCTAGGAGATACCAAGACAGTGAGCAAAGCAATTAAGTCATCAATTTCTAAAGTATTGAGCAGGCCACCGAGGCGAGAACTGTCATAGGCCAAACCTGCCTCGCGCAGCGCTCGCTCAAATTGCGGTAGATAGGCACGACGTTTAACGAGCAAGATAAAGTCGCTAGCTCTTGCTGGGCGCCAATAGTCTTTGCCATCTTTTTTATCAATCACTTGGCGAGTTGCCAATATATGATGAATCAAGCGACTGACTTGTTGACCCTCCCAATAGCGTTGCTGTACACCAACAGTAAGCCCCAAATCCTCAATAGGGTTATCTAAGGCACTACCAGTACGCTCAGCTTGATCTTGTTCTATACGCTCAATTAGCGGCAATAACATCGCCTCGCCCTTAGCGGCAAACTGATGCTCAGCAATACCTTCTGTTGGCGCCTTCCAGTCAGTATCTTGTTTTGAAAACACATAACTTGATGGAACGGCATCTGTTAAAAAGATATTGTTCACTGCATCGTTAATTGCATCCGCATTTCTGCGAGTGGTGTTTTTTTCTAGATACTTCGCTTGCAAAGTAGATTGCAGGAAAGTAGTTGCACTAGTAAATAGTCTTGGGTCAGCGCGGCGGAAGCGATAGATTGACTGTTTAGGATCCCCCACAATAAACACACTTGGGCGTGAGCCATCTTGTCCATAGCCCTCTAGCCAAGATCGCAGAATCTGCCATTGCAGTGGATTGGTATCCTGAAACTCATCTATCAGAATGTGGCTGTACTTGGCATCGAGCCTTGCTTGCAGGTAAGCGGCATTTGCTGGATCGGCCATCAACTGACTCACACCAATCTCTAAGTCATCAAAGTCACGCACACGCATCGACTCTTTTGCCGTTTGCATATGCCCTAGCATGGCTTCACTCATTGCAAACCAAGCAGCGTTGATCGCATAAGCATCTTGATCGTTTTGCCAAGAAAACCATGCCTCATATGTCTCTACCCAAGCATTTCGAATGGCGGTGATCTGTGCTGGGTCGCCACCAGTTGCGGCAAGGTACTTTTGCATGGGTGAAGACATATTGGCAATATCGTCTGATGGTGTCAGCGTGCTTTTAGCGTAGAAACAACTTTGCCATTCATCTGCAATCTCTACGATAGATTGCCCTGCTGCGTGAAGAGTGATCGCCTGCTCAATCAATGGCACCCTTTTCTTTTGAGTGGCTGTGCCATTGCTAAAGCAATCGAGCATGACCTGCAAATCTTCTGTAGTGCCAGGGCGTCGCCAAAATTCTTCTAGCGGGTTCAGTAGAGTGAGATTAGGTAGGCATTGCGCCAAAGCGTCAGCTGGGGATATGTCCCTGGCCTTGCATGAGGCTAAGAAGAATGTCCAAGCACCTCTTTGCTTAAAGAGGCTGTAATTGCCCATCAAAAACTTATCAGTTTCAAAGGCACCAAACTCTTTGAGTAAAACGTCAAAGTGTTTTTTAAGATCAGCGGGTAAATCTCCCCACCAATCTTGCATGCACTCTTCCTGCAAACGCTTAGCATCTTCGCGCAGATTAAATCCAGGCTGCACTTCCGCTGAGATTGGCGCCGCTCCAAGAAGTCTTCCGAACCATCCATGGAAGGTATCAATCACAATCGATTGGGGGCTCATTAATACTTTAAGGTAAAGCGCTCTTGCTTGCGGCAATAGCAGCTTCGCTTGCGCATTATCTAAGCCCCTGATGGTGAGCTCATACAAGAGTTGCTCATCAGTCATTTGAGAAAACTGTTCTAGCAATCCATACAAGCGGTCGCGCATTTCTTGTGCGGCTTTGCGGGTAAAGGTCAGCGCTAGGATCTCTTGAGGCTTAGCGCCAGCAAGCAATAGGCGCACCATACGCGCAACTAGGAGCCAAGTCTTGCCGCTGCCCGCACAAGCAGAAACAATCACCGAGTTATTGGGGTTGCAGGCTAAGGGGTAATCAAACTTATCTTTCACCACATCCCCTTTCTGCAAATACCTCTTGCTTCGCAATACTGGCAAACGCTATCAGGTGCAAAGGCTTTCATAGGCTTGCGTGCCCATAAGACCTCAAGATCTTCATTAAGCTGCTCTGAAAATTGCGCCATCATCTCTGGCATCTGCTCCACTAGATGTGCTCTAACAATTTTGTCATCCGCTTTCTTAAGATCTGCCTTTAACGACACCCACTCAGCCTGCTCAATAGCGCGACCAGGAAGATGGGCTGCAATGGCATTCTCATTCACGGCACGGGCATAGATAAGTAATTGTGGATCGTCCAAAAGACGCTCTGCTCGTTTCTTGATTTTCGTGACACCTTGGTTTTTATAATCAATAACCGATGCTGCAGTGGAATTATTGGTACTTACATCAAAGCGGTCAGCGCGCCCCGCTATCTCAATCTCTCTTTGCACGCCATCAGGGTCAGTTAGCGTCACTATGAAGCCGACTGATAGCTCAGCATCGTGATATTGCCAACCCTCTGCCTCACGCTTGAGCTGCCACTCTACAAAGCTAGGGATCTGCTTTTGCCAATCACGTAAAGTTCCAGTGACCCTGGCATCACCCTGAATCAAGCGCTCAAACTCTTTTTCTGAATGCTTTGTCAGATGCTCTTGCATCCACAAGCGACGAGCATCTTCGCCCCTCGCAACACTCGAATGGGATTTTTGCTCTTCTGTTTTTAATGCTTGGAAGAAGTTTTTAAGCAAGGCGTGTAAAACCTGCCCTGCCAATGAAGCATCAAAGCCTTCCTCAAATTCTTTTGCCTTACGCAAACCCAAGATGCTGCGAACATAGTAACGATAAGGGCAATCTCTTAAAGCCTTATATGCACTAGGGGACATGCTCATTGGCAAAGCAATCTCTGAATTAACCGTAGTGACCGCCTCCTGCAAAGGGCGGGAGTGATCTGCATGCGTATCGGGCTTTACTTCCAATATCGACCAATTTGGAAGCTGTGTACGCAGCCGACTAATCCAGGCAGATGGCCTGAGTGGCTCCCCGCTCTTACTTTTACTTTGCCAAAGCAACTCGACCTGCGGGCAAGAAATTAACAATTGCGATAGATCTCTGGCCTGCTGAATGTATTGCGCTGTAATAGTGGAGGCTTTTAATAAACGATTGAGCGCATCCGAGAAAAACAATGGCGGCTCAGAAAATGCTGGCAATTGCTGCTCATCACAACCGACTAAGACAACGGCATCAAATTCACGCAAACGTGTTGAGCTCAGAGGCAAAATGCTCAGCGTTGCCTCCGCTTGCTGTCCCACCTCTTGATAAGAGGCTTCTTCAATAGCTGTCTTGAGTAAGCTCAGCCATTCTGGCAAACGCATGCTAAGTTGCCGGTAAGCTCCCGCGCCCAGATCAAAGGTCTTGAGCACTTCTAGCAATTGTTTTCCGGCAGAGTCTTTTTCAAGCTCTTGTGCCATGCCCATCTCTTGTAGATTGGCATTTAGAAGCGCATAAGCATTTTCACAATCGAGTTTGAGCTCCAGCCACCGTGCATGATGTCTTTGTAAGTCAGTAAGCAACTCTAAGAGTGATTCATGAGGCACGCTAGCGCGCGATGATGAATAAGCGTTGGCTCGCTCAATAGCCATCCGAAAGGTTTCCCAACCAGACTTTGCTTGGCTTGCAATCAAAATATCTTCAAGCTGCGCAATTAGACTGAAACAAGCCTGCGGCGGCTTTTGCAGGGTGTGCGCAATATCAAAAAATGGATTTTGTAAAAACTCGAGCAAGGCACTGGCACTCGGACCTTCTTTTGGCGAGCGAATTAACTCTAACCAACTATTGAGAGAGGCAGCAGCGCGAGTAGTTGATAGTTTCCAACCGGTTTCATCACGAATGCGAAGGCTAGGGCCAAAGCGCGACAGCAATGCCCGCGCCCTTCTTGCAGCCAAACGATCTTGCGCAACTAGGGCGATATTTTTCTTGCCGGCAATTAAGTGCGCCTCAATTGATTTGGCTGCTGCCCAAGCTAACTCTTCAAAGCGTCTTGCTGCTAATAGCTTCCAGCCATCGTGAAAGCTTGCTTGAACATTTTGATCAATCAGGATCTGCTGTTCGCTATCCATTGGTTTAAGTTGACCTTCAGCATTTTGACCGCTTAAGGCTTCAGACCACAGCGCTACTGAATGCCAATCCATGCCAATATTGACTACTGGTGCAAATTGCGAATACTCATGTAAATACTGCGAGATCGTCTCTTGATCTATTGGCTTAGGATCGGCAGTCTCTACCCAGATCAAAGGCCTTGCAATGACTTGATTAGTGCTGGCTGCTTGTAGGTGGGCAGCCAAGGCGATATGCTTGCGCATCACAGGATCACCAGGACTACTGAGATAGCGCCAGAAGGCTAATAACACTGTGGACTCTTGATCAACGACCTTACGAGATAAACCAACATAGGCTTTAGCAATTGCCTGATCTAAAAGTGTTTCTACTTTTTTCGCCCATAACTCTGCATCAAGGGTTTGGTTTTGCACCAAGGCATTGATCTCACTTTGCATTAGCGGCACGACTGCCTCTGACAAAGAATCGCAAGCATCGATTACCGCCTGCGCTAATCCCCATGCGCCCGCCTCATTCTCAGCTTTGAACCAGCTTTGTAATGTTTTATGTTTGCGTAGATTGATGTAAACGGATAGCCAACGCTCCAGATTCGTTTGCTTCTTAGGAAACTTCCATGCACCTGGCGCTGCTTCTAGCCAATCGTTAAAACTCATCACTTGGGGCAAGAAGGCAATATGGCTTGGCAAATCCTTGGGTCGATACTTCTCTAAAGCGGTTCTCACCCCCATTAATGGGCCTGCCGTACTCAGCACTACCAAGGGGCGTTGATTGGTTTGCACTGCACAATTCCAAATACCCTCAGCGAGTGACTTCAGAGCGCCGGCATTGGGCGAAATCGTCCAAGCGTGCAACTGCTTTTGCTCAGATAGGGTTGGAAACGGGTGCGGCATTGAGGTGAGTTCTATGGCTTCTTTTGAGAATTTAGGCAGAAAGTGTGGCTTGTTGCTAATATAAGCGCTGTAGGGTAATAACTATATAAAACTAAATAAGACAAATTAAGGAATTTTCATGAGTGCCGGCATCAAATATGTAACTGACGCTTCTTTCGAGGAAGACGTTCTCAAGTCCGATAAACCTGTTCTCTTGGACTTCTGGGCTGAGTGGTGCGGTCCTTGCAAGATGATCGGCCCTATTCTTGAAGAGCTGGCTGGCGAATATGGTGACAAGATCCAAATTGCGAAGATGAACGTGGATGAGAACCAAGGCGTTCCTGCCCAGTTCAATATCCGTGGCATCCCTACATTGATCCTCTTTAAGAACGGCACTGTTGCTGCTCAAAAAGTAGGCGCTTTGGCCAAATCCCAGTTGACCGCATTTATTGATAGTCATCTGTAAATAGTCCCAGATCACAGGTTCACTGGGTGAGCCTGTGGTTTTAGCTGTTTTTTAGTGTAGTATGTGTGTCATTAGTAGTTCAACGCACTTCAAGTGCCCCTCTTTTTAGCAAACTCCCCCATATATTCTGCTTTTCAATACTGTCTGATATCCATCTAGACAGTGATATCCCAAAACACATTTACACCCCTTTCTACACCCGAGAACCACATGCAATTATCTGAACTCAAAGTACTCCACGTATCCGCCCTACTTGAAATGGCAGCCAGCCTGGAGATTGAAAATACCCAGCGGATGCGCAAACAAGAGTTGATGTTTGCCATCCTCAAGAAGCGCGCCAAGGAAGGCGAATCTGTTTTCGGTGACGGTACTTTGGAAGTATTGCCTGACGGCTTTGGTTTCTTGCGCTCCCCAGACGCCTCTTACATGGCTTCTCCGGATGACATCTATATCTCCCCTGCGCAGATCCGCCGCTTTAACCTGCACACTGGTGACAGCGTTGAAGGCGAGGTTCGCACACCTAAAGATGGTGAGCGTTACTTTGCATTAGTGAAGGTAGACAAGATCAACGGTTTGGCTCCTGAGGCCTTGAAGAACCGCATTATGTTCGAGAACTTAACGCCTTTGCATCCAAATCGCGTCATTCAATTAGAGCGTGATATCAAGGCGGAAGAGAATTTAACTGGCCGCATCATCGATATGATCTCCCCGATTGGCTATGGCCAGCGTGGCTTAATCGTGTCTTCACCTAAATCCGGTAAGACCGTGATGATGCAGCACATCGCGCATGCGATCTCTGCAAACAATCCCGATGCGATCTTGATCGTGTTGTTAGTTGATGAGCGCCCTGAGGAAGTCACTGAAATGCAGCGCTCTGTACGCGGCGAAGTAGTTGCCTCAACATTTGATGAGCCAGCTGTCCGCCACGTTCAAGTTGCCGAGATGGTGATTGAAAAAGCCAAGCGCTTAGTCGAGATGAAAAAAGACGTCATCATCTTGCTGGACTCGATTACCCGTCTGGCTCGTGCTTACAACACCGTTATCCCTTCATCCGGCAAAGTACTCTCTGGCGGTGTGGATGCCAACGCATTGCAACGTCCAAAGCGCTTCTTCGGTGCGGCGCGTAACGTGGAAGAAGGTGGCTCACTCACCATCATCGCTACCGCCTTGATTGAAACCGGCAGCCGTATGGATGACCTTATCTACGAAGAGTTCAAAGGTACCGGCAATATGGAAGTACACCTTGAGCGTCGTTTGGCTGAGCGTCGTGTTTACCCATCGATTAACCTCAATAAATCCGGTACCCGCCGTGAAGAGTTGCTGGTGAAAGCTGAAAACCTTCAGAAAATCTGGGTATTGCGTAAATTATTGGCCGATATGGACGATATTGAGGCGATGAACTTTATTGTTGATAAGCTCAAATCCACCAAAAATAACGGTGAATTCTTCGATTTAATGCGTAAGGGTGGCTAATTTAGTCATTCCAAGTAGGTAAAAGTGCGCTTTGTTGTTGATTTCATGGCATAATTTCGCCTTTATCGCTTTAATAATTTGCATTTAACTTGGGTAAGTATTTAGGTCTCGTATTTTGTTACCTCGCCAAAACGGCTGCCCGCTAATAGGACTCAATAATGAAACCTGGCATTCACCCCGAATATCGTGAAATCGTCTTTGTAGACGTTTCTAATAACTTCAGCTTCAAGACTCGCTCCACTATGTCTACTAGAGAGACAATCAAGTGGGAAGATGGCA
>Ga0209085_1001611_pt1 | contig 13682 bp, 9 predicted proteins | sample C_131016_EF_Meta_FD_187310 | JGI IMG/M metagenome (GOLD analysis project Ga0209085, IMG submission 187310) | Freshwater microbial communities from Lake Croche, Canada to study carbon cycling - C_131016_EF_MetaG (SPAdes) (version 2) | ecosystem: Environmental > Aquatic > Freshwater > Lake | place...
AATAGGGGTCTTCTTCTGCTCGAACCTCTGAACAGAGTCCATTTTTAATCTTTTTGTATGACCAAGCCTTGAAATCATCAAGTGTAGAACTTCCAGAATTAAATCCCTCTAGAAACCTTGTAGGATTTACAATCCAGCAATATTGTTCTCTACTATCTTTGTCTCTACTGGAAAGTCCATAACTCATCGAGAGCAGCGACTCAAGCGCAAGAATAGTCCCTCTATTTCTGCAAATGTTCAAGATGTTCCAGACAACTTTGTAACAAATATTTCTGTAGTAATTTTCCCAGAGCTTGGGAATTCCTTGATCACTGAAATTATTGCAAAACTTTTCAAGTAATACAGAGCATGCTGTATTTAACATATCTTTTGTTAGTGAACTCAGCCTTGAGTTGTAAATATTAACGTTTGCTAACTTTTCGGCATGACTCATCTTCTCCCAATTTGGCGGTAATGCTGGAAAATCTGAATGATTTCCAGCACACAGTTTTGACAGCAATTCAAGTTGATTCAACTCTACTTGAACAACAAGTCGTGAGTCCTTAAACTTGTATGAAGTATAAAACAGCTCAAAAGGATTAGCCATATTGGTTCAATTGATGAAAGACGATTGATGCTCTGTTCATAATCATTGACTGGATAAGTAATTTCAATATATGTAGATTCAGAGGTAAGATTATTTGATTTTTTTATTTTGAATGCAATTGGGTTAGTATAGCTCGATCTTTAGTATTTCTCTATAAATAATTCGCAGCTGGGCAAATATAACTGATAAATCTTGCCCTGTGGAATGAGCTAGTTTGCTATCCCACAATCTTTTAATGCACAACCAAGAAAAAATTTTCAACAGACCCTACATACTTTTGAGATATTTATCCAGTGGTACTAGAGAGGGCTCAAGGACATTTGAGTTTTCCACCCAATCTAGATCAATAATTTCCTAAGGCAGGAATTAAAACTATGTGGCAAATCCTGATTGATGACGGTTTTGTACCGTTTATCTTAATTAATTTAATCGTAATTTTTTCAATTTGCATCCATGAGTTGTTTCATGGTCTTGCGGCTTTACATCAAGGGGATCAAACCCCTATCAAGACAGGACACATGACTCTCAATCCACTCGTACATATGGGGTGGGAATCGATTGTCTTTCTATTTGTAGCTGGAGTAGCTTGGGGAGCAATGCCAGTCAATCCCTTAAAATTCAGATCGGCTAAGTGGGGAGAAGTTTTAGTCTTTGCAGCAGGTCCACTGTCTAATCTGGCGCTGAGTTTATTATCTATTGTGTTGATTAAATGCTTTTTTACTCGGAATCCTGACGGGTTACCAATCCCTTCTTTTGCGCTGATAATACTTTGGCTAGTAGCTTTGCTCAACCTGAAGCTGTTCTTACTGAATATGTTACCCTATTCCACCGTTGGATGGTTTTGGGGTTTTTAGCAAATTATTTCCAGCTCTGAATTCCTTTAAAGACAGCCCCTATAGGTTTACTGTGCTGATGCTTATATTGTTATCTACCTTTTACTCTGGACTGGATACGCTCGCTTCCTGGTTTCTCTCTTATGCAACGGGTGTGCAATTGCAGTAATTTTTTCAGCCTATCTTGCTTCTAGCAATATAGGCTGAACTTCTCTACCCTATATCATCATGGATAACCAAATTCATTATCTGTTAGAGCAAATCAGTATTGAACTCAAAGTATTAAAAGAAAAGATCAATTTGTATCCTATTGATTACCTTGAGAATAATATTGAACTCCTTTGAAAAATTTGTTCTCCCCAAATTCGAGGATAGGAAGACTATAACCTATATTCCGCAGGTCGAGGATGGAAGTTATGATATTTTGAAAGAATGGAAGAAATAACCCCTAAAATAAGAGTACAAGCTACGTACCACTCTGGCATAGTAGCAGGAATAATTGACCAAATGGGATTGGTTGAACTTCTTGACCAAGAAATGGGAACCCATTGCCAAGAAATTATTAGTGCAGGAGTGGCGGTTAAAGCAATGATTCTCAATGGTTTAGCATTAGTAAGTGCACCACTATATCTTTTCGAGAGATTCTTTGTCGGTAAAGCCACTTCACACTTATTAGGGGAAGGAATAGAACCATGTCATCTTAATGATGACAAATTAGGTAGAGTCTTAGACCAATTGTATGAAGTAGGACTAACATCACTATTTGTGAAAGTAGCACTGCAAGCTAGTGAGGTTTTTGGAGTCAAAAGAGATTGTCTGCATTTAGATTCAAGTTCTTTCCACGTACATGGAGCTTATCTAAGGAAAGAGACAATTGACCCAGAAGGAAAGGTATTAGAAGAGCCAATTATCATCACACATGGTTACTCTCGAGATCATCGACCAGATCTCAAACAATTTATTGTAAATTTAATGTGTAGTGGGGATGGAGATGTACCATTATATTTGAAAGTAGCAGATGGGAATGAGTCAGACCAAGCAGTATTTGCCACCCTCATGAAAAACTTTCGTGAGAAATGGGATTGTGACGCTATCTTTGTAGCAGATGCTGCGCTTTATAGTGTTGACAATATACAATCATTAGCTAACTTAAGATGGGTTTCACGTGTACCAGCAACGATTAAAGACGCAGAACAGTTAATGGAAAAAGTGTCAGAAGAAGCCTTTGTTTCCTCCACATTAGAAGGCTATAAAATTGCCTGTATCTGTAATACTTATGGTGGTATCCGACAAAGATGGTTGGTAATTGAAAGTCAAGCCAGATTAAAATCAGATCTCAAGCAACTTGATAAACAAGTACATAGACAACTTGAAGAATCTCAAAAAAAACGACAAGAACTAGAAAAAAAAGATTTTGCTTGCGCGGCAGATGCCTTCAAGGAAGCCGAACGATTGAATAAACAACTAAGATATCATCAACTTCATCAAATAGAAGTTAAACCAATACCTTACTATAATAAGGCTGGACGACCAACCAAGAGACAAGAACCAGATGGTCATCATTATCGCGTTGTAGCTGTTCTAATTCCCAAAGAAGAAGTTATTGCACAAGCTACCAGAAGGGCTGGAAGATTCGTTCTAGCTACTAATATTTTAGAATCTGAGATACTCTCTTGGGATGAGATTTTAATTAAGTACAAAGAACAACAATCTACAGAAAGAGGATTCCGTTTTCTCAAAGATCCAATGTTTTTTGCCAGTAGTGTATTTCTTAATACTCCAGAGCGAGTGGCTTCTTTAGCCATGGTTATGGGGCTGTGCTTGCTGGTTTATACTTTGGCACAAAGACATTTACGTCAAGCTTTAGCCAATAACAAACAAACTGTGGAAAACCAATTACGTAAGCCTACTTCTACTCCAACCATGCGTTGGGTGTTTCAGTGCTTCCAATCTATTCATTTAGTTATTTTTAATGGTCTACAGCAAATTGTTAATTTAACTTCCGAACATCTTAATATTCTTCAGTTTTTAGGTTCTCCCTGCCAAAAATATTATTTATTGGTTTGACTAACCTGCGGAATATGGGATTTATAACTCCCCCAGGTTAAAAACTTTATCTTTAGTAATATCATTGTTTAAAAAATATCAAATTCTAGGCTGTTGGATAAGAAGGAACATTATGACTTTCAGCTGTTAGCAATTGGAGAAAATGCGGATGAATAAATAGTTTTTCACGTCCGCTTTTAATTTCTTGTAATACCCCAATATCACATAGTTCTTTTAGATAATTTGCCGCAGTCTGTCAATGAGCAATGGACGCATCAACAACATTAGTAATACGACAATAAGGTTGGATAAAAATTAGATCTATTAAGTCACGGTTATAAATTTTAGGTCGAGTGTTTTTAACATAGTCTGAAGTAATTTCCATTAATTGACGAATAGCCTGAATCTTCTGGGTTGTCCACACAGAAGTTTCTAGAACGGTATTCAGCATAAATATAATCCAACTTTGCCAGTCTCCTTGAGCCGTGACTTGATATAAATAGTGATAATACTCTTGTCGATGTTGAATGATATAACGACTAAGATAAAGTACAGGAATCTCTAACAAACCCAGATCTACTAAAAACAGGATATTGAGAATACGACCTGTTCGTCCATTGCCATCTATAAAAGGATGGATTGCCTCAAATTGATAGTGCATTACTGCAAGTCGCACTAGTGGATCAAATTCTGTTGCTTGATGAATAAAATTCTCCCAGTTGGTTAGTTTTTCTTGCAAAACTGACTCTGTTTCAGGTGGCGTATAAATCACTTTACCACTATTGGCTTCAATCAAAGCAGTCCCAGGAGTACGACGTATCTGCATTTCGACCCCTTTGATTGTTGAGCAGACTTCAATTGCTGTCTGTTTAGTCAAGGGACGAGTTTGGATAGACTTAAAACCATAGAATAAGGCTTTGCTGTAGCGTAATGCTTCTTTAGTAGCAGCATCGTGAAGAACTTCAGAGGTATTGGCAAACTGAAACAAGCGATCAGCAGTCGTTACAATATTTTCGATAGCTGAACTAGCTTGGGCTTCCAAAACTGGTATCGTGTTAATAAGCATTGTCTGATTTGGAATCAACTTCCCACACTGTTTTAGTTCAGCAATAGCTGCACGTGCTTCAATACAAGTTTTCAAAACTACTTTTGTCTCAATTTCTTCAGGGGGTGGTAACAAAGGTAAATCATTGTAGGGTTGGTCGGGATAAAAATTAGTCATAATGATCTGTCGAGCCAATCGACAGGTTTTGATAATATGTTGATATTTTAGCCTTTTTTCGACATATAGCCATTATGATGATTTTATCCTTCGACCTAGCTGACACGTTAAGTGTTATTTATAGCAAGTTGCCAAGTATCAAATACTATATTCGGCAGCTTGAGGAAATTTCAACCAACCCTATTTGATCAATTATTCCTGCTACTATGCCAGATTCGTTTTTTTGTCTTTTCCATCTAGCAAACAACTGACTGTCATATCTCCCATGACATTGATCGCAGTACGACAGCGGTCCAGAAACCAGTCCACCGTAATCAAAATTGCCACATATTCAGTCGGTAAACCTACAGAAGTCAAAACCAATGTCATAGTCACCAACCCAGCTTCAGGAATTCCTGCAGCTCCCACAGAAGCAACGATTGAAGTCAGCATTACCATCAATTGTTGTCCCAAAGTGAGATGTTGTCCGATAACTTGCGAGATGAACAAGGCTGACATTGCCTCATAAAGTGCCGTTCCGTCATGATTGAAATTTCCACCTACTAATATGCCCAAAGAAGCAGAAGACTCTCGTAAACCCACCTTCTTAGTCAATGATGCAAAGGAAATCGGCATCGTAGCGGTGGAAGAAGCCGTAGAAAAAGCTGCAATCAAGGCATCGGAGCCTCCTTGGAGAAATTTCTGTGGCGATACCCAAGAACCAAATTTCAGACGGATTAGATAGTAAATAGCTTGGAGGAACAGAGCGAGTAATACGGCCATTACGAAAGCAGCCAAGGATTTAAAGGGCTCAAAACCATTAATTGCTATCGTTTTCGAGACAATTCCAAATACAGCAATCGGTACCAACGCAATTACCCAGTGTAAAATCCGAATGACAGCATCAAATAATAAACCGATGACCTGTTCGATTGTCTGGTATTCAGTTTGTGATCGATTTATTTGTTCTATCTTAATTGCTCGTAGGACGATACCAAAAGCCAAAGCTACAAAGATAAGAGAGATGACATTATTATCAACTAATGGTTTGATTACCGAGTCGGGAATAATATCCGATATTAACGACCACGGATCGAGAGGTTTAACTGTATTGCCAGTAGTGGGGCGCGATAACGTCATTTGACTGCTTCTGCCAGGATGAAGCAGATTGGCAACTAGCAGACCGATGATAATTGCGACGACGGTATTGCTAATTAGCAATACTGAGAACTTGCGACCGGATTTACCTGGAATATCGGCGGTCATAAAAGTGTGCATAATTGCCAGGAAAATTAGCGGCGTAGCCAGAGTTCTCAAGGCTTTGATAATTAAGGTACAGGGAAGAGCCAAATGTTCGATAATTCCCTTGTCGAGAATTGGATGACCAGCACCTAGTAGGATACCAACGAGCGTTGCAAAAATTAAGGCAGCAACTATCTGTAAATATAGTGGTGGGAGTTTAATCATTGAATTTTATTGTTGATGTGAGATTTTTAGAGAGCGAGCTAAATAAACCAACAAATTCCTTAATAGGGGTTAAAAGCTTTCGAGCAACTGTGGCACTAAAATGCCCGTGCTGAAAGCTCTCGCAGAGTATGGTTGCATAATCCCTAATAGTTACAAGCAACCCGAGCAATATTTCCTCCTACTGTCCCAACACGATATCCACCCCCAGAGTTAAACCAATCCCAACCGTAGGCTTCGACTTTCAACTGATAAGGGGAACATGAGGCAATAGCTCGATATTTAGAAGAATCCCCTTTTGTTGTTACCCAAAATATGACATGCCGCCATCTTTCTGCAGAATAGTACTCTGAGCGATCATCCAAGTCTACCTGATAGGTGACTCCATCTATTGAAGTAATAGCATCGATCAGATGTTCTGCTTGGGCAGGATTTACAGAAATGAATACATTTGTCAGAATTATTCCACCAATGAGTAATTTTTTACGCGTAAGATTGATGATGAAGTCTTGCATTTTCCTATTTCCTGTTTATTGTTGATGTGAGATTTTAGAGCTAAATAAACCAATAAATTCCTTGCATCCCGCGCTAAGTATATTAATACTGGTGTCTGGGAGTAGATAAATCAGGGGTTTTAAGCCTGGTGCAAGCTGCTTGGTTATATAATCTTCTGGGTTAGGAACACTATTTTTATGCAAGTTTTGGGAGTCAATGGGGGAAAATTGTTACCCAGTTTCTATCAATCGTCCAAGGCATCAGACACAATTCCACCACAAACTGGCCGACTGCTGCCGCTACTAATGCGGCTCTGACTGATCTTTCAAGACTCGAATCCGCTCGTCGATATCTTGAGCAGTCAGAGTTGTTCCTAGTTCGCAATTGGATAGATGAGATAGTTGAGTTGCGATCTGAATTTCTCGACACCGATCTTCAGCTTCAATCGTACTATTTCGAATTTTCTCCTGCAAGATGGTTAACTCATGAGATTTATCGATATTATGATGACCGTTCATTGAATTATTCATTGCAATATAAGTCTTCATGTTTTCTATATCTATCTCTAATAAGGACAATTCCGATTCTTTCTGAATATAGATTTCACTCACTCTCATGAGCATTTCCTGTGAGCTTGCTAATTTAGCTTGAAATTCAGGTAAAATTCTTTCAATTTCCATCGCTTTTGCCATCGCCAATCTTGCTTCTAGAATATTCCCAACCCGGTGGAAGTCGAGTACAAGCAGCATTAGTTCCTGATGGTATTGGCATTTGAGATTATATTGTTTTTCAATTTCTTGGGTACTGTGGCGTACTCGCTCGACAACGGTTTGGAGATTCGCAACTTTCACGCGCATCGAATTTAGTAATTCACCGATGTTTTGAAGGTTGATTTCATCGCTATCGCTAGTTTTACCTTTAGTTGTCGCTTGCTCTGGTGGTACTTCCAAGAGCCAGTTATAGGTATTAATTACCGATTTGCCCAATTGATCACCCAAAAGCCAGATTATTAATCCTTTCATCTCTACGTCACCTTTAATTAACTGCCTGGAATTTACATTTGGTATCATCGCAGCTAGTTGGGCTAACTAAGCTGTCAATTGTTTCAGCCCGCTCTGAACCATTAAAGCTAATTTTTTTTGTAATGCCCTGTACGCTAAATCCAGGCGTGGCAATTGTTTGACGAACACTAGAGCGATCAGTCGATCTGTCTAACGCAGTTAAGAGGACTTGCATCCCGTCATAGCTGTTAATAATTCGGTCGTGAATTTGCTCTTTAGTACCCCACCAATTTGGAGCTTGCTTTAATCTCATTTCGTCTATAAATTGTCTATCTGTGGGATGAACTGGAATCGTTACGATTAAGTTTTTCAATTGTGCCGAATTGAGTTTAAACAGATAGGTATCTCGGACGATTGACGCACCTAAAATTGGCATTTGACCTTGATTGGCTTTGATTACAGCCAGGACCCGTTCTCGCTCGTTTGCATCAGTGAACGCATCGGGAATAATAACTATTTTTGTTGCGCCAGCTTCTTTGGCGTCCGCTAGCTCTTGGGCGGCATTATTGCGGTTGCTGAGGTCGAATTCTTGGACGACGTTGCTTGGTGGCACATGGGTAAAGAATTCTTTGCGAAAAGACTCACTAAATTTCTTGTTGGGCGTGAAAAACAAGACGATTTTGCCAGGTTCTGACTGGCATTTTTGGGCTAGGTGTTTGGCGCTAACTTTAGTACTATCAATTACTCGAAAGAAGTAGTTGTTGGGGTCTTCTGCGTTTTGATTCGTAAGTTCGTCAGATGTACTAGTAGCAGAGAGCAGGACGGTCTTTGCGTTTTGGTAGATATCTTTGACGTTGACAGTGACAGTAGAGCTATAATGCCCCAAGACTGCAAGAATCTCTTGATGTTTGACTAGTTCTTCGGCAATCCTTTTTCCTTCTTGAGGGTCGTTCTTGTCATCAGCGATAACGACTAGCAGCTGCCACCGATTATTTTTTTGATTCCACTCCTGCTGGGCAGCGGCGACTCCTTTGAGAATGTTGGCAGCAACAAATTCTGGCGTGCCACTGCGGGGGATCACGACGGCGATCGTTTTGACATTGGCAGGGCGATCACGTAAGATTTTAGCGTTGGAAAGGGCAATCAGGGTTTCGGGGTCTTTGGTTAGCTTCCAATCTTTATCCAGGTAATCGACTGCTTTGTTAAAGTCTTTCTGTTTGAAGGCATCGAACCCGGCTATTTTATTGGTTTGGCTCTTCCCACCATCGGGGGGGGTCAGGATGATATGTTGCCCACAGGAGATGCGATCAAGATTATTGGCTGTTTCACAGATGGGTTCAGTATATTCAATATGAGGTAGGTGTACCGCTAAATACAGACCAAGTCCGGCGATTGCAATATAGGCGATCCGTGGTAATTTCATTTGAGGTTCTCCAATCTACTATATAAGTAGATGGGTTTACTAGCTCTAAATATGCAGAAAGCATCTAATATTTTAATGACTCGCAATATATGCTCAATTATTCTGCTTTTACGAACCTTGGAGCTTTTTCCTTGCCATCAAATTGAAGCCTAAGCAAACCATTGAGTTTTTCATTACGATCATTGTTTTTATTAATAGTAATCTGACCTGTCATTCCAAAGTATTTCTTTTCTGGTTTTGTCATCTCTCTGATTAGCTTTGGAAGATTCTCCCTAATTTCCTTATCAGTCTTATGAGAATTTATACCTTTATCTATTGCATCAAGCAAAAGATAAATGGCATCATAGATTAAATAAGATCGGTGAGTCATAAGCTTACCTAGTAGATCTTTTGGAAGATAATCCGTCTTGAACTCTTTCTCATCAGAGTTTATTTCGCTTGAGTGAACTTTGTCTATTCCATAATAATAAGGAAAACTGAATACTATTTGGCTAGATATATCATTTTCTTTGTTATCTCTTTTTTTGATAAAATCTAGCATCGTTTGATCCATACCTGTTTCAGTAACAATAAAAAGACATTCAGGACATTTTTCTTTAACTCCACCTAAAATACCTTCGATAGTCTTTGTATATTTATTGTATAAAGGACTTGGACTTATGAATAAAGCCTTCGGTTTCTCCTTCGGAAAACTAGAATTAATAAAACTTGCTAAATCTATTACATCATTATCCGATAATAATTTAATATCACTAATCGTAATTTCTGAGTTAAGGTTTTTCGAAAAATTTTGCAGACTTTTTTGAAAAGACTTTATAAAAACTCCGCTCTTATCATCACTAATTAATTGGATATTTTTTATCTTTGGATACTTCTTATTGATGAAATTGATAATATTCTCAGCCTGGACATCTGTTGTAGTAGTAGTTCTAATAAAGTAACTTTTTTTACTAAAGTCAGTTGCTGTAGCTGACCCAGAGATTGCTGTTAGATGTCCATCGTTATACTTATCTATAACTTTTGCAGTGGTGTCGGAACTATAATGCGAAATTACCCCTAGTATTTTGGGGTTTTTGATTATCTGATCTACAATACTCCTGATGCCATTTGTATCCTGACCTTCGCCGTTATGATCGTTTACAAGCATCACTTCAAGGTTCCATCTTCCTTTCTTGTCATTCCATTGTTCTTGAGCTTGAGCAATTGCGCTTAATATACCCTTTGGCACATAGCCTACATTCTTTAATAAGTTATCTGATAACGGGAGCATGACTGCTATAGTTTTGATGGGCACTCCATCTATCTTGTTTTTGGCGTTAGAAAGTGCAATTGCCGCTTCAAAATTAGCATTCTTCATATACTTCTCCCAGGATGTGTCAAAATGCTCGGGTTTAGCATTTGTTTTTATGGTATTACTATCTGGAAAAGAGTTCTTTTTATCCGTCTTTGGAGGAAATAAGTTTTTCTCTCCACAACTTATGTAATCTATAGTCTGTGGTATATCATCACAAGCTGTTGTGGGATGAAAAATCTGCCATAGTAAATCTATCGTAAAAACGAGAACAATACCAAAGATGATGCGCATGACTAGGAGTCTTAGATTCCTAGTCGGCAAAAATTTTGTTACAGCTTTTTTAATTTTCTGCCGTAACTTTACTAGTATTCCGATATGTTTTGTTTCTGCTGGTCTAAGCATATAAGTATTTTGTACTGGATTTTGGAAAAGTACAAGTAAATTTGAGGCATTAGGACAACCCATGTCTGTCTGAATTGTCTCTACATTTTCCTGAAGATATTGACGAACTTGCTGTAGTGCTACATTAATCGATACTCCTGTTTGAGTAGCATGACTTAAAAATTGAGTGATTGATGTTAAAGCTACGTGGACGGGGAGCCTATCTCGACTTACTAAAATATAGGGAATTTGAGCTTGATTCAATTGATGCGCTATATTTAGTCCGTTACACGAGAAAAATGCGGCGAAGATCAATCCGTTTTCTCTTAGTCTTTGGAGAATATTTTTAAATGCTCGGTTTGTTGGAGATATAGATATTTGATTATTCAGATAGATCTGACTGGACGCATCTCCTTGAATATCATTAGAAGATGAGTGTCCAACAAAAATCAAGATTGTAGGTGAATTCTTGTCTTGAATACTTTTATTGAGAGTTTCATATAGATTTTGTTCAGGATGTTCTTTTCCCTTAGATGACCAAAAAACAGGCTCTTTAAAAGTAGGATCATCTTTAAAAGTAGAAAAGGAACTTTTAATCGCTTGTTCATGAGGGCTAAGATTGATTGTTGCATCATCTCCCAAAATTACAAAGACTCTAGGAAGAGTATTTGATGGTTGTGATATAGGATGTTGAGTTGTACTAAAAGCAATTTCAGCATTGTCATAAGTTTCTATAAACCCCCAGCTATGAAATGGCAATCTTTGCAATCTCCGATTTAATTTGGGATCCTCGGTGTCAGTGTGTATGACAAAAGAATGATTGCTGGGGTTTTCCCTATATTCTTTAGGAGATAGTATCTGCCATAATGCCCCTTGAAGTGCGGTCGAATTTTCGAGTGATGGAGCATTTGAATCGTTGCTTAGAAGTGGTGGTGTATCCATCCATTGGCGAAATATTTGAGTTTTGCGATCGCCAAGTTGTTTGCACTCTATAAAACTAGAGTTATTTGTTTCCATTGGAATTGGTGCTTCACTAAATGCCAATGACGGAACACCAGATTGAGAGGAATCAGGGATATTTGTTTCCATTGGAATTGGTGGTGAAGACGTTTTAACGCCGTTTAGCCAGTTAATATACGCCCGTTCCTCTAATTCATCTATTGTACGCAGTTCGGAAGGATAAGGTGCTAAAAAACAACTACATTCTGTTCCTATTGGTCTGTTATTATTATCTGTGACAGTTGCTATAACTCTGAGACGATCTGCATTGCCTGTAAACCTAAAACACACGATAGACATATAACTATATTTTGCTAATTTTTAGTAGATAAATGAAGTGGAGGTAATGTGAAATCTTCAGTTACTTCCGTAGAATCTAGACTAATACAAGCACTAAATCGATCATCTAGATCCGCACCAAAATATAACTGGATGCTGCTATCTTTGATGTCTGTTCTTGCAGTAACAACGATCGGCTTATCTTGAGAATCAATCAGAAAATTTACTCCTCTCTCGTCTCGAACACTAAGTTGTAATCGAGGAGGCAAAATAGTACTACCATCGGCAGGATAGATCCTAACCAAAACTGCCAAACGATTGTGAGGTGTTTTTATCGTCGCAATCATTAAACCTATTTTTCTACCTGCGAACTGCGTTTCCAACTCACGTATTACCGCCATTGATGGAGATAGATCTGGTTTAATCGCCCATAAATATTCAGCAGCTTGCCACCAAACCTTGTCATCCATACAACTTTTGAGTATTGGAATTAAATCTTCAATGCCTATTATTTCTTGTGGAAGGGGTATATCATTTTGTTGCTGATATACTTCTCTAACTGCTGTTTTGATTCCTTCTGGAGATTTCAACGACAGTCCCTTAACAGCCTCTAATTTTACGTTAATGGGTAGATTCAGATGCACAACTCTTTGAGGTGGATAAAGATAATTATTGAGCAATTGCCAACCAGTACTTATCAGCGAATTAATATAGCTTGTAAATTCAATTTGATCATTTTTCGGATCATTGAGAAGTGATAGAGTATTGAGATAATTTTCCAAGTGTTGCGGATCGTTTAAAATCGCCCCCCATTGACTAAAAGGTAACTCTAAACGCGGTGAAAATCCCACTCGATGTTGTTGAATCTGCTCAATTAGTTTATTTGCAGCAGTAGATAATATTTGTACAGGCTCAATTTCCATTCGTTTAGGTATCAATTCTCCTAGTGAATGAAGTTCACAGGCTGTAAATAGTACATCTAGATTATTGCTCCCATCAGCAATTTCATAATTTCGAAAAACTCGATCGAACTCACCATTATTTTTCAAATCGTAATGAGAGATGAAAGTCCACAAATGTAAGTATTTACCTTCTACATCTACTTGAATAGGTACATAATAATCTCCTGCCCAGTTTGGTAAATCAACCCACTCTTGTGGGATTTCGATTTCTGTCATATCGATCGATTGACTGGGAATAAATACTAGCCTTGTTTTGTCAAGTTGGAGGGCAAAACCATTGACTAGCTGAGAAATAAATTCTAGATTTTCATTACCACCTAAAGTACAAGGAAAAACCAACTTCACTTCGAGATCTAAAGCTTCACTCAACCATTTTTGGACTGCTACCATACATATCTGATTGATATCGATTCGACTGAGATTATAGTCTCGATTCCGTAGCTGTTCTGTAAATAGATTAGACTTAAATTGACTTATTTCTGATAGATCGAGCCAAATATGTTCAGGATATACTTCAGTTAGTGTTTCTATTGTTAATGCCATATTTTTTTACCGAGTTTTACAATTATTTATTAGGCAAAATTTATCAGTTTATATATCAATAGCTGTAAATTTTTTTTACTATTTTCTCAATTTGAATTTTACAAATATTATTATCGAGGTTAAGCCTACTCATTTGCTCAACATTAGTAGTAATAATATTAATGAATTCAGTTCG
>Ga0209085_1001615_pt1 | contig 13672 bp, 12 predicted proteins | sample C_131016_EF_Meta_FD_187310 | JGI IMG/M metagenome (GOLD analysis project Ga0209085, IMG submission 187310) | Freshwater microbial communities from Lake Croche, Canada to study carbon cycling - C_131016_EF_MetaG (SPAdes) (version 2) | ecosystem: Environmental > Aquatic > Freshwater > Lake...
GACTGAACGAGGTCGTAGACAGAACCATTTTCAGTGGGACTGGCGTGATGTATCTAAGGTCAACACAAACTATAAAACATTTATTAAGCAAGAGATGCTAAGAATTGGAGAGGACTCAGATGAATTTCAGATGTCGTACAACTGCAAATGGCTACTTGAACGTGGTATGTTTGTCACGACTTCACTATTGGATGAACTTGGTGACACATCTCAAGAGCTCGTCAAAGTATGGCATAAAACCCCTGTTGTCGTTGGAATCGACCCCGCTAGAAAAATGGACTCAACCGTTGTTACTGTCGTCTGGGTGGACTGGGATAGACCTGATGAGTTTGGCTATTTTGACCATAGAATCCTCAATTGGCTAGAAATTCAAGGAGATGACTGGGAAGAGCAGTATTTCCAGATTGTAAACTTCTTATCTAATTACGATGTACTTGCTGTTGGAGTTGACGCAAACGGTGTTGGTGACGCAGTAGCCCAGCGTCTTAAGCTGCTTCTAGGTCGTTCCGACGTATTTCCGCTAACATCATCACAGTCGGAACAGTCTAAAAGATTTAAACATTTACAAGCTTTAATTCAAAGAAGGTCGCTTAGCTACCCAAACCACGCAAAAACCCGTAGACTAAGAGTACATAAACGTTTTATCCAGCAAATGACAGATGCTGAAATAAAATATAAAGGACCAAACTTCATAGTTGAAGCACCGGATGAATCCTATGCTCACGATGACTTTGTTGATTCTTTGGCTATTGCTTGTTCTCTAACCCAGTCCCTAGTTATGCCAGAGGTTGAAGTATCAAATTCAGCTTTTTTCTAAAATTTTGAGTTGACTATGAAATATTTCAATAAAACAGCCAAACTAGATATTGGAAATACTAGTTCCTTTCCAATTTAACTTTTAAGGAGTTCCCATGGGTATCGCCCCACAACCACAGTTCCCAGAACGCGCACCTCAGATGTACGAAATGAAGATGTCAGGCAACCCTGAACGTCGTGGACCACTTCGTTTTGAAGAAGGTATTGCAACTGACACTGACGTTCCAACCGATTTCCAGAAGGGTATCATGAGCGGCTTTGCTGCAGCTCCTGGTCGCCCAAACAGAAACGCACCAGTATGGCAAAAGCCAGCTGAAGAGACTCTATCTGAGCGTGCTCACGTAGGTTCAGCATCTTGGATTGAAGCACCTACCTTCCTTGGTGAATTTGCACACGGTTCATTCTCGAACAACGCTGAGCAGATTGTTGAAACCAAGTTGGTTTCGGGTGGACGTACTATGCGTCTTAACCCAACAGTAGTAAACGATTAATTAGGGATTCGATGGACCCCCGCCCGTAAGGGTGGGGTACCTTCGACTAGAGGAGAATTATGGCAGAAGTACCCTTGAATGAAAAGCTTTATGCTATGGTGGTCGGTCAGGCTAAGGCTAAATACCGTATTTATCCTTCTCCTGGTGCAAGTCACTGGGTTCACCAACGCTACCTAGAACTTGGTGGAAGATTTGAGGATAGTGCAAAACTTGCGGAACGTAAAGCAATGATTCGTAGAGCTATAGCACACCGCAGAGAAATGGCTGCAAAACGCCATGGAGATGATGAGTAATGTCGTTTTTAGACTTTTCACCACCAAGCTATAGAGCTTCATCATCTGACCTTACCATCAGCATCTCCCCTCTGGGTCTTGTAGAACTTGCTGATGAAGAGTTTGAGGTCCACGGTCCTCGCCTAAACCGTTACAGCCTTAACTGGGCTATGTACCTAGGTCATCACTGGGGCTATCGTCGTGAGCAAGGCGAAATGCAGATTTCGGTAAACTATTACCGTGCTTTTATTGATTACCTAGCTCGTTTTACTTTTGGTAATGGAGTTCACTTCCGCAGCCCTAAAGTTACTGAGGCTATTATTCCTGACCGCCTAGAGCGAGTCTGGGAAGTAGATAACAACAAACAACGTATTCTATTTGAAATGGCTCAAACTGGTGGAATCACTGGTGACGCATTTGTTAAGGTTGCTTACGAAGAAGCTTGGGAAGACAGTATTGGTCGTTTCCATCCAGGACGTGTACGTATCCTTCCCCTAAACCCAGCTTTTTGTTTCCCGGAGTTCCACCCACACGACCGTGAAAGACTGCTTCGCTTTAAGCAGAAGTACCGTTTCTGGGGAACCTCTTTAGAAGGTACCCGTCAGGTGTTTACTTACACTGAAATTCTTACTGAAGATGTTATTGAAGAATACATCAACGACGAACTTATCGACAGCCGCCCTAATCCACTAGGTCAGATTCCTGTTGTTCACATCCCTAACATTCCAGTATCCGGCTCTCCTTGGGGATTGTCAGATGCTCATGATATTATTACAATTAACCGCTCATATAATGAAATCTCTACAGACATTGCAGATATTATTAATTACCACGCTGCTCCTGTAACAGTTATTGTTGGTGCTAAGGCTTCTAACCTTGAAAAGGGTGCAAAGAAGGTTTGGGGTGGTCTACCTAAGGATGCTCAGGTATTTAACCTTGAAGGTGGCGGTGCTGGTATTCAAGGTGCTCTACAATACCTTGAAACTTTGAAGCGTTCGATGCACGAACTTATGAACATTCCAGAAACAGCTCTAGGACAGGCACAGCCTATCTCTAACACCTCAGGTGTTGCTCTTTCTATTCAGTTCCAACCTTTGATGAATCGCTGGTCACAAAAGAGTACACAGTACGGCAAGGGAATTGAAAAGATTAATCAGTTAGTTATTCTTAACCTTGCTATTAAAGAACCAGAAACTATGGTTTACAACCCTGATGAAGATGGGCCAATTAAGGAAGGGCAGCTTCCACAGCTAGACCCTAATGACCCTATTACATACAGCAACTATGTACATTTTGAACCGCCGCTACCTCTAGACAAGATTGTTATGTTGAATGAACTTCAGCAAAAGATGTCTATGGGACTTGAGTCTAAGGAAGGCGCTTTGCGTGCCCTTGGAGAAGAGTTCCCTGAAGAGAAGCTACAAGAGATTCGTGCAGAACTTATTGCAGATGCTAAGTCTGAAGGTGCCCTCAACCTTGTTAAGGCCCAGATTACTAAGCAACTTATGGACTTGACTGGCATGATGGTAGGACCTGATGGTACTGCTACTCCTATGGACCCGATGATGATGGGTGACGGAGACGTCATGGGTGACGGACAATTAGGTCCTCAGGGCTCTGGAGCTGATGCACAAGCTGACCAGGCAGTAGCTCAGGAGCAATTCCAGGCTGAGGATAATATAAGAACTTCTTTGGTAACTGAAGCGTATGGAACACAACTTCCATCTCGTAGACAAGTTGACAAAGATTAATGTCTTACTTTAAGGCATTATTTAATTAGGTAACAAAATATACTTATGATGTTACTTAATAAGTACAACTGACAAGGTCATGTGGCACTAATATGGAAAACGACCAAGAGAATGAAAAGAGATTAATAATGGATGAAAACCTAGAAGTAGTAGAAACTACTGAATCAATTACTAATGCAGCTTTTGCTGAGGAGGTAGCAGTGCAGAACCAGTTCACAGCCGATGATATTGCAAAGGCACGTGCACAGGAAAAGGCAAAGCTATACCCACAGGTAGAAAAGCTACAGGAGGAACTTGCAGTCCTTAAGAAGGAACGTGAGGAACGTGCAGCCCTAGAGGCTGAGCGTGCAGCAAAGCGTCAGACTCGTGAGTCAGAGCGTGCAGCTGAACGCAAGAAGCAAGAAGAATCAGAACTTGAAGTTCGCGATTTGCTTGCTAAAAAGGAACAGGAATGGGCATCAAAGCTTGAAGCTGAACGTCAAGAACGTGAGCGTGCTTTTGCACTTCTTGAACGTGAGCGTGAGTTCCAGGAGCTATCGGCTTACCGCCAACAGCGTCTTGAAACAGAACGCGACAACATCATTCCAGAACTTGTTGACCTAATTTCTGGAAATTCCCGCGATGAAATCGAGCAGAGCATCGCTGGTCTAAAAGAACGCTCTGCGAAAATCTTCGATTCTGTTGCGCAAGTTGCACAGCAGAGCCGCAAGGAAATGGCTGGAACTCGTATTACGAGCCCGGCCTCTGGACCCCTCGACAACGACTCGGACTCAAGAACGTATTCACCTAATGACATTAATAACATGTCAATGGCAGACTATGCGAAGAATCGTGCCAAGCTACTTGGCTCAGGTAAAAACAGTGGACAGGGATTGTTCGGGTAATAAAAACCTAATCTAACGACCGCTTCTGAAAGGAGCAAAAAATGGCAGGTTCTGCTGTTACCGGTACCAGTGCATTAGCCACTGCGCCTACCGCATATTCAGGTTCGAATAGTCAGCTTTCACAGGCTATTCAGACCATTTGGTCGAAGGAAATTCTGTTCCAGGCGATGCCTATTCTTCGCTTTGAGCAGTTTGCAGTTAAGAAGACTGAGCTTGGTGTTTCACCAGGTCTCCGCGTTAACTTCCTTCGTTACAAAAACTTCACAGTGGACGCAACTCCACTGACTGAAGGTGTCCGTATGACAACCAACGCTCTAACCGCAGAGCAGATTGCTATCACCGTTGCTGAGCACGGCTATGCAGTTGCAGTTTCAGAACTGCTACTGAACGCTTCGTTCGACGACATTATGGCTTCCGCTTCACGTTTGCTTGGTCGCCACATGGCACAGTACCTAGACGTACAGGCTCGTGACACACTGTCGGCTGCTACCTCAGCAACCTTCGGTTACGACCGTTCAGGTCTAACTTCATCTACCACCTTCAACACCTATGCAGAAGGTACCGTTGGTACCGCAATTGGTGACCTAGATGGTAACCACAAGTTGACCACTGGTGCAATCAAGGACTCAGCACTTGTGCTTGCGTCTAAGAACATTCCAAGAATTGGTGAGACTTATGTCCAGTTCATCCACCCTAAGCAGTCGCGTGACCTTCGTTCAAACCCAGAGTTTATCGAAGTCACTAAGTATGCTGCTCCAGGTAACTTCATGCTAGGTGAAATCGGTCGTCTATACGACGTCGTATTCATCGAGACCACTCAGGTTAAGAAGTTGGATGCAAACCAGGCTGGTTACACCACTACTAGCAACGTTGGTGTTCCAAGCGACCAGTATTCATACGCTAGCGGTGCTGTGAAGGCTAACTCAGCTCCAGGTTCAGGTGGAAACCCAGCTTCTTCTAGCTACACCGGTGAAAAGGGTTACCTATCTGCAGCTACTGGTAACACTGCTGACGTTTACGAGTCAATCATGATTGGTGACAACGCATTTGGTCACGCAATCGCCCTCCCAGTTGAGCTACGTGACGGTGGTGTTCTAGACTTCGGTCGTGAGCACGCACTAGCATGGTACGCTATCTGGGGTCTCGGTATCATTACCGACCAGGCTATCAACAAGGTTTACACCAACTAATAGCCAAACTTAGTCGAGGGGGGGCCCCAAAAGGGCCTCCCCAACACAAACAAATAAATAATAAATAAGGAGAATAAATATCGTGGCAAATAAACCCACTAGTCCACAGGACGCAACAGGACGTGCAGCAGAAGAAGCTGCAAAGCGTAACGCAGCTGAACTAGCTGCAAGACAAGATGAAATCTCAATCTCACGTCAGGCCGAGGCTATTAGTCTTGAGAATGACGTGTTTGACCCAAAGAATCCAAGTGAGCCACTTCTAATTGATGAAATTGAAGAAGTAGGCGTATCAGTAAATAACGACAAAGTGATTATCCGTACACATCATGATATCGAAGATATGACTTTCGGTGTGATTAACGGAGCACCACAGAACTACACCTTTAAGGCTGGAGTTCGTTATTCTGTGCCTCGTGCTCTTGCTGAGCACCTTGAAAGACTTGGTTACGTCTGGCGTCAGTAGTACGCCTCCAAAAGCTGTCCGTCCTGCTGGTCCCCGCCCTCCTCACCAGCAGGGCGGACTTTTTACCATGCATTTTATATGTTTTTAAGAGATTATAGTTATATAAGACTTTGGAGGATTGATGGCTACCACTTCTAGCCTTGTTGACAGAGTTCGCCTAGAGCTTGGCGACGTTGGCAAAACCTTTGTAACTAGATTTGTTGCGGATGGTACAACTAACAGGTTTAAATTACACTATGCTCCTCTAGACCACAAACAAGTTGCAGTATATGCAGGCACAACTGATATCTCTAATACTAGTTATGTTGAAGAATCTACCGGTGTTTTAGTTACAGCTGATGTTTTAGAAGACATGACTGAAGTTACTGTTAGCGGAACTTATTACAGATATTTTACTGGTGCAGAGTTAGAAACTATTGTTACAGATGCTATTACTCAGCATTCAGCTGGCCATACCGATTCTTTAGGACGTAAAATGAATGTATCTACTCTTCCTTTTATTGAAGAGTATCCTGTAGCTATTTACGCTACCACTATTGCTCTTTATACTTTAGCTACTGATGCTTCGTTTGATATTGACATCCAAGCTCCGGATGGTGTTACTATTCCTCGTGCAGAACGTTTCCGACAGTTAATGGAAATGGTTCAAACTCGTCAAACCCAATATCGTGAACTGTGTGTTCAACTAGGTGTTGGTTTATATAAGATTGATGTGTTCAGTCTTCGTCGTATATCGAAGGCTACAGGACGTTACGTGCCTATGTACAAGCCTCAAGAAGTCGATGACCGTTCATACCCACAAAGGTCAGACGTTCCAGCACCTACTTATGGAGATAAACCAGTTGAATGGCCTACAGAATCCGGAGAGCTCACTGCTTACCAAGGACGTTCATTTAGTACTTCACTAAACTTTACTGGAAACTATGCTGGAAAGTCATTTACAGCAAAACTTCTCAACCAGCGTGGCTCAGTGCTTGTAGTTCAAAACTTTGCTCTTGATATAATTACTACTGGAATTGATATTATTACTGGAGCTTCTAGAAACGCTGGAAGTACAACCATTACTATTACAACTAGTGCTGCCCATGGATTAAGCACTGGTAACTCAGTAGTAATTACGGATGTTGATGATACAGTAAACGGAACATATACTATCCTTAATGGTAATCCAGCAAACTCTACTTTTACTATTACTGGAACCGCAACTACAGTCCTAGCCCTTACTGGACTAACTGGTCAAGTAGACACAAATGTATCTAAAGCTTACACCTTTACCCTTTCCCTAAGTAAAGAACAAACCCTAAGACTAGCTGAAAGAACATACTGGTCTCTTTCAACTGTGGACGCTAACCAGGGTGAGGTCATTGAAATCAAGGGCGGAAACTTCTTTACAGTTCGTAGTAGCACGGTGGTATTATAATGAGTTTATATCCTGAAATTGATATTTCTTTACTTCCTGGAGTTCCTGGTCAACGTGGTCCACAAGGTCCTAAGGGAGATGCTGGTCCTTCTGGTGGGTCTTTTGTATTTGCTCCTCAAGATTCATTACAAGTTTGGCATATTACGCATAACTTGGGTTACAAACCAAGCGTACAAGTTGTAAACCAAGTTGGTACTGAATTTTTAGGTGATGTTGTCTACAATGATAATAACAGCCTAACTATCACTTTTAGTCAAGCAGTATACGCAACAGCGTATTTATCTTAAGGAAATTAAATGGCCGGTAAAGTCTTTTTAACGTCAATAAATTTGGCAAATAACAGTTTGCAAAATGCTAAAATTGACGCAAGATGGAGCAGTACTCCTAGCGGTAGTACTAACCCAGATGCACAAGGTTCAGCTGCAGAAGGCCAATTGTCCTCTTATAATGGTGTTTTGTATATTTATAAAACTTCAGGTGGTTGGACGCCGGTTGGTGGAGTAAACGGTGGGACTTTAAGTAGCAATTTAACTCTTTTTCAAGGAACTACTAGCTCTTCACCTTTAAAGTTCCAAATCGGTGCCAGTCTTGCAACTCCTGCACAGGGTGCAATGGAGTTTGATGGAACAAACCTTTTCTTTACCCCTGTAGCCAACCGTAAAACCATTGCGTTTACTGACAGCAGCATTAGTGGTAATGCTGCCACAGCAACTAAGTTTGCTTCTAATACTACTGGAACAATCAATGGTTCGAACTACGATGGTTCTAGTCCGATTATTATCAAGGCAAGCACAACTTATACTCTAGGTGTTACAAACACCAACCTTGCGTTCTCTTCAGGAACTACTTGGGATGGTGGAACTACTGGTATCACTATTGGTTTGAGCGCTACCCCTACAGGTATTACTAGCATAAACGGTATTTCTGTAACCGGTTCTTCAGGTTCATTCCTTACTAGCGCTTCGACTGCCTCTGTTCTTACTAGCGTTGGAACTTTAAACGGTTTGTCTGTTGCCTTATCTCAGACCATCACAATGGGTAGCAACCGTGTAACTAACGTTGGAACCCCTATACTAGACAGTGACGCAGCTACTAAGAAGTATGTAGACGACGCTGTTCAGGGTTTAAATGTTCACGATGCTGTAGCAGTTGCCTCCACTACTAGTATTACAGGTACTTATACTCCTGGTGGTGGAACTGCAACTACTGTTTCTGGAAATTCTGGAGCCAACACTTTAACCGTTACTAGCCCAGGTTTTAATATTGCTATAGGACAACAGGTTGCAGGTACGGGTCTTAGTGGAACAGTGTATGTAACCAATGTTACTGTTAGCGGAACTTATACTGTTACTCTATCTTCTAATCTTTCTTCAAATGCTTCTGGAAGTTACACCTTCTTAGGTGCAGATGGTGGTACAGGTGTTGGTGCCACCTTTGTGGGTACCGCAGCAAACCTTGGCGTAATTGATAGCTACACACTTTTAGCAGGTGACCGTGTTCTTCTAAAAGACCAGTCTACTAATACCCAAAATGGTATCTATGTAGTAACCACAGTGTCTACAAACATTACTTTGACCCGTGCAGATGATGCCAACAACAGTATTGCTAAAGAAATTACTGCTGGTGACTTTGTTTACGTATCTGGTCCAGCATCTGGCGGAACTAACAAGGGTAAGTCATTTGTACAAGGAACTACTGGTACTGCTACTGGTGGTGGTGTCAAAATTGGTACCGACAATATTGCTTACAGCCAATTTAGTGCTACTAGTTCGGTCCCTTATGCAAGCACAAGTACTGCTGGTATTGCATCATTTAGCTCTACTTACTTTAGTGTTGACGCAACCGGTGCTGTATCTATTAATCCTAATACTGGTGGTAATGGAACACCTAAAACTGATGGTGTAACCCTAAAAAAAGCTAGCACTATTACAGGAAATGGTTCTCAAGCATCTTGGTCAATAAATCATGGTCTTGGTCAGTGGGTTCACGCTCAATTGTTTGACTCATCTGGAAACCTTGTAGAAGTAGATATACAAAACACTGGTACAAATAATGGTACAACAATTTTTACATTTGCAAATGCGGTTACAAATACTACAGTTTACAACTACGTAATTATTGGATAATAAATGACTAAAAATATATACACCCCTTTTAATTTCACAACTGGTAGTCACTATATAACTAATGATGCTGTTGGAAATACCCCTTTAACTATTAAAGGATTTTTAAACCAAACCTCCACCAATCTTATAGATTTTTTAAAATCAGACCTTACTCCTGTAGCATCAATTTCAGCTGCCGGAGATGGATTTTTTAACGGTTCATTAAACATTGGAACTTCAACATCTCTTGGTCGTTTAACTATCCTTAATACTTCATCTGGAGTAAAGGGTTTGGTGGTCAAAGGTGCGTCAAATCAATCTGTAAATTTACAGGAATGGCAGGTATCTGGAAACACTATTCCCGTAGCGTATGTCACACAATTAGGGGATTTTACCACTACTAAAATTATTACAGCAGCATCAGCTCGAATAAATTACTCTTCAACACTTGGAACACTATCTTTACAAACAACAGATAGTTCAACTATTGGTGCAGTTATCCGTGGTGTAGTAGGCCAGACTGTTAACTTGCAAGAATGGCAATCTTTCAACGGTCTAAGTGGAGTCACAGTTGCAAGTATTGATAATAGTGGCAAAATTACAGCTGCAGGAGATATTTCATCATCTGGATTAATTACTGCAACTAGTGGAGTAGCAACTTCAGCAATTAAAAATACTTCTCAAGTAGCAACAATTGTTATTGGAACTAATAATAAAAATATACAATTGGCTGGTTCAACACTAGATGCAGGAAACGGTTCGGGTGTTATAGGAATTACAAATGCTACTACCGCTCCAACAGCTAACTCGTCAGCTGGTGGCATTCTTTGGGTTGAAGGTGGTGCGCTAAAATACTTAGGCTCTACAGGTTCAGCAGTTGTTGTTGTAAATTCAAACAGCACACTTCCTGGTGGTAGTGGCTCTGGTTCTTTAGGTTATATTGGTAGCTATCAAACCACTTCTTCAGCACCTGCAGTAACAGGTACCGGTACTGTAACTGGGTCTAGCATAACTATTAGTGGTGCTTCGGCAACTTCAAGCTCTAATGGTGCTGACTCTGCAACTGGTGGAGATTTAATTCTTAGAGGTGGTGCAGCAACTTTAAGCGGAAGTTCTACCGGAGAGGTTCTTTCTGGAAATGTAATAATTGATTCTAGTAACGTCACCGCCATCGGTGAAGCTTCTTACCGGCGGGGGCACGTAGGTATTGGTATTACTACACCTACTGACGGAACTACAATCCCATCTGGTTATGCTCAAAGCGTTACTGTTGCAGCAAATACTTTTGGGGAATCGTCTGTTTTAAACGGATTCAGCAGCCCAACAAGACAATCTATAGATGGACTTGTAAATATCGGTACACATGGAACTAATCAAGTAAACATTGGCTCATCAGACACTTGGAGTGGGGCTCTGACGGTCAACATTATGAATAAAACCGGTGGTGATGTTAAAACTCTTAATCTTGCCAATAATGGCGGAGCAACTACTGTAAAAATGGCAACTGGTGCTTCTAGCTCTGACATTAGACTAGGTGTGGGAAATACTTCTTCTACTATCTATACTCTTGGTAAACTTTTTATTTGGCAGCCTTTGGGAGGTACAGCATCTGTACCAGCTTCACCCACCTCCTATCTTACTCCCGCTCAAACCTTATCTACTACAGAGTTAAAAACTCTTATTATTCAATATACCGGTGCGACTTCGGGAAGCTTTACACTGCCTAATGGAACTACAATGGATGCTGGTGTACAAAACTTACTTACTGCTACAGGAATTGATTGGACATTTATAAATACAAACTCTGGAACAGCTACAATAACTTCTCCTGGTTCAAGCCACATTATTATAGGAAACGGTGCTGTTGCAGCTAATACTTCAGGAAGATTCCGCTCTGTAAGAAGCACCACAAACGTATGGGTAACTTTTAGACTAAGTTAAGCCTCTACTGGGCTAAATAAAGCCTTAAAATAAAAGAGAAGACTTTAGGAGATTATAATGGGTTATCCATCAAGCATTAAGTCGTTTACATTTAAGCGCAATAACATTGATAAGGTTATTGCTGACGACGTAAACTTGGCCTATACAGAAATTACCGAAATTGAACGACAATTGGGAGGAATCACAACTACCTCTGGTGGTTCTGCTGGTGTTGGTGTAGTTAAAAGCGACTGGGGAGTGGGTACTTTTGGTACAGGCATTACTAACTGGTACTCTAACGATGGTTTGGCGGCTCGTCTAAAGAACATCGAAGCTGGTCTATATCAAGTTCTTGTAAGTGGCTCTATCCTTGGAACTACTATTCCATCTAGCAAAACCCTTTTAACTACCACATCTACTACATCAGCTTTGACTACAGTTGGTACTTTGGAAAATTTAGTTATAGGAGCGTCAGCAGGTAGTACTCCACCTCTTAAACTAACTTCTGGTACTAACCTAGGCACAGCACAGGGTGGAGCTTTTGAATACGACGGAAGTAAACTTTACTTTACTCCAAACAACACTACGCCTGTTAGAAAAACTGTTGCTTATGTTGGGGATATTGGATATGCCCAATTATATCAAACAACTAATAACGCAACTGGAACCTACACTTGGAATTATACAGTATCTGACTATACTTATAGAAAACTTGTAATAACTTATGAAATTTCAAGTTGGTCTAGCGGTGGTGCGGTTTACTTAAAGCTTAATAACTCAGGAAGTGCTGGTGTTTATTCAGCGACTAGGATGGTATACAATACCAGTGGTAATATAGGTACAACCGATAACGGAACAGGCTTTGAAATAAGTACTGGGTTTGTTTTGGGTAACACCGGAGGGGTGTACTCTTCTTACACAATTGAATTACCAAACTATGGAAGCTCTACTAACTGGAAAGTAATGACATCAATTTCAGACAGCGCATATGTTGCCGGTAGAGCAGAACTTCAGGCTCAAATTTCTTTAATACAATTTATAACTACCGGTACTATGACGGGTACATTTACTGTATACGGAGTTAAGTAATAATGAGGGGCGCTAAACTTCAAGGTAGATTTAACCTAGACTACGAAAGTAAGTCTATGTATGAAGGTATCGCCGAAGACCTCGGAGGTACTGTTGGTGTTGAGGTTGACTGGTTCCGCTGGCAAGAATACTACCTAGAAGAAAACTACACTGACATTATAGACCCTATCTATGACGTATCGTCTTCAACTCCAGGTAAAGGTAGACGATGGATGCTGCCGTTTAAGATGCCTGCAGTTATGGCGCAGTTTGTTCGTGGTACTAACATTATGAACGAACGTGGTTTCTACGTTACAGATACTCTAAGACTTGTTATTAATATTGGGGATGCCCAACGTCTCCTTCCCTCTTTAATTACCGATTCAAACAACCATATTAAAGATAGAATTATATATAGAGGCGAAGTATTTGTTCCTACTCGTGTTTTGCCTCGTGGTTCGTTTGGTTACAACTACGCAGTTCTTACAATTGACTGCAACCAACTAAACCCAGATGAACTTGTTAATGACCCACAATTCCAAACCTATGCATCTCTTTCAAAGCCAGACCCTAGAACAATTGGTTATGGGAATGGTGCATACGGCTCAGACAGTTACGGAGAGTAAAAATGCCACTTGTTAAACCTACAGTAGGACAGACAGCTTGGGGTACAACCCTAAACACTGCCCTTGATTATTTAGATGCGACAACTACAGCCCTATCTACAACTGTCAATGGAAAACAAACAACCTTTAACGGGTATGACGCCGAAATCCATGTTAGCCAGATAGATGGTAACGATACCACTGGTAATGGTGACATTCTAAAGCCAGTTGCTACTATTACTAAAGCGTTGACTTTAGTTACTTCAAGCCGTAAAACAATTATTGTTCACCCAGGAGGTTACACTGAAAACCCATCAATAACTACTCAGTACACTACCATAACAGGTCCTGGGCTTATCGGTGGAAACATTGTACTCTATGGAACTTTGAGCACAAATACTGGGTGCACTATTTCTGGCATAAAAATGACAAACCTTACTATCACTACGCCCACTGGTACAGGGAATGTAAACATCCTTAACTGTGAAATTTCGGGAACTCTTACAAAGAGTAGTAATGCTGACTACACTGTTCTTCGTTTGTGTGACCTTGCTGCCGCAAGCATTACTGGAGCAGGTTTAGTTGCCATCTTTGGTGGAAATCCAAACCTCATAACCGTCAACAACGCTCTTGCCAATGTAATTGTAAAAAGTGCTGTCACCGTTGCCCCTGTTCTAACTGCTGGAA
>Ga0209085_1001619_pt1 | contig 13631 bp, 16 predicted proteins | sample C_131016_EF_Meta_FD_187310 | JGI IMG/M metagenome (GOLD analysis project Ga0209085, IMG submission 187310) | Freshwater microbial communities from Lake Croche, Canada to study carbon cycling - C_131016_EF_MetaG (SPAdes) (version 2) | ecosystem: Environmental > Aquatic > Freshwater > Lake...
GCGGGCGGCGTGGGGCTTTGCGGCTGCGGTGGCGCTGCTGCCTGGGCTGGTGCGGGTGGCGGCGGGGGGGGCGGCGGCGGCGGGGCCACGGGCTGCGGGCGCTGCGGTTCGGCCGCCTGGTCTGGGCGCGGCGGGGCGGGAACCTGGTCGGGCGCCGGGCGTGGGGCCGCCACCTCACCCTGCGCCTGCTGCGGCGGCACGGGGGCGATCAGCTCGACAGGGATGGCGATTTCCTCGGGTTCGGGAATGCGCCTGGGCAGGAAGTCAAGGATCAGGAAGAGCAGCGCCGCGAGATGCAGCGCCACCGACAGCCCAACCCAGAACCGCATGCCCCGAAAGGCCGACATGGGCTACCTCGGCGCGTTTTGTCGGGGGGCTTGCGGCTGCGCACGTGGCCCGGCCACGGGGGCCGCAACAGGCGCGGGGGCGCGGCCTGGGGGTTGTTCGGCCAGCAGCGCCACGCGGGAGAAGCCGCCAGCGGCGATATTGCCCATCACCTCCATGATCCGGCCATAGGTGATGGCGCGGTCACCACGGACAAAAATGCGGCGCTGCGGCTCGCCCGGGGCCTGGGTTTGGGCATCGGCGATGGCGCGCAGCCGGGGCACCAGCTCCTCCATCGGCACTTCGGTCTCCTGGATGAAGATTTTCCCCTCCGGATTGACGCTGATGGTGATGGGCTCCTGCTCCTGGTTCAGTGGCGTGGCATTGGTGCGGGGCAGGTCCACCGGCACGCCGGAGGTCATCATGGGGGCGGTCACCATGAAGATGATCAGCAGCACCAGCATCACATCGACCAAGGGGGTGACGTTGATCTCACTCATTGCCTTGTAGCGGCGGCCGCCGCCGCCGCGGCTCATCAGGGGGCCGGCCATTTACAGCGCCTCGGTCGAGGCGCGGGGCTGGCCGGCGGCGGCTTCGGTCTGGCGGGAGAGGATGGCGCTGAATTCGGCGGCAAAGCCCTCCAGCCGGGAGGCGAATTTCGTCAGCTGCGAGGCGAGGGTGTTATAGGCCAGCACCGCCGGAATGGCGGCCACCAGGCCGATGGCGGTGGCAAAAAGCGCCTCAGCAATGCCTGGCGCCACGACGGCGAGGGAGGTGTTCTGCATGCCGGCAATGGCGGCAAAGGAATTCATGATGCCCCAGACCGTGCCGAAGAGGCCGATAAAGGGCGCGGCCGAGCCGGTATTGGCCAGGAAGGTCATCCGCTTTTCCAGCCGCTCCATCTCGCGCTGGATGGTGACGGCCATGGCGCGCTCCACCCGCTCCTTGGTGCCGGCGATGACGAAGGAATTGGCCGCCCCCTCAGTGCTGCGGCGCCATTCGCGCATGCCGGAGACGAAGACGGCGGCCAGCGGGTGGCGCGGCACATCGCCCTGCTTGCGGTATAATTCATCGAGGCTGCCGCCGGACCAGAAGGCGTCTTCAAGCGCATCCGCCTCACGCCTCGCGCGGCCGAGGGCTGAGAGCTTCTCGAAGACAATGGCCCAGACATAGATGGAGGCCAGGATGAGGGCGACCATGACGCCCTTCACCACCCAATCGGCCTGCATGAACAGGCCCCAGAGCGACAGGTCATGCGCGGCGGCGGCAAGCGGGGTACTGGTCACGCGGTCCATGCGGTCTTCTCCGAAAGGGTATTCTCAAAATTGGCGATGCGCGCACGCAGCGCGGACCGCCAGGGTTCGGGCACGGCGCGGGGCCGCAGCCCCTCCTTGCCCACACATACCAGCCGCACCTTGAGGGCGGCCAAGATCTCGTCACCCAGCATCACATCCTGATCGAGGTCCAATATGGCGGTGACACGGCGAATCTGCGTGCGGACCGTGACCAGATCATCGAGGCGGGCGGGGCTCGCATACTCCACCTCGATGCGCTTCACCACCAGGAAGGCGCCGTGGCGGGATGCCATATCGGCATGGGGCAGGCCCATATCGCGCAGGGCTTCGGTGCGCGCACGCTCGGCCCAGCGCAGATAGGTGGCGTGATAGGCGATGCCGCCGGCATCGGTATCCTCGTAATAGACCCGGATGGGGTAGAGATGCGGTTCAGCCATCGAGCAGGTCCGGCTGGGTGGCGAAGCCGGCGGGCGGTGTCAGGCCGAGATGGCGCCAGCCTGGCTCGCCCAGCATGCGGCCGCGCTGGGTGCGCAGGACAAAGCCTTCTTGGATGAGGAAGGGTTCGATCACGTCTTCCAGCGTATCGCGCGACTCGGCGAGTGCCGCGGCGAGGGTTTCGACGCCGACCGGGCCGCCATTATGGTGTTCGGCGATGCGGCGGAGGTAGCGGCGGTCCATGGCGTCGAGGCCCTTGGCATCGACCTCGAGCCGGGCGAGGGAGGCATCGACCATGGCGCGGTCGGCGAGTTTGCCGGCGACCAGGGCGAAGTCGCGAATGCGGCGCAGCAGGCGGCCGGCGATTCGCGGCGTGCCGCGGGCGCGTTTGGCGATTTCCAGCGCGCCATCATCGGCCAGGGCGAAGCTGAGTTTTTGCGCGCCGCGGCGAACGATGCCGAAGAGTTCTTCCGGCGTGTAGAGCACGAGGCGGAGCGGGATGCCGAAACGGTCGCGCAAGGGCTGCGCCAGGAGGCCGGAGCGGGTGGTGGCGCCGACCAGGGTGAAGGGGGGGAGGTCGATTCGCACTGTGCGCGCGGCCGGGCCCTCGCCGATGATGAGGTCGAGCTGGAAATCCTCCATCGCGGGGTAGAGGGTTTCCTCGATGGCGGGCTGCAGGCGGTGGATTTCGTCAACGAAAAGGACATCGCGCGGCTGTAGGTTGGTGAGGATGGCCGCGAGGTCGCCGGCGCGCTGGAGCACGGGGCCGGAGGTGGCGCGGAAGCCTACACCCATTTCGCGGGCGACGATCTGGGCGAGGGTGGTTTTGCCCAGGCCGGGGGGGCCGTGGAGGAGGACATGGTCCAAAGCTTCGCCGCGGGCGCCGGCGGCCTGGATGAAGATGGAGAGGTTTTCGCAGAGTGCGCGCTGGCCGGTGAAATCGGCTAGGGTTTGCGGGCGGAGGGCGCCTTCGGCGGTGTCGTCCTCTTGGCGGGTGGGGTCGGTGATGCTCATGGGGTGCGACCGGGGAGGCTCTGCCTCCCCGGACCCCTCCGCCAGGGGCGACCCGCCCCTGGACCGTGTTCGGTTTGCGGAACCCACGGATGACGGTCCAGGCCCGGCTCGGGCCTGGCGGTGGGGGTTCGGGAGAGGCAGCGCCTCCCCTGGTTCACGAGTTCACTCACCGGGCAAACTCCCGCAAGCCATCGCGGATCAGCGCATCCAGCGTGGCGTCCTCGCCCAGGCGCTTGGCGGCGCGGGAAATGGCGCCCTGGGCTTCGGGGCGTTTGATGCCGAGATTGACCAGGGCGGAGACGGCGTCGCTTTCGATGCTGCCCGCGGGCAGGGGGGCGGCGGCGCCCAGGCCATCCTCTTCGGGCGTGGCGCGGCCGACGGCCCATTTCTGCATGGCCGGTTCGTCGATGATGCGGTTGGCGGTGGCCGCACCCAGGCCTTTGACCTCGGAAAGCCGCTTGCGCTCCTTGGCGGCGATCGCACGGGCGAGGCCATTGGGGTCGAGGCCGCCCAGCACCAGCAGGGCTTTTTGCGGGCCGACTGTTTTGACCTCGATCAGGGCGCGGAAGGCCTCGCGCTCCGGCGCATCGAAAAACCCGTAAAGGGTGATGGCGTCCTGGCTGACGCGGGTTTCGACCAGCAGTTTTTGCACGCCGTCCCGGGCGGTCAGCCGGTCCAGCGTTTTGCGCGAGCAGGAGATGAGGTAGCCCACGCCGTTCACATCCAGCACGCAGCCGGTCTCGTGCACGCTCTCCACAAAGCCTTTGAGCGCGCCGATCATGCCACCACCATGCGGGCCAGCATCGCCCGGGTGCCGCGGTGATGGGCGTGGCAAATGGCGATGGCCAGGGCATCGGCGGCATCGGCGCGGGCGAGGCGGGCGCCGGGGAGCAGGCGGCGCACCATATCGGCGACCTGGATTTTATCGGCGTGGCCGGTGCCGACCACGGCGCGTTTGACCTCCATGGCCTGGTATTCAGCGACCAGAATGCCGGCCATGGCGGGCGCCAGGAGTGCGACGCCGCGCGCCTGGCCGAGTTTTAGCGCCGCGGCGGGGTTTTTATTGACATAGGTGTGCTCGATGGCGGCTTCGGCCGGCTGCCATTCGCGCAGCAGCGCGCCCAGGCCGCGGTATATAAAGGCCAGCCGCTCGGCCAGCGGGGTATCGGCCTTGGTGGAGATCGCGCCATCGGCGATATGCACTAGGCGCGAGCCCGCACTCTCGATCAGGCCCCAGCCGGTATGGGTCAGCCCGGGGTCGATGCCGAGAATTCTGGTCAAGCCGAGAGCTTTTCCAGCACCGCCTCATCCACCTCGAAATTGGCGGTGACGGTTTGCACATCATCATGATCGTCCAGCAGGTCGATCAGTTTGAGGACGGCGCGGGCGCCATCCTCATCGAGCGGCACGGTCATGTTTGGGCGCCATTCCAGCTTGGCCGATTCGGCCTCGCCGAAGCGGGTTTCAAGGGCGGCCTGGACCGCGCCTAGCGCATCGGCGGCGGTGATGATTTCGTGGCCGGCCTCGCCGCTTGAGACGTCATCGGCGCCGGCCTCGATGGCGGCTTCTAGCATGGTGTCGGCATCGGTGGCGGTGGGGGGGTAGCGCACCACGCCCAAGCGGTCGAACTGAAACGCCACCGTTTCGCCAAAGGCGCCGCCATGTTTGGAGAACATGCTGCGCAAATCCGATGAGGTGCGGTTGCGGTTATCGGTCAGCGCCTCGACGATGATGGAAACGCCGGCCGGGCCGCGGCCTTCGTAGCGCACCTCGGCGTAATCCTCGCCGGCACCCACGCCCTGGCCCTTCTTGATGGCGCGATCGACCACGTCCTTGGTCATATTGGCCAGGCGGGCGGCGATCATGGCTGAGCGCAGCCGGGGGTTATGCGCGGGGTCGGGGGAGCCGAGCTTCACCGCCACCGTGATCTCGCGGCCGATTTTGGCGAAGGCGCGGGCGCGCTTGGCGTCCTGCCCACCCTTGCGGTGCATGATATTCTTGAATTGCGAATGGCCGGCCATGACCGTCCTGAACCTCAGATTCTGGTTGAACGACGTTGGATATAGCCCCCTGTCGGCCGCTTCGCCACCATGCTGACAGTGGCTCTGTGGCTTCGATACATCTGGTCACACCGCATTTTGCTGGGCAGATTGCCGGTCATGGATGTCCCCGCCCCCGCCGACCCCTTTGCCGTCACCAGCCTGGAGGCGCTGCGCGCGCTTTATGACGCGCCTTCGGAACTGGTGAAGAACAAGGCGACGCATCGGATGGATGCCGCCACGCAGCGCTTTATTGCCGCCTCGCCCTTTCTGCTGCTGGGGACCTCTGGCGCGCGCGGCCTACACATCACGCCGCGCGGCGATGGCCCGGGCTTTGTTGAGGTGCTGGACGAAAATACCCTGATTTTGCCGGACCGCCGCGGCAATAATCGGCTGGATGCCTTGCAGGATATTTTGGAGGATGACCGGGTTTCCCTGCTCTTCCTGGTGCCGGGCGCGGGTGAGACCCTGCGGGTGCATGGCCATGCCCGCATCACCACCGACCCCGTGCTGCGCGCCCGGCATATTGCTCAGGGCAAGGAGCCTGTCTCGCTGCTGATGGTCACGGTGCGGGAATTGTTCATGCAATGCGCCAAGGCGCTGATGCGCTCGCGGCTTTGGGATGGCCGTGGCCGGCCAGAGGGGCTGCCGAGCATGGGCGAATTGCTGGCGAGCCAGACGCCCGGGCGGGTGGAGGCGGCCGTGGTGGATGGCGGCTATGCCGAGCGGATGCGGAGCACGATGTATTGAGAAATTGTGTTGTTCTCGCCCTGATGCTGGCCCTGGCCGCCTGCGCCACCCCGCCTGAGCGATATGATGCTTTTGCCGGTGGCATGGCCGCGCATGCGGCGGGCGTGGCACGGGAGGCTGAGCGCCTGCGGCAACTGCCTTTGCCGGCGGTGCCGGCCGATTGCCGCAACACCGCCGAACTCGCCGCCCCCCAGCGTGAGCGCTGCGCGGCGGAGCGGCGCATGGCAGTGACCGCGCTGGTCAACCGCCATGCCCAAGCGCTGGCGGAATATGCGGCGGCCCTGGCCATTCTGGGCACCCGCTTTGATGCCAGCCCGGCCATGCCGGCGCTGGAGGCTTCGGGCGGCCAGGCGGTCGCTTTGGGTGAAAGGCTGCAGGCGGAAATCCCCATCGATGCTGTCTTTCTGGAGCCGGTTCGGACCATGGAGGGGCCGGTGGGGCTGCGCCCGGCCTTGGCGTCGGAGATGGCCAGCAATGGCTGGCAGTTCCGCAAGCAATTGGAAATCCAGGCGGTGGCGCTGGAATGGCTGGAATTGCGCCGGGGGGATGAGGGGGATGAGGCGCTGCGCCGGCTGCGCTGGTCCATCGCCCATTTGCGCCGCGGCTTTGAGGTTTTGACGGTGAGTGACGGCGAAACCTTGCCGCACATTGCCAGCGCAAGGGAGGCGCTGGGGCGTTAGCAGGTGGGGGGGAATGGATGGCGAGCTACAACAAGATCGAGGGGCTTTGCCCCTCGAGCACCCCAGCAGGAAACTCAGTTTCCTGCACCTTCGTTAGATTATTGATTTTAAAATTAATCAAAGGTCCAGGAAAATCATTTTCCTGGTGGGAGAGCGCGAGAGGGCAAAGCCCTTTCGCTCTTTTTTCCGCAGCCCGTCAGGCGCGCCGCCAGCGCCCGGCCAGCGCGGCGGCGCCGACCACTAGCCCCGCCAGCACCCCAATGGCCCCCGCGGCATTGACCGCATGGGCGCTGCCGAGTGCGGCCGGCAGCGGCCCGGCCAGGGCGTAACCCAGCGCCGCCACCCCCGCCCCCAGCCCGGCGCCGCCCAGCAATTGGCTGTTGTAGCGGTTGGTGATCAGCCGCATTGCCGCTGCCGGGGCGACCAGCAGCGCCACCACCAGAATCGAGCCCACCGCCTCGAAAGCGGCGACGGCGGCGGCGGCCAGCATGAGGTTCAGCGCGATATCCAGGAGCCGGACCGGCAGGCCGATGCTCTGGGCATAGGCGGCGTCAAAACACAGCAATTTCAGGGGGCGCCAAAGTGCTGCCACGGATGCCGCCACGGCAAGGCCCACGCCCGCCAGCATGAAGACCGCGCGTGGCAGGCTGGCCAGGGCGGTGGCGTCGAAGAGTGAGGCCAGGCCCTCGGCTTGTGGCCAGAGCAGGGTCTCCATTTGGCCGAACAGCACGCAATCGACGTCTAGGTCCACGCTGCGCGCGCCGGTGACATCGAGCAGCACCAGCCCTGCTGCGAAAAACCCGGTGAAGACAATGCCGGTGGCGGCACCGCCCTCCAGTCGCGCCACCCGGCGCAAATGGGTGATGGCCGCCGCCGCCAGCAGCGCCGCCAGCGCAGCGCCCAGCAGCACCGGCAGCCCGCTGCGCGCGCCGGTGACGAAAAACCCCAGCACAATGCCGGGCAGCACGGCATGGGTGATGGCGTCCCCCAGCAGCGATTCGCGCCGCAGCACCAGAAAACTGCCGAGCAGCCCGCAGGTGGCGCCGGCCAGGATGGCGGCGAGCAGCGGCGCGAAATCGAGTTGCAGAAAAGCCGTCATGCGCGGCGCAGCAGGAGGGAGGCGACAAAAAACGCCGTGCCCACCAGCACCACCGCGGCCCCGGTGGGCCAGCCGGCATGGCCGGCGGAGAGCAGCGCGCCCAGCACGCCGGAGAGGCCGCCCAAAGCGGCGCTGGCCATGAACATGCCGGGCAGGCGCTGGTTGAGCATGCGGGCCGTGGCGGCCGGCAGCACCAGCAGCGCCACCACCAGCACCAGCCCCACCGCGGGCAGGCCGGCGATACAGACCAGGAGGATGAGGCCCATGAGCGCCGCATCGGTGCGGCGGATATTGAGGCCCTGCAGGGCGGCGAATTCGGCGTCAAAGCAGAGCGCGCGCAGGCGGGGGAAGAGCGCGACGGTGCTGGCCAGGCAGAAGGCTGCGAGCAGCCCGGCCGCCCAGGCATCCTCGGCGCGCATGGTCGCCGCCTGGCCCAGGATGAAATGCGACAGCCCGGCCTGCGCCCCGGCCGGCATGGCCTGCACCACGGAGAGCCCGACCACGCCGAGCGCATAAAAACTGGCCAGCACCACGGCGATGGCGGCGTCCTGCCGGATGCGGCCGGTGGCGGAGAGCGCCTGCACCGCCCAGAGGCCCAGGGCGCCGGCCACCGCGCCGCCGATCAGCAAGGGCGGCAGGGCGCGTGGGTCGGTGCCCCACCAGGCGCCGAGCAGTGCTGCGGCCACCACGCCGGGCAGGGCGGCATGGCCCATGGCATCGGCCAGCAGCGCGCGGCCGCGCAGCAATGCGAAGCAGCCCACAGCCCCGGCGGCCACGCCCAAAGCCGCGCAGCCCAGCACCACCACGAGGGTGTTGTGGGTGATCACGCCGCCAGCCCCGCGCCATAGGTGGTGGTGATCATGGCGGGGGTGAACACATCGGCCACCCGGCCCGCTGCCACCACCCGGCCATTGAGCATCAGCGCATGTTCGAAAATATCCGGCACCGAGGCGAGATCATGATGCACCGCCACCACGCTGCGGCCGGTGGCGGCGAGTTTTTGCAGAATTTTGATGATCTCGCGCTCGGTGGCGGCATCGACTGCGGCGAGGGGCTCGTCCATCAGCAGCAGATCGGCCTCCTGCGCCAGGCAGCGGGCGAGGAAGACGCGCTGTTGCTGGCCGCCGGAAAGCTGGCCGATGGGGCGCTCGGCGAGGGCCTCCATGCCGACCTCGGCGAGGGCGGCGCGGGCGGCCTCGCGCTCGCGCCGGGGCAGGGCGCCCCACCAGCGGGTGCGGGGCGTGCGGGCCATGGCCACCACATCGAGGGCCGAGGCGGGGAAATCCCAATCGACGCTGGCGCGCTGCGGCAGGTAGCCGATGCGGGCGCGGGCGGCGTTGAGCGTGGTGCCGAAGAAGCGGACCTCGCCCTGGCTGGGGATCAGGCCGAGTGCGGCCTTGAGCAGGGTGGATTTGCCGGCGCCATTGGGGCCGATGATGGCGGTGAGCCCCTGCGGCACCTCCCAGCAGATATCGGCGAGCGCTGGGGTTTGGCCGTAGAAGACATTGAGATGGTGGATGCTGAGCGGTGCCATCACAGACGGCCATTCAGCCCGGCGGCGGGGGCGGTGCCGCCCAGGGCGCGGGCGATGGTGGTGATATTGTGGTCCAGCATGCCCTCCAGCGTGCCGGTATAGCCGCCGGCGCGGCCCATCGAATCGGAAAACAGATTGCCGCCCAGGCGCACGCTATGGCCGCGGGCGGCCGCACCCTCGATCAGCGCGCGCACCGCGCGGTCGGGCACCGAGGTTTCGGCGAAGACGGCGGGGACGCGGCGGGTGACCAGCATGGCCACGATGGCCTCGATGCGGATGAGCGAGGCCTCGGCCTCGGTGGAGAGGCCCTGGATGCTGTCGATGGCCAGGTCATAGCGCCGGGCGAAATAGCCGAAGGCGTCATGCGCGGTGACCAGCACGCGTTGGGGCCCCGGGATGCCGGCCAGGGCCGTGGAGGCGTATTCATGCAGGCGGCGGAGGCGGGCGCGGTAGGCGGCCAGGTTTTCCGCCAGGGGCGTGCGGGGCAGCAGGGGGGAGAGGGCCTCGGGCAGGGTGCCGGCGGCTTCGGCCCAGAGCAGCGGGTCCATCCAGACATGCGGGTCGGCGGCGTCGGGGTATTCGGGGTGGGTGCGGAGTTCGGCGCGGGGCAGGGCCTCGGCCATGGCCAGAACCCGGCGGCCGGCGGCGGCGAGGCGGGCGAGCACCTCCTCCATCCGGCCCTCCAGGCGATGGCCGTTCAGTATCACCAGATCGGCGGCGAGGAGTTTTGCGGTATCGGCCCTGGTGGGGCGGAAGAGGTGGGGGTCCACGCCTTCGCCCATCAGGCTCTCGACCCGCGCGGCGGGGCCGGCCAGGGCGCGGACGGCATCCGCCAACATGGCGGTGGTCGTGACAATGGAGGGCAACCGGCCTTGGGCCAGTGCCGGCGCCGCGAGGAAGAGCGCGGGCAGGCCGCGCCGGTGGATGCTTGAATAGCTGTTCACGTCTTCAATGATTCAGGAATTTCAATAAGTTGTTCCAGAGATGTGGTCCGGGCGGGCAAGCTTGGCAAGCCCTGGCCCCTTGCGCCGGGGTCATCCAGCCGCAATGCTGCGGCGCATGGCCCCACGCCCACGCATTCCTGAGGATCAAGTTGTCGAATTGGCGGAGATGTTCCGCCTGATGAGCGACCCCACGCGGCTGAAGATCATTCTGGCCTGTCTTGATGACCCGGCGGCGGTGGGCGAGATGGCGGATCGGCTGGGGATTTCGGCCAGCCTGGTGTCGCATCATCTGCGGCTGCTGCGGGCTGCGCGGCTGTTGCAGGCGGATCGGCGGGGGCGGCAGGTGTTTTATGTGGTGGGTGACCCGCATATTCGCTCCATGCTCTCCGACATGGTGGATCATGTGGCCGAGGGTGATGCTGAGGTTGAAACTGATCCCGGCGGCGGCGGTTAACTTTCTCCAGCGATCTTGTCGCTATGCTGCACTGCGATTATGGTCCGGCCGCACTGAGATAAGGGGTGGCGCGCGGAAAAAGCGTCACCATTGTTGGGAAGCACAGCTGGGATGCGAATGGGCATGCGCCTTGTGAAAAACGGGCTTGGGGCGCTGGCCGCCCTTGCGATGAGTTGGGCGGTCACGGGAGCCGCCTTGGCCTCGGAGACCACCACGCTGGGCGTGCCGGTGCCTTGGGCCATGGGGCTTCAGGCCTCTGGCGGGCCGATCAAGACCGCCATTCATGATTTCAACGAAATGGTCTTTTGGATCATCGTGGGCATCACGGTTTTCGTGGGCGCCTTGCTGGCCTGGGTGATGTTTCGCTACTCGGCGAAGCGCAATCCGGTGGCGAGCCAGACCAGCCACCACACGGGCCTTGAGATTGCCTGGACTGTGATCCCGGTGCTGATCCTGATCGTGATCGCCATCCCCTCCTTCCGCCTGATTTATTATCAGGACCGGACACAGGAGGCCGATATGACGATCAACGTTCAGGGCCGGCAATGGTACTGGAATTATGCTTACCCTGATCATGGCGGCTTCAATTTCGACAGCCGGCCGATTCCCACCGAAGACCTGCAGCCGGGCCAGCTGCGCAACCTGGCGGTGGATGAGCCGCTGGTGGTGCCGGCCGGGCGCAATATCCGGGTGATCAGCACGGGCGTGGACGTGATCCACTCCTTCTTCGTGCCTTCGCTGGGTGTGCAGCGCTATGCCATCCCGGGTCGCTCGATCGAGACATGGTTCCGCGCTGATAGCCCCGGTTCCTATTTCGGCCAGTGCAACCAGATTTGCGGCACGAACCATTGGTTCATGCCGATTGAGGTTCGCGCCATTCCGGCTGCCGAATTCGACGCCTGGGTGGCCACGGCCCGGACCCGCTTTGTTGCGTCGATGCCGGCTTCTTCGGCGCCTGCGGTTGCAGCCGCTGCCGATGCTCCCATCTCCGTTGCGGCCGTAGCCGCACCGCTTGCGCGCTAATATAGAACGAGAGGCAAGATCCATGGCGACCGCCCACGCGCATGATGACCACCACGACCACGCCCCTGGCTTTGTGTCGCGCTGGTTGTTCAGCACCAACCATAAAGACATCGGCACGCTCTACATCATCTTCGCGCTCTTCGCGGGGATTGTTGGCATCGGCATTTCGCTGCTGATGCGCATTGAGCTGCAGCAGCCTGGCTTGCAGATCTTCGCCGATGGCCAGTCCTGGAATGCCATGGTCTCGGCCCATGGTCTGATCATGGTGTTCTTCGTGATCATGCCGGCGCTGATTGGCGGCTTCGGCAATTGGTTTGTGCCGATCATGATCGGCGCGCCGGATATGGCTTTTCCGCGGCTGAACAATATTTCCTTCTGGCTGTTGGTGCCGGCCTTCCTGCTGCTCGGTGGCTCGATGTTTGTCGGCCAGGGCGCGGGTGCGGGTTGGACGATTTATCCGCCGCTATCGGATGCGCAGTATCAGCCGGGGATGTCGATGGATATGGCGCTGTTTGCGCTGCACCTGGCCGGTGCCTCCTCGATCCTGGGTGCGGCGAATTTCATCACCACCATCCTGAATATGCGCGCCCCGGGCATGACGCTGCACAAGATGCCGCTTTTTGTCTGGTCGATGCTGGTCACCGCCTTCCTGCTGCTGCTAGCGGTGCCGGTGCTGGGTGGTGCGATCACCATGCTGATCACCGACCGCAATTTCGGCACGGCCTTCTTCCGCCCCGAGGGCGGTGGTGACCCGGTGCTGTTCCAGCATCTGTTCTGGTTCTTCGGCCACCCCGAGGTCTATATCATGATCCTGCCGGCTTTCGGCATTGTGAGCCATGTGGTCTCGACCTTCTCGAAGAAGCCGGTTTTTGGCTATCTCGGCATGGCCTATGCGATGGTGGCCATTGGCGTGGTCGGCTTCGTGGTCTGGGCGCACCATATGTACCAGTCGGGCATGGATGTGGACACGCGGGCCTATTTCATGGCCGCGACCATGGTGATTGCCGTGCCCACGGGGGTGAAGATCTTCTCCTGGATCGCCACCATGTGGGGCGGTTCCATGCGGTATGACACGCCGATGCTCTTTGCCATTGGCTTCATCTTTCTGTTCACCGTGGGTGGTGTGACCGGCGTGGTTCTGGCCAATGCCTCGATCACCCAGATCCTGCACAACACTTATTATGTGGTGGCGCATTTCCACTATGTGCTGTCGCTGGGTGCGGTGTTCGGGATTTATTGCGGCATCTATTACTGGATCGGCAAGATGAGCGGCCGGCAATATCCCGAGACGCTCGGCAAGATCCACTTCTGGCTGACCTTTATCGGCGTGAACCTGACCTTCTTCCCCATGCACTTCCTGGGCAATCAGGGCATGCCGCGCCGCTATCCGGATTATGCCGATGCGCATGCCGGTTGGAATATGGTCGCCTCGATCGGCGCCTATGTCTCAATCGCCAGCTTCGTCTTCTTCTTCGTTGTGATGTGGGTGACCTTCCGCCGCGGTGCGGTGGCGGCCGCCAATCCCTGGGGTGAGGGCGCGACGACGCTGGAATGGCAAGTGCCGAGCCCGCCCGCCTTCCACACCTTCGAGGAACTGCCGCGCATCCGCTAAAGCGCCGCCTGGGGTAATGATACGATGAGCGATATAGCCATCAATAACCGCGTGGGGGGGGCTTCGGCCCCCCTTGACGCATCTTCCGCCGGTTCCGAGGTGCGGGACTGGTTCACCCTGCTCAAGCCGCGGGTGCTGTCGCTGGTGGTGTATTCCGGCGTGGCGGGGCTGTTGGTGGCGCCGGGGCATATGCATCCCATCCTGGCCATCACCGCCATTCTGTGCATCACCATCGCTGCCGGGGCCGCGGGTGCCATTAATATGTGGTATGACCGCGATATTGATGCGGTGATGCGCCGCACGATGAACCGGCCAATCCCGGCTGGGCGAATCGCGCCTGATTCGGCGCTGGCCTATGGCGTGTGGCTGGCGGTCTTCTCGGTGCTGCTGATGGGGCTGGCGACCAATTGGCTGGCAGCCATCGTGTT
>Ga0209085_1001624_pt1 | contig 13614 bp, 13 predicted proteins | sample C_131016_EF_Meta_FD_187310 | JGI IMG/M metagenome (GOLD analysis project Ga0209085, IMG submission 187310) | Freshwater microbial communities from Lake Croche, Canada to study carbon cycling - C_131016_EF_MetaG (SPAdes) (version 2) | ecosystem: Environmental > Aquatic > Freshwater > Lake...
AGGCCGTCGTCGTCGCTGACGGCGTGCCGCCGGTCAGCACAGGCATCTCCTCAAACGACGCCGTAGCGCCGCCTGACGAGCTCGTTGGCGCGATCTGCACGCCAGTGATGGCGAGGACGCCCCAGCGTGCCACAGTCACCGACGACTGGCAGTAGCACCACATATACGGCTTGAGGACTGTTGAGCCGGGAACGCCTGACGTGCCTGCATGAGCACCAAGCACAAGATCCGCCGCGTCCTGTGCGCGATTCCACGCTCGAGCAGATATGGCACCTCGGAGCGACTGGCCTTTTTCAATCCGCCCATCGGGCCGCTGCATCACGTCACTCCAATCCCTAGCAGGGAGAAGTCCCCATCTAGATAGACCTTGTCGACATACACCGCGCTTGGTTGCTTGATGAGTGAATTATTGGACACGGTGTCTTCATAGCGTACCCACAAATATTCATGCCCTTTTTTGTCAACCCCGCTAATGTTGCCAATCGTCTTGTTGGTCACGTTAGGAGAAGCTGCAAAGCGATACGTCAGCGACCACGGCCCTCTCCCTTTGTTGTCGTCCCATTCTTGCGTTCCAGAACAACCGAGAAACAACACTTCCCCAGCTGCAAAACCGCGAAAGGCTCCGTTGTTGACTGTTCCTGTCGTCGCTGCCAGACCCTTTATGTAGGAGCTTGTCACGTACACATTTGGAACATCGTACTGTTCTTGCCACTGCAGTTGCGGCGATACGATATCAACACCATTAACGCCATTTGCATCAACACCAATAGCACCGTTCATCATCGGGGCGCTTGGCGGAAACCTTCTTTCTGGATTTGCTGTAGTGACCGTATTTCCGCTGACAGAAATCACGTCGCCCTGAGCAGCCTGCGTTATGTGCTGAGTACCGCCGGTAGTGTCAAAAGACCGCGAACGCTTCAGGGGAGTGGTGCCGTCATCGACACCATTTTTTTCGTATTGGATCGTTACTTGCCAAGCGTCGTCGCCAAGATAGGAGACGCTGTATTGCTCGGCCATCAGCTGCATTGTCGGCAGGCCAGGGTACTGCCAGTATGTCAGCGTGCTGGCAATGGCGTTGCTGACTTCAGCGTGCACCACAGTGTCGTCCTTCGTGCCGAACACCTTGTATGACTTGGCATATGACGACGTCGCTTTCTTGCCCTTGCGGACAATCGTCGCTTGCCTTGAGTCGCCGTCCTCAATCCAAGTCAGTGCCATTACGCTGCCACCTTTCCTTCTTCGCCCATGCCCTTCGTGTTCTTGTCAATGCTCTCAAGCGTCTTGAGTTGCCGCTCTGCAAGCGAGGAACCAAAACCCATGCCGCCGAGGTTGTTTGACGAGAACGTGCCAGCCACTTCTGCCTTGCTGGTGGCAGAGTCGGAGCCAGCGGCACCGGCACCTGCCGTGGCGGCCTTCTCAGATGACGCAGAAGCAGAATCAATATTTACTCGAGAGAACGCAGCGTAGTAGGCGTCAAGGAGTTTTGACTCCATCTCTCCGCTGACGTTGCCACGCTGCATCAGAGCATCCATACTCGCGCCGATGTTCGTGATCTGGTCCAGCGAGGACGCTGTCTCAAGAGACTTGAGGAGCTCGGCAGCGGTGGCCGCATCTTTCCGCCCTTCGCCCTGGCTTGTCGTGACGTTGGCGAGGTTGCCCTCTGCAGCAGCCGTGGCCGCACTCCTATCATCTGCTCGCTGCTGGTTGGCAGCCTGCCTGGCTTCCTTTGTCGCCTGTGCGTCGTCTCGTGCAGCCTGCTCCCTGTCCTGTCTTGCGGCTTCTGCCTGTGCGTTCTCTGCCGCAGCCTTGTCCGTGCGAGCGTTCACGCCCGGTCGTTCCTGCATCCGCTGCTCGGCTCGTGCGGCGTTCTCGTCCTTGATTGCCTGCACACGCTCTTCCGTGTCCTTCGCTCCTGTGATAAATCCTTGCACGCGAGTCCATGCGATCTGGATGCCAGCGACAAGGTTGTCAAAAGTCGCCATCACTCCGTTGGCAATGTTGTCAAAGAAACCCATGATGAAGGCGCCCATCGTGTTAAGAATCGCCGACGAGTCCGTGTAGATCTTGTCCCATGCGATGTAGATGCCCGTGCCGATGTCCGTGAACACGTCTTGAAACGCAGCCACCCACGGGTCTACGTAAGACATCAACGCTTCCGTGCCACGAAGCCAGCCAGCGACAAGCCCGGCCCACAGCACGTCCATCGCACCGGAGAGATCGCCGGCAGCGACGGCCTCGTAGACGCCGTTGAATGTGGTCGTTGCAGTGGCTGCCAAGTCGCCGAGGACGACGATGCCGTCAGACACGGCAGTTGAGAATCCGCCTGCGATGGCACCGCCAGCCTCAGTCACGTAGCCAGCCAGCCCAGAGAAGGCACCGGCGATCTGCGGCCCGAACTGCTTGACGGCAGCACCAACGCCCAAGGCCGCCGCAGACAAGAGCAGAAGCGGTGCCAGCGGTGCAAGCCACGCAGCTGCTACTGATGCGGCAGACGCCACAGAGCCGGCGACAGCCATTGCAGTAGCGGCAAGATATGTGCCTATTCCTGCCACGGCAGAGCCTACAAACGCAGCCACGCCTCTTGCAGCAGATCCAAGCCAAGCCGCCGACATCGCAGCCGTTGACGCAATCGTCTTGCCTACAGCGCCCGTGAGATTGGCGGCGTACTGTGCCATACGTGCTGACGCACCAGTAGCCCACCAGACAAACGACTTATAAGTGAGAGTCAGCCCGCCGACGATGTCGCCAACAAAGCGAGCCATGCCAGAACCAGACACGGCAAACATTGCACCACGCAAGGCACTTGACGCCATCACGACGCCGTTGAGACCTCGAAGGGTTGCAGAGAAGAATCCAGCACCAGCAGCGATGCCACGGTTAAATCCCGTAAAGAACACCGGAAACATCGCTTGAGCCGCAGTAGATGCGGCACCGCTCATCCGTACAAATCCGGCAGCACTTGACGCGGCGAAGCCAGCCAACGCCGTAGCCGACGACGTTGCAAAGCCAACCATCAAGCTGCCCGCAGCTGCCGCAAAGGAAGCGACAGACGTTGATGCCGTCAACATTGACGATCCGATCGTGCTTGCCAGCTTGATCGTGGCAGGTAATGCCAGCGTGAAGCTCTTTCCTACTCCAGTCACTGTCCCGATCAGCATCGTCAGCGGAGACAAAGCAAACATCGCAGCTTTGCCAATTACAGCAAAGGCGAACGACGTTACTTGAAGCGACAAGCCGAGCCCAGTCAAAGCACTGCCGACCGCTATAGCTGCGACGGCAAACTTTGCAAACCCGGCCACGGCCTCTTGATTCTTGTTGGCAAAGTCCGTCAGTCCATCAATAAATCCCGTGATGAACGGGACGACGCTGGCGAGAGCCGGTGCGACAGCGCCAGAGATTGAGATAGCAAGTCGCTGCATGGCGGCGAGGATATTGCCGCCTGCACCCGCGAGGCCAGACATCAGAATCTTGTATTTCTTGCCGACCGGCAGAGCCTTTGCCATTGCCTCCTTCATGCCGTTAAACCCATCCACGCCGACTTGCGTGAAGATGGTGACGGCACGGATAGCATCTGACCCAAACACCTTCCCGAGGACTGCATCCTTAGTCTGTGCGTCAACGCCCTGGAGCGCCTTTTCAAGCACTCCGATCACGCCAGCAGTATCAAGCAACTGCTTGTCAGCCCCACGGAAGCTATCAAACGAAAGGCCAATCCGTGCAAGTGCATCAACGGCCTCATCTGTAGGCACCTTTAGCTTTTGCATCATCGTTTTGACGCTTGTGCCTGCGTCACTTCCGACGATGCCCTTATTGGCAAGCACCGCCAACGATGCAGACAAATCGTCAATTGACATGTTTGAAGTGGCGGCAACGGCACTGGCTTGAGAGAACGCCTGTGCCATCTCTTCAATGCTCGTTGCCGAAGCATCAGCAGCAGAACTCATTGAGTTTGCAGCAACGACAGAATCAACACCGAAGGCGTTCATCGCCTTGCTCATCACCGTGGCTGCAGTGGCTCCGTCCAGCCCTGCAACCTTTGCAAATTGTAGAGCAGCAGTTCCGGCGCCATTGAGAACAGTCTCCAGCGGAACGCCTGCCTTGAGCAGCTCAAGCATTCCCTGTGCAGCTTCAGTTGGCCCGACGCCAAGGGCCTGGCTCATCTGCATTGCAGACGCTCTGATCTGGTCAATCGTGGCAGAAGTCGCGTTGGTGCTCGCCTTGATGTTGAGCAGCGTTGACTCAAACGCTGCACCCTGCTGCACGGCAGCGGCAATCGGCGCCGCCATGCCAATGCCAGCAGCTGCGAGCCGTCCGCCACCCGAGGCGAGCGACCGGCCCATATTGCCGAGAGACTTGTTGACCCGATTCAGCGCCGAGAAAAACTTCCTCGGATCGGCACCGATCTCGACAAATACGCCACCAGCTCTGACTGCTCCTGCGCTCATACGTGTTTCTGCCAGTCCTTGCCAAACAACCGCTCAATGTCCTGCGGCGTGGCCTGCCTTGGCTTTTCCTTCTTTGCGTAGGGATTCAGTTTTCGCGGGTCAGACTTCGGTGCGCCCTTGTCTCTGTTGATGTTGGCTTGTTGTGCGAGGATGTTGGCTGTGTGCCACCAGTCGTGCTCTAGGCGGCTGTCGCGGGCTGCGAAGAGTTGTCTGACGGTCCACTTGCCTGGATGGACTCCGATGATTCCTGCGGCTTCCCAGACGGCGTCCCAGATGCTCCTGCTAGGCTCTCGATCGTCGCCGTCTCCAGTCCCGCCTCCGCTCTGTCGAGCATCTCGTTTTGAACCTCGTCCATTTTGGACGCGAGAAGCGCAATCATCTTGCGGAGGCGCTGGGGGAAAAAATCGACAAGCTCCTGCTCAAGCGCCTTGGTTGCAGCGTCAAGAGAATCACCACGCAGGCCGTCAAGAAAATCCTCGCGGGTGAGTGACTTGGCCTCCACCTGCTTGGTGAGCAGTGCGTACAGGATCTCGCCGATCTTGGCGTATTGGCTGCGAAGCACTTGGAACGTCTGCGAGATGTTCGCAGCATCCACCATGTCAAAAGGTACAGCCTTGCGATTGCCTGTCTGCTCATCAACTACGTCCACCGTGACGTTGTCGCGAACACGTAGCGCCGACGCGACCGTCAACGCCACCTGCCACGGCCTGCCCTGATCGTCCCGAAACTCACGCATTTCCACCACTCCTCTGCAAGGACTGATCTGTCATCTTTGCATCAATCGTGAACGTGGCCACGCCGTCGATTGGATCGCTCTCTGATATTCCCGTGATTACAGCAAGAAAGCTGAAACTGCCAGCACCACCAGACACCTGCACCGGAGTTCCTGTGTGCATACTTGAAAAAACGCTACTCAAAGCGCTTGAGTCGTTGAGCTCCACAGACACAGAACAGTCGTAGCCAGTCTGATACACCGAGGCTTCTCGGCTGCCGAAAGGATTGATGTCGATAGTGCGAGCCGTCTCTGTCAGCGTCACATTGCGAGCGCCCGAGATGTTGCCGCCGATTGAGATCGTGCAGTCTTTCCCAAGCGTGATCGCCATCAGGTGAATTCCTTGGCCGTCACATTGAATGTTACAGCTCCATCAACGCTGATGTTCTCTGTGACGCTCATCACGGAGAAAGAACTGCCAGCAGCCGCAAGGCTCGTAATAAGCCCCGTAGCATCGTGACACTCAATCTCCCACGTCTTTGTGGTAAACCCAGCCCTTGTTGCCTTGTAGCCAGGGCTGCCGGAAGATCCGCCAATGTTAGAGCGGTTTGAGATGTCGATCGTCTCGCACTCTTCCGTGTACGTGGCCGAGATGATTCCTGTGCCGAACGGCGGCGCGGACGATGCGTCTTTTCCGAGCGTTATTGACATGTGTGATTGCCTTTATGTCAGGTGATTGTGCGGCTGCCGGACACGGTGTAAGTGATGATTCCATCAAGCGGTTGGCTCTGGGAGACATTGGTGCACATGAAGAGTGCGTTTCCAGTCTGCGTGCCAGAAATCGTGAACGTGTTGCCAACGGTCACGCCAGGGTCATCAACGCATTCAAGCTCAATAGTCTGCTCAATAAGAGCCTTGCGAAACTTGCGCGACGTGTCGCCAAACTTGGTAACGTCAACGTCTGACGCAGAGTTCGTGACTGTGGCGCTGCGAGCGTTGCTGACGCCCGAGATGCTCACGTTTTTGCCAAGCGTGATCGTGATAGACGGAGCTGTTGGCATGTGTTGCCCTTGTGTGCGAGTGCCAGCGATGCGGCTGGTTCGCCCAGGGTATGGGCAGAGGTGCCTAAACTAGACCGGGTATGCCGTAGCTAGTTTCTGCCGAGCATGTTCCGCCACTTCTCGTTGGCCTTGCGGACTTCAGCATCCACTCGCTTTGATCCTGCCATGAACGGACGGGCCGGATATCGGGCCATGCGTGTGATGCTCGTCTTTTCCCAATTGCGGCTGAACCGAAATCCGCCGTTGCTCGTGACCCACTGCAGAGCACCGTATTGATACTGGTTTTTCTGTGGACCGCCGCTGCCTTTTTTGAACCGCCCCTTACTGTCTCTTCCGCCTCCTCCTGACTGATTCCGCAAATACGCATTTCTGGCAGCACCGACCCCAATGCGATACGCCGTCTCTTTGACCACGCCGCCGAACTGGTGCAGCTGCGTCAGCCAAGGCTTTGTCTTTAGTGTTCCGATCACGGCAGTCACGCGAGCCGGATCGTAGAAATACATGATGTCCTTGTAGAACCACCTCTTTGGCGACCAAGACCTAATCGGTTGGCCTGCCGGGCGAGGTGTGCCAGATCCATATGCCGTAATGTCAAGGTAGAGTCCACCTGCGAACTCCACAGGCTTTCCGCGTCCCGCTCGCCGCTTTGCAGCACCGCTGATCTTCCCTTTGCCTCGGCCGATCCCTTGTTGTGCGGCTTGCCGAACGTCCCTCCCAAGCAGAGACAACGCCCTTGCGTTCATTTTGCCGATCATGCGACTGACGCGAGGCTTATCAAAGAAACTGCCCTTGATGCTGGCCCGCAGCTTGAGCCGCCCGAGCGTGTCTGCAGACATCTCACGGCGATTGCCACCAATCATGCCGGGGCGGATGAATGCCCGGCTCATGCCAGAAAGCATTGACGGCATAGCAGCCTCCTAGGCGGTCGGCAGCACGTTTGACTCAAACACCCGATACGTCGCCGTGATCACGGCCCGCCAGACGTTCCGCTCAGTCAGTGCGTCGTCAGGATTCAAGTCAATGCTCACAGTCTGCGGGCTCGTTACGCCGGTCGGCCAAATGATACTGGACCCGAAACTATGCGCACGCACTTGGAGCATCACCGAGTCAGCCAAATCAAGCATTGCATCAACGTCAGTGTCGCTTGTGACGTGCCGACCAACAAATACAGTGGCGGTGTAGTCTACCTGCATCATCAGCCGACTAATTCGCGTCACATCTGCATTGCCTGGAACGACGAAGATGTGCGGCACGCTCATAGAGTCAACGTCTAGGCTGGCCCAGTTCTTGCGCTCCACGACAGTGGAAGGAATGCCCCAAGTCACGGACTGTAGCCCGCTAGCAAGTCTGTCGGCAATGGTGCGGAGCGTGCTGCTCATGTTTACTGAACCCAAATATTGAACGCTGTCGAACCGATAGACATTCCATCATTGCTCGAATCACCAATGCGAATGATGTCATTGTTGGCAACGGAAATGGAAACATTGAGCGTATACGTTCCACCGTTCATGCCGTAAGCGTCTTCGATGCTTGGTGGCTTTCCGAGCAATGTTCCGTTCTTGTAAAAGTCCACGCCAAAATCGGAGTAAACTTGCCCAGTAATGCGAACGGTGAACGGTCCTGAACCAGTGCCTACAACTCTCGCCTGCATGCCAGCGATGTTGGATGAGTAGTTTGTTTTCGTGTATGGACTAATCGCTGTTCCGACACCGCTAAACGCAATTCCTGTCCAGATTGAGTTGCGATCTGTGAAGTTGACGCTAGGCCAATATAGGTATGCGCTGTTGCTTGTAACGCTTGTCGCGCCGGTTGATGACAAAACGCACCGATAGGTATCGGTGTCGTGATATACTTGGTTCAAACCCGTTAGGCTCAGCGTGCTCGACGTTGCGCCGGACACATCAGCAAACGAACCATAGCCACCCGTTTGCTTCTGCCATTGGTAGGCAATCGTTCCGCCGCCTGTCACGTTTGCAGTCACGCTGAAACTTGCCGATGTGCCAGTGACCAAATAGTTCGTGGGCTGCGCCGTAATCGTGATCACAGGCGTGCTTGACAACACCTGCGTCGAGCCGAGATACATTGCACTGACGCTTGCCGTTCCAAGATAGAACGCAGACGGCGTTGCTGACCCAAGATAGATTGCCACGGCTCACCCTGAGATGATGTAGAGAGTCGTGGACGATTTGGTGCCGAGAGCCGTATACGCTGCAGATGTCAGGTAGACGATATTAGTGATTGCGTTGGCACCAGTGATCCCACTGGTTGAGCTCGGGATGACGCCGGAAACGTCGGATGACGTGAGCGTCACAGCACCAGTACGCCCTGCCACGCTTGTCACTGCGGCGGAAACGGTGCCTGAGCTGACAGACAGGCCAGTGCCGACGATGACGGCGCCTGCCGTACTTGTCGTCGCTGCCGGTAGACGTGCCGCAGGAATCGTGCCTGTTCCTAAATCGCTGGCCGAGCCCGAGGTGGCAATCGTCGCCAGGCCTGACACGTCTGACGCTGCGATCGTGACGGCACCAGTGCGTCCGGCCACCGTCGTGACGTTTGCCGACACCGTGCCCGTGGAAACGCTCAGGCCGCTGCCAACAATCACTCCGCCGATGGTTGTGGTTGTCGCTGCTGGAATGCGTGCTGCTGGAATCGTGCCAGCGCTCAAGTCCGATGCCGACCCAGACGTGGCCACGCTTGCCAGCCCAGTGATTGTGCTGGCGGCCTGCGTCCCCGTGTGGTTTGCCCGTTGGATAGCGTAAGCCTGGACGGCAGCATCAGCAGCTGCTTGAGCAGTTGAGACAGGCTTTGATGCGTCTGAAGTGTTGTTGCACGCCGAAAGACCTACGTCGCTTGATGTCAGCGTAACGGCACCAGTGCGGCCCGATACGCTGGTCACGTCTGCGGCAATCACTCCAGAAGTAATTGAGATGCCGCCGCCGTTTACCTTCACGCCTCCGAGCGTGGTAGATGAGGCAGTCGGCAATGTGTACGACGATCCTCCAGAGACCGTCACAGCACCAGTCTGGCCGTTCACTGACGTGACCGGAGAAGCCGCCGCCACTGCCGTTGAAAAATCAGTAATCTGGCTAGCAGTGTGAGTGTGCGATGTGCTTGCCTTGCCAGAGAGCGCCGACGTTAGAGCGGCCTGAGCTCGAGCGTCTGTGAAATAGAGATTCGTGCTGCCTTCCGTGACGCTGTCTGTACTGCCGGGCGAAGGACTGATTTCCACGTACCCGCTGCCGCTCCACCGCCAGAGCTTCTTGGTGTCAACAGCCACGTAGAGCTTGCCGCTTTCTCCAGTGCTTGGCAAAACTGAGTAGCTGGCGTACTCCATTACGTCGTCAACAAAGCTCGGCAGCTGGCTGGATGGCACAGTGCCGTTGACGAGAGTGGCGTAGGTGCCGCTGGCCTGCTTGGCGTCCAAAGCAGTTTGGAGCCCAGTCACGTCCGATACGACATGCGAATGACTTGAAGGAGCGAACGTGCTCGGCACGCCCGTCAGGCCTGTCCACGGCATGACTGCCGCGTGCGTGTGATCGGCTCTTGCCGCAACGATCGCCGAACCGGCCGAAGCAGTCCCAAGTGGCTGCGGCGTCTCGTCGGCCAGATTGACTGTGCCAGCCGGACCTTGCGGACCCGTGCTTCCGGTGTCGCCTTTCTGCAGGACAAGATTGAGGACCTGATTTGGCGCTGTGCCGGTGATGGTCGCCGCAGCTGTACCGCTGGTGACAGTTCCAATCGTCAGAGCGTTCGCCGGTCCTGCTGGCCCCTGCGGCCCGGTGGCTCCAGAGGTTCCGGTGCTCCCCGTGCTGCCTGTGCTTCCGGTGTCGCCCTTTGGCAGCACAAGGTTCAGCGTCTGCGTTGGAGCCGTGCCGGTGATCGTCGCCGACGCTGTCGTGCCAGCACTCACAGTCCCGATTGACAACGAGTTTGCCGGACCTGTCTGGCCAGTAGCACCTCGATCGCCAGTAGCGGCAATGGTCACGTTGACCGTGTCGCCATTGCCGACAGTCGGGCTGATCGTGCTTCCACCGTTTACGCTGACGGATATTTCGCTCATGCGCCGGGTGCCTTTGGAATGCAGAGTCCTGCCAGAATCGTGCGAGTCATTGAAGTGCTAGGCGTGATCCAACGCAGCGACCAACGGTAAGTGATGCCAGGAGACAGCACAGACGTTTGCGTCTCTATCATCGACAAGATGATTGAGCCAGTGCTTGCATTCACAACCTGTATCGTCGGGACGACAACGATTGAGCCGACCGTCGTCACGGTGCTGCTGCCTCCTCCAGCAAATCCAGAAGAAGACGAAACGTACACCCTGGAATCAAGCGTGTAGCCGGTGATGCTCTGCCCGAGGTTTATAGCGATATTTACTTCGTCGCCAACCACAAACGTGACATCAAGCTGGCCTGGCAGCAAAGAGAATACGTTAGACATCGCGGTTCACCTCGGCTGGCGATTGTCGCCGCAAGATGCCACCGAGAGACCGGCTATGCCTGCACTATGATGCTTAAGATACGTCAACTCACCACCACACTGACGGTGCCTGTGATTGGATACGTTGAGCGATAGATGCCGTAGCTCGCTGCGGCTTGGCCTGAGAACGTGATCGTTCTGGTTGTTGTTTCCCAGGACGACGAACTCAATCCGCTTACGGCAAAGCTGGGCGTGCCAAACGATGTCGGCAGGACGACGTACAGATACGCTGTCGCCGCCGTAACCGTGCGGGACTGTGCTCGAGATCCTCCAAGGTCAGTGGAGAGGCTGGCGACGATCTGAGCGTCTGTAATCGCTGCTGAAGCAAACGAGCCCCAGAAGCGACGCAGGAGCGTCGGAGCGGCCTGCGAGGACTCTGCAGTTGCTACTGTGTGCACGCGCACCGTCTGCCTGAACGTGTCGCCGTATTCCCACCAGGCCGTGTTTCGAGGACTCGCCACCTCGTATGTGACATCAATGCCGCCAATCTGCTCAACAATCTTGTCGCCACGCATTGGCTCGCCAAACGGCAGCGATCCGGCGCGGATGATGAAATCCCTGCTCTGCCACGTCTCAACGACGCCGCTTGTGTTCTGCGCCTCAAATTGGCTTCTGCCGATTGTGGCGTTCACAATGCCGTAATCTGCACCGCGATAGTAGCGACACGGCCTCGCCGCACCCGCTGCCAACTGGTCAGCGAGCCAAGCCGCACCGCTGGCAAGTAGGTCGGACATGCGCACCTCTTCCCGCAAGACCGCTGGCGGCGCGGAAAGGATGACGCGACCGCCAGCGGCTTGCAGTGTGGACGAATCAACTCAGCCGATGTTGAGCAACACCGGCACGGTGGCATCGCCGGATGCCGCTGCTTCCGCAGCCTTGCCAGCCCGCTTGTTTCCGCTGCTTGTGGTGGTGACGTTGCTGTTTGTCGAGTCCCAGTAAACGATGGCACCTTGACCAATCGCACCGGAAGCCTTCGGCAGCTTAAAGACACCTTCAACCGCCACCGCACCGAGAGCGTTTGCAGCAATCGGGCGAGGAGCGACGGTCACAAGGTCATTGAGAACAACCACGGCACCGACAGCCACCGCCGAGCTCGGCGTGTAGTTGATAAGGTCGCCGTCCTGAACGTAATCGGCCATAAGATCACCTGCTTTCTTTGAAAATGGGTTGAAGTGTCATGCCGCCGGGCGGGCTTGTGTTCCCGCCCGGCGGTCACGGTTTTCGTTCACGATCAAGCGGTGGCCATGCGGTAGCACGACAGCGACTCGGCCTTGGTGACACCAAAGTCGAAGAAGCCACGCATTGCCACGCCGAGCAGCTGGTAATCCGGTGCCACCTGTTCGATGGTCGGAGCCTGCTGGCCGTTCAAGAACACCACGTCAAGCGCTGGAAGGTCCGCAGCGTCGGCGGCGAGCCACCACGTCGTGGCCGACGTGAGGTAGTTCGACACAACAACGCGATACCGACCCTGCAGCACGTTCGCTGAGGGCTCCTTCGTCGTGTTGCCCGAGACGAGCAACGCCGAGGTCATGAGCTCCGCAGCGGTGATCTCGAGCTCCGGCGGAACAAGCAGCACGCGGGGCTGGATGCCCAGAGGATTGCCGTCTGGATCGGTCAGCTTGCGGAAGGCGGTCGTGGCCGTCTTCAGCGAGGACAACGACAGAGCATTGCCAGCAGCAGCGGTCGCCGCCTGGTAGTAGCTGCTGTTGCTGCTCAGGAACTCCGACCAGATGGCTTCGTTCATGGCGAGAGCCGCACCACGACCCATGCGCTGCGGGATCTGCGACAGAGCGTTGAGATCGTCGTTGATCATGTCCTGCCGCGTCAGCTGAGTGCTGATGCCGTAGGTGTCAGCAGCGACCGAACGCTTCGTATCGGACGCCTGAGCGACCTTGAGCTCACCAGCGTTGCCGACCTTCTTGAACTTCATGTCGCCGTTGAGACGCAGGAGGTTGATTGCCTTGAAGTCGTTGACCGACCGCACGGCACTGACTTCCTGCCACGAAGACTCGACGGCGTTAAAACCGTTGAGCAGGAACTTGTTGACGAGAGCGCCAAGCAAGTTACTGATGTCGTGCGTCGCAAACGCCGCCTTGATCACCGGCTCGGCATTACCAGCGGAAATCCGGCTCGGGCCGGTGTAGCCGTTGGCACGAGCAGCCTCAATCAGCACCTCGCCGATGCTGGTCGTCCGCTTGAGCTTGTCGGCAGCTTCCAGCGTGCGACCGTCAAACGCCTTGTCGGCATTCGGCAGACCGCCTTGCAGGCAAAGAGCCGCTTCGATGACCTTGTCGTTCTTCACTTCCTCGACGACGTGGACAGCCGGGGCGCGGCTCTCACGGGTCGCTTGGACTTTCTGCATGTTGGCAACTTCCTGCTTGAGGGATTCGATCTCGGCCTTGAACGAAGACACGTCCACGCTGGCCTCAACCTTGGGCTCCACGACGACATTCGCCGTGGCTTCCACCTTGGTCTCAGTGACCTCGGCGGGCGTTTCGTTGGCGGATTCCGCCATGAGTAGCTCCTCTGCCTCTTCGGCAGCGATGCGGGCCGACGTTGCGTCATCGGCACCCAAGGTCACAAAGGAAACCTCCCGCAACTTGGAGGCTTTGACGATGCGGACTGGACCCATGAAGGTCTGTCCGTTGACGGTTACAGATTCGCCGGCGGCAACCTTTTGATGCCGCATCACGTCGGCACCAACAGACGCCTGCCACGCGAATCCCTTCTCAGCCAAGGCAGTCACCTGCCGTGCAAGCTCAGACTCCGCGAGGATCTCGCCCTCGACGTAGAGGCGGCCGTTCTCGGCACGAACGCTGGTAGCCTGCCCGAGGATTGAGCCAAGCGTGTACTCATGTCCCATCACAATCGGGATGCGCTGGTTGTATTTCATGCCAGCCAGGTCGATGACGATCGGCTC
>Ga0209085_1001632_pt1 | contig 13571 bp, 12 predicted proteins | sample C_131016_EF_Meta_FD_187310 | JGI IMG/M metagenome (GOLD analysis project Ga0209085, IMG submission 187310) | Freshwater microbial communities from Lake Croche, Canada to study carbon cycling - C_131016_EF_MetaG (SPAdes) (version 2) | ecosystem: Environmental > Aquatic > Freshwater > Lake...
TGTATTTTATTATCATCAGGTAATTTTCTGTGATGCCAGTATTGAGGTTTAGCATCTGTTGATAAATAATCAGCAAGACCAGCAGTGCCACCACTACCAATATCTGGTTGACCTAAACCAGTTACATACTGTAATTGTTTAACTATTGTTGCTGTTGGTTTTCTACCTTTTCTATAACCCATACTTGATTCTATACCTTGTTCTTTTGCTAATTTTTTAACCATATAATCATAACCTGGTGTTTGTAATAGTATAGCTCTAGCTTCTCTAGGATTTTTACCAGATGTTTTAAGTTGTTTCTCTTCATTTTGATAATAAGGTACTATATCAGTAGTTTCAGGTAAAGCTCCTACAAATCTCCTAAATCTTTCTTCAAGTCTACCTTTTTGTCTTGTTAACTTACTTATTTCTTCGTCTAATTCATCATCTTTATAATCATCTCCATATTCTTTTAAATATTTATTTCTATAAGCTTCTAAAGTTTGTATTCTATCATTAGCATTTCTTAATTGTGTTCTAATTAAATATCCATATTCTGATTCATTACCAGGTAATACAGGTTTTTTATTAAGTATATCAATAAAATCTTGTTCTACTGGAGGTGGTGCTGTTAAGAATTCTTCTAAATTATTAAACATATCTCGAGCATCTTTTATTAATTGCGTGTTAACTTCTAATTCATCTGTTATTCTTTTTCTTGCTTTAACAGTTTCTATTTCTTTCTCAATACGTCCTACTAATTCTTTATAATATTCTGTTTTCTTCTTCAATGATTCAAGTACTGAATCTCTAATTGATTGGTCCTTAAGATTAAATAATACAGAATTTAATTGATGGTCTACATTATTTTTCATTCGTCTAATATTTGTTAAATATTCTGTTAAATCAGAAAGATATCCATTTACATCAATAGTTACTTCACCATTTAATCCTTGAAAGTCTGGTAAACCATTTTTATATGCAGTAATATTTATCTTTTGGAAAGGTGGTGCCATTTCAATTAGTTCTTTCATACTTGTCATCATATTTAATGTAGTTGCTAATTGTGGATTACGAACACTAGTTAATTCAAATATTAAATGTTTGATAGGTTCTAATAATCCTTTTAATACATCACTATAAAATCCAATACTTTGTTGTGATACAGTTCTTCTAGATGCAAAACGACCATCTGGCATTGTTACTTGATTTATTTTATCTATGATACCATTATATTGTGTGATAATATCATATAAAACATTTTCAGTCGCTTTTACATGTTGAGTTCTTGATTTTTCTTCTTCTAAAGAAGTTCTAGTTTCTTTACCTTTTAAAGAAGTTTCATCCTCTTCACCTCTACCAAAATAACCTTTAAGTTTTTCAAATCTATTAGGTTTACCTTTACCTAACATTCGTCCTAATTCAACATGATAAAGTTCATTTAATTGTTCCCATTCATTTCCAATTTCATTATTTAAAAAAATATCCTTTAACAAATAATTTGGTATAGTACTACCTTTTATTTTGTTCCTTCTAATAACATAATCTGCTACATCTATTACTAAATCTTTTAATTCAGTAAATAAGGCTTTTCTTTGATTAACAACATTTCCTCCACCGCTGTCATCTCTAATTTTTACATATTTAGGAGGTTTAAAATTTTGTTTTACAAAATCTAAATACTCATTAAATTTATAACCAAAAACATCTAAAAAATTTCGTCCTAATTCTTCTTTTTCTTCTTCTTCTTTTTCTTGTTCTGGTGCTGCATATTTATTTTCTTCATTGATTATATTTGGTTCTGGAAGTTGGACTGCACCTACATGGTCTGCTGGACCTTCTCCTTTTTCTTCTTTTTTTTCATTTTCTTCTTTTATATCTTGTTTTACTTCTTCTGTTTGAGGTACACCTACTTGATTTGTTGCTTCTTTAGTACCTTCATTAGATGGTGCATCTGGATTTTTAAAATTTTTTTCATATTCAGCTTGTAATTCTTGTGCAGTTTTCCTTGTTTTTTGATTTACATATCTCGCATTAGACCCATCTTCACCTGGTTTTAAATCTAATAAACGTGTTGCTGTACTTGCATCATTTTTAGGATATTGTTCAGAAGCAATACTTGTAAGTGCTTCAGCAATCTTTGCTTTTAAAGCATCAATAAGATTACCTAATATTGCTTCAAACTTTATGTCTCTATTTGATGGAGGATTTCTTTCATCATTGAAACGTGATACTTGAGCTATTTCTTTATCTAAAACTATTCTATTCATAGCACGTTCATAGTTTAAAATTTCTTGAATTTGTTCTTGCCTAAAAGTACTCATTATATATTTATATTTAGAAAATAAAAAATCAAAAGTTTTTTATTTAATAAAGGTTGTTAGATTTTACATATTTAGAAGCTTCAATCATACTTAATCCTTTTTTTGCCATTATATTCTTAACAATTTGTGCACGTTTATTATTTTTTTTACCAGCTCCTTCAGCAACGACACCTTGTTCTTTTAATTCTTCTTTAGCTTTTTGTTGTTGAACTGCTTCATGTCTAATTTTATTTTGTTGTTGTGTAGTCATTGAAGCTGTACTTTTTGGTATGATATAAAACTGATTTTGAGCTGAAAGTTCTGCTTGTTTTTGATTTAATAATTCTTGTTTTCTTTCTTCTCTTTTTTTAGCTTCTAATTGTTCTATTTCTGACATTTTTGATTCTTTTTCATTTTCTAAATCGTCTAAATCTTTTTCTTTTTTATTTTGTAATTCATCTATTTTTGAAATATTACTATCTTCAAGAGCTTCTAAATCATCTATTAATTTATCTTCAATCTCATCTAATTTTTCATATAATCTATCATACATCATATCTTGATACGCATCAAAATCTGCATCAAAATTAGCTTCAATTTCAGCACTTACTTCATCAAATACTTTATCTGCTTCAATGACTAATTCACCTTTATATATTGCAATTATTCTTTCTATCATTAATTTTAATTCTGCTATTTTAGCTTGTTTTTCTCTTTCTCTTTTGTCTGCTCTATCTCGTGCAGTTTCAGTAAATGCATTTGATATACTTGCCCATAAATCTTCAAAAAATTTTTTAATTTGAGGTCCCCATAAATCTATAACTAAATCAGCAACATCAATTGCAATTGAAGCTAATCCTGTTTTTACAGGTCTCACACGACCTCCTATTATTTTGTATTTTTTAACTTTTTTTGATGCATTTCCAGTTTTTTTATATGGAGATTCAATAGGTGAATTCATTATATAGTTTTTATTAATTAGATACATCATTTCTGAAATATTACCTCCTGATACTGTTTCTTCTTCATCTTCGTTTTCATCTTCGTCATTATATTCTTCTTCTACATCTTTTATTATTCTTTTTTTACTTTCTAATGCATTTTGTTTAGGTGCAGTTTTACTACATCTTGTTCTAGTTTCTTTTGCTAATTGATTTTTAAAATTTTCAATTGCTTGAACAGCTAATTGTTCTATTTCTTTGGTATCTAATATTTCTTGGTTTTGTGTATTAATAGTTTCTTCATTTTGTTTATTTTCAATTTCTTTAGCTGATTTAGTTTTTTCATCTTCAATTTCTTTAGCTATTTTTAATTTTTCATCTTCAATAGCTTTATCATTTTTTTCTTTTGCTTTAGCTTCTTTGGGTTTATAAGATTCTCTTAATTTAGATTCTAATTCTTTAGCTATTACATTATCAAAATTAGTTGTCCAATTAGTTTTTTCTTTTGCTAAAACAGCTTCAAAATTTTTAATATCATTATCAAAAGCATCATCTACTTCTTTATCAGCTATTTTTTTCTCTCTTTCTACGTCTTTAGTGACATCTTTATCACGATAATCGAATACATCATACTCTTTAGCTTTTTGTACGAGATTTTTTTCAAGGTCTTCTTTTATTTTTTCATTTCTTTCTTTTATCATATTTTTAAAAGTATTATTAAATGTTGGTTGTTTATTTCTTATTATACCATCTACAATATCACTAAATAAACCATATGTATATGAGTCATTAAATTGTGTTAACTTTTCATCTTGTATTGAATATGGCACTTTCCACATAAAATATACAGGAAAAAACCCACTAGCTATATTCTTAAGTTTAGGTATTGAATTTATATCAAATTTAAATCCATATTGTAAAACCCATTGCCATTCCCATTTTGTTGTATTAGTCTCAATTAATCCATCTGGATATTTTTGTCTATAAAAATCTAATAATAAATCTATATATTTTGCTACATCTGCATCAGTTATATTTTTAGATAATGTATTAACTACAGCATCATCTATATTTTCACCTTTACTATTTAACATTATGTATATATATATATATATATATATATATAAAATATTTATAAATATTTATTTTACCATAAAATATTAATTGCAAGATTATTGGCGGAGTATTTATTTTTTTCCCAATTACCTTTGATATTAGTTGCCCGTGCTCTGTATAATTCTCTACGTTTATCTGCTGTACCTTCATCTACTTCTCCTTTATGTTCTAAAAAACTGTAAATAATATAATCAGGATAATCAGGATTACCAAAATGTACAAATCCATCTGGACTTTCATACATAAGTTTATTTTTTCCTGTATTACAGAATAAAACTTTTGATGGGTCATAACCTGTTTTACTTGCCATTTCTTTTGCTTTCTTTAAATATAGTTTTGGTTTAAATCCCATTTTACTTAGTTTCTTTTGGAAATCTGGAATACTACCTCCACAAAGACCCTCACATCCATTACAAACTTTATTTAATTCTGCACATTGGTCTTTTGCTTCTTCAGAAAAAAATTTAACGAGTTTTTTATGTTCTTTAATAAATTCATCTTTTGGAATACATACACTATCATCTGTTATTTTCATACCACCTCGTAAATCATTATCATGTTTAGGATTACCATCTAAAAATGAATATACACGTGCCATTGCCCATTGTTCTTTTGATAGTTTTTTAGACATAGGAGCTTTTATATTTTTTACATATGAATTTTTTAATCTAACTGATGTTGGATTAGTTTTATATGCCCCTATACCACGATTATATACTTCTTGTAGAATATCTAAAGGTACTGATGAAACTTTTGATAATTCTTCTAATGAATGTCCATTATCTTCTAATTCATATTTTTTTAAAATATTATCTCTATGTGTACCACCTGATATTCTTGGTTTATAATTCATAATAAGATATTCTTTTACTTTTTGTGTTTGTCCTCCTCTTGATTTTTCACCTACATATTTAGTAGAAACTGTTACTATATTGTATGGTTTGAATACTTCTTTTTTGACATCAATATCAGCTATGGATAATAAGAACTTACCTTTTATAGTTTTCAATACATTTAATAATTCTGGAATATCAACAGCAGTATATCTATAGTTACCTGATGATTCTCTTGCTGGAGGGTCTAAGAAAAAAAATGTACTTGGTTTATTATATTTTTCAATTATTTTTTTATAGTCTGTATTGTATATTGTTGTATCTTTTAGTCTATCTTGATAACCATTAAAATTAGCATTAATTCTTGGTTTACCGAATGATAACCCTCTTCCAAAATAACTTAATCTATACAATAAAAATGTTTTTAAGAACTTATTATATGCACTTGTAGGTGATGAATTTTTAATATCTTCAAAATCTTTACTATTATAATCTCCATTTATATCATTTGCTATTTTATTACCTGAATAAGTTTTAAACCCTTTGAATATATCCATAATATCAGGATCTATGTCATTAATAACTTCTTTATGACCATCTCTATTTTTATAAAAATAAATACTACCACCACCTACAAATGGTTCTACATATGTTTCATAAGAACTTGGTGATGGAAAATAATCATCAACTATTTTCTTTTTTAATAAAACTTTACCACCAACTCTAGCAGTTAATGGTTTGAGACCTCCTTTTAAACCTGACATAATAATTGCTTTTTCTTGTTTCTCAGCTCTTTCTTTTGGTAATCCATCATTACTAAAACATTTATTTGGTTCATCTTTTTTACATACTTTATAACCATCTTTTACTTTCTTTATGAAATAAGGCATATTTATATATTTATATCTAGAAAATAATTATGATTTAACAAGATGTTCTCTATCTTTAAAATAATTACTGCCGTATGATACAAATATTTCTTCATTAGGTAATATTTTTTTTTTATCTACTATTTTTATTTTATTTGTGTCTATAGTTGTCCAATACGCATTTGGTTTATCAGAGTGATTATACATAGCAGTGTAACCACATCCTATTAATACATTATCGTTATTAAGAGAAAATGTGTAGTCTCCTAGATTTCCAAGATTAAATTTTGCTTGTTGCATTATAGCAGGTGCTATTTCAATTATATCATCTTTATCATATTCAACATTTGAAAAAACACCACGTCCTTCTATTTTGTTAGAATATCTGATAGATACACATGGAATAATATATTCATCAATTTGTGATAATTTACTAAAATGTTGTGCTAATTTAGTAATGTACATTATATATACTTTACTAGATTTTTTTTATTTTTACAATGTTATTGTTTTCTCCTCAGTGGGAGCTTCCTCGTTTTCATCTTCTGGGATGAATGTAAAGTTTGATTTTTGAGCAACTGCAATAAGTTCGTCATTATCTGTAAAAATTCTTGATAAAACAGCTCCATTCGGTCCATAATATTTGTATTGTTTCAATGCTCTTTCTAAATCTGTAAAGAACACATATCTACAACTTTTTTTTAAATCTTCTTCTTCATTTTGAGATAATTCATAATTAGGTAAATCAACTCTATATACAACAATAAATATTTCAGTTAAGTCTTCTATTTTAACAGCATTTGTGTATTCTTTAGTTATATTAAATTGAGGTTTATCGGTAAATATTTTATTACATTCCATTAATATTATGTGTTATTTAAACTTTTTGTTATACATTTATATTTTTTACTTTTTATACTCTAATAGTTTTCCATAAATAAGTGTTGTTGATGGATTAATTTTTTTACTTCTAAATGTGTTCCTTTCAAACTTTTGTTTTGGAACATTTCTAAAACGGAAACTTGTCTTAGTTTCTCTAAAAAAATTCTTATCATGTCTAATAAAATTTTTTGCTATATTTTTAGCTTCAGTCATATTAATTGGTTTATGGACAACTACTGCATGTAAATCATAACCTTCTTTCTTTTTTTCTTCAGGTATACCTGCACCTTTTAAATCTTGATATTTTGATAAAAAATGATTTAACGATTCTTGTCTTGATATACCATCGTTTTTCATTTTATTTATATTTTTATACCATAGTTCTGGTTCATATATATATGAGCATTTTAGCTTCTTTAATACTTTTTTATTATCTGACCAATACATAGAACCACCTATTTCAAGATTGGACTTTCTAATGTATTCATCATATAATAAATCTTTTTTATATACGTTATTAATCATATCTTTAAGAATATTTTTTGTATCTTTATTTGTTTTATAAAATTGAAGTTTACTATAAAAGTTAATAGTATTTACTTTTTCGATGCTTTCTAAATGAATATATTTTATTTTATTATTCTGTGGTTCATTAAACATTTTATCAGCTATTAATCCTTTTAGTTTTTCAAATAATATAGATGTTCCACCTGTTCCACAAGTTGTTGATATATATAATTCATCATCTTGAGGCACTGTACCAAAAATAAATGATTTTATAATAATTGCATTATTACCTCTTTTTACACCATACATATTTATATCTGTTGTTCCTGGATTTCCAGCTGACTTTATATAACTAGTATTTAATGCTTTTTGACAAAGTACATTATTTAATAAACTTGCATAATAAGTAATAAATTGTTGTAATAAATCAATGCTTGCATAATCAGTTTTGTAATCAGTTTTTCCAGTAGCAGGTTCACTTTCTAATATTACAGTCCATATATTGTACGAATCTTTTTCTGATAATGCATGATATATTTCTTTAGTTGTCTCTTCTAATATTTTTATAGCATTATTTTTTGATATTTTTCCATTAGAAAATTTAGATGTATTTCTTATAAATTCATCAATAGATATTTCGTAAAGTTTTTCTTCTTTACTTTCTAGATAGACTTTTACCATATATTATTATTTAGATAATAATCATTCTTATTTTTGAACCTCCATAAAGTTTTATTTCATTTGGTTGTTTCTTGTTATTTTCCTCATCTTTTTTCACAATCATTCCATCCTCTTCAATAATTAGATTATCTTTGACTAAGTTTAGCAATTCCTCATCAGATGTGAAATTATTAGGTAATGCTCCATTTATTTTTAATGAGTAGTAATTACATAGCTTTAAAAGTTGTCTTTTTGATAACATATCAAAGTTAAATTCTAATTCTTTGTCCATATAATAAAGCTTTATAAAAAATATTTTATAATATTTGTTATATATGAATGCTAGAAAATATATTAAAAATCTTATTAACAATGTGGTTAATACCAAGTTGGTTAATCGTCCTCCTATACGTCTTAGGATTCCAGTTAACAAAGAAGGAAGATGGATAGGATGGACTGAGGAACAGATTGAAGAGTTTTTAGAATATCTCAGGAAACTTCCACAAAAAAATCAATATCTTAAATAATAGCGCTTATCGGCGGATAAAAAAGCTCACTATTTCATCATAATCCATTCCAGATGATTTTTTTGTATTATTCATAAACTTGTGGTATGCATCTAAATCATCACCATCTAACATACGTTTAATTCTCATACAACAGTGTCTACCACATGTTTGTATATCACTTCCTTTTTCTTGGTATTTTACAGGATTATAGTTTACCTTATATCCTGAATTTTTAAGTAATTGCGTCAAGGTTTTATTAGCTTGACCTAATTCCTCTCTTTCTTCCATAGGTGTCCATTTTAATTGAGAATCTGGTGCACCACCATAAGAATCAAAAAAGTTTATTTTATTATTTAATTTATCTATGCAAACCCAATGGCCTTTTTTAGGACTATCTTCAATAAGAATAAATGCATAAGATTTATTATTAGGTAGTAGCTCATCGATATGATCCATATCATTTAGTTTGTTGTAAAGTATTATTTTTGCATTAGGAAAATAAGTTTTGATATCATCATCTCCCATAGGTGTTCCTTCAATCTGTTCTATTTCCTCTTTATCCATATATAATATAGTTTAGATATTTTTTTAATACATCAGTCCATAGACCAACCAAAATTTACCCTCCATACCTTCCATCCATTGTTGTAAACCATCTGAAAATCGTTAGTTTAGTATAATATATATAAAATATCCCATTTAAATATACATCAATGGAGGGTATGGAAGGTATGGAAGGTATTTGACAAATTATATATAAAAAACAAAAAAATTTTTCAGAAAAAAAAAATATTTTTTCTATAAACTGATATAGGATCCGACCCTCCATAAAAAAAATGATGGTTTTTAGTTCTGGAGGGTTTTTTATAGCTACCTTCCATTGATGGGAGTCGATGAGAGCTAAAAATGCCCTTTTTTAAAAAATATTTAGAAAAAATCGTTTTAAAAATATTTTTATCTAAATATGTATATATATAAATGTCTAAGATAACTGATTTCATCAAATACTCCGCTCTAATCTCATCACCTACTCCTTACACTAATAAAGACTATCGTTGTGCTCCTGGATGGAAACAGATGAACATTTTTGATAGTTTAAAATTATATAATAATAAAGAATATGAAGATTGGATGGGAGTAATGATAAATTTAATAGGCACTACTATGCAGTATATTGTTTTGGATGTGGATGATGAGAAAGCTAATAATATTGTTAGACAACATTGTATTGAGAATAACTATAATATTGTATCTACTCCATCCTACTCACATATAAATAGCAACATCAAATACAAAAATCATTATTGGTTTAAGCTTCCATCAACAGATATTACTATCAAAAAGAAAGTATCAAAAGACCACCCAAAGATGTTAGAGAAGTTTGGATTATTAGATATTATCATTCAAATCGCCGAACACAAAAATTCTATTATTGAATTTCACAAAATCCCTACTATTACTCAGGAATCTTTGAAATACTTCTATATGATTGAAGAAGACGACCAAAATGAGGCAGAAATTGAGGATTCAGAAAATGAAGAAGCCCCCAAAGAAGAACATAGCGAGGATAAAATAACTGATTTATTAAAACTTTTGAGTAATGAAAGAGGCAACTCACACGGTGAATGGTTGACAATCGGCAGTGCTTTAAAAGCTATTGATAAAAGTTTTGTTGTGTTATTTGATGCATTTTGCAAGAAGAGACAAAACTATAAAGGCACTAAGGATATTGTATTTAGATGGAATGGGCTACCAAAAAATCAAGGTATAGGAACCTTATGCAATATGGCCAAACAAGATAACCCAGAAAAATATTTGAAGTGGAGGGCTAAATATTGTAAAGTAGAAGTTAAGGAAGAAAAATTGAAAGAGAAGGAGAAAGCAAAAGAAGAAAAAGAAAAAGAGATTAAGGACGAATACCTTTTATTAAAGGATGAAATAGAAGAACATTTATTTATGACAACTAACCCCATCAGTTATAGATGGGTAGATGACGATGAAATTATAAATTATTCGTTGAAAGAATTAGGTGAACTACTAGCACCTAAAAAAATAGAAAAGAAAAGTTTTGTTGATTTATGGCTAGAAGATGAAAACAGAAGAACATATAAAAAAGTAGATTTTACTCCTTTATCAACTGATGAGAACATATTTAATACTTTCTTAGGATTCAAACATGACAATGAAGATCCCATCAACATGAAAAAAATAAAACCTTTTCTAAATCTTATAAGTGATTTATTAGACCACGAAGAAGAAAGTATAAAATGTTTTCTTGACTGGTGCGCATGGATACGACAACGACCAAACAAAAAAACTAATAAATCTATTGTTCTTTACAGTGAAGTCCAAGGCGTGGGAAAAAATACTATAATCATTTTATTAGAAAAAGTATTTAGCGGATACGCGGGGAAACTTGAACGAATCGAAGAAATCACAGCTAAATTTAATACTCATTTAGCTTCTAAACTTTTCATTTATGCTGATGAAGTCCAAGCAAAAGCCCGAGAAGTCAGGGAAGAACTAAAAAATATGATTACTAGAAATGTAATGAAAGTAGAAGGTAAAGGAACTAATGCCTATTATATGCAAGATTATTCTAATTATATATTTACAACTAATAATAGAGATGCATTTTTTATTGAAGCATCAGACCGTCGTTTTTATATGTTTAATCTATCTAATAAAATTATGACAGAAGACGACAGTGTTAAATTATACAAATTATTAGATGATAATGAAACAATTAGAAGTTTTGATTCTTTTCTGAAAAATCGTGAATTACCTGAGCAACTACCAAAGATGATGAACAAATATAAGGAATCTTTGATATCAAATTCACTACCTGCATATATTAAAATGGTGTATGATAATATTGATTCTTATGCAGAAAGAGAATGCACAACAGCAACTTTATTTAAGAGGGCTCAACAGTATGCAAAAGAGAACGCTTTACAATGGACATTTTCAAAAGATAAATTTCAAAAAGATTTTAAGAAAGAATTCAAAGAATTTCATAAGAAAACTATGATTCAGAATGTCTATAAATTTCCACCCAAAAAAGAGCTTATTGCTATATTGATGTCTAAGAGACGCGAACTAATGAGCGACTATATTTTAGATGAGGAGGCGGAATTAATACCAGATGAGGAGGACAACGACGAGGGCGCAAATTTAAATCTATAAAAAATATATAAAAAATATCTAAAGAATTTTTTTATATAGTATAGTATATAATGACTTTAAACCTGACGAAAGAGGAAAAAGAGGCGCGATTCAAAGCATATGACGCACGATACTCTAAAATGTATTATAATGAACAAAAGGCGCAAAATAACGACCGCTATCAGGAGACACTCAAAAAAGCCCGAGAGCGATATTATAAAAAAAAGATTGAAAACAACCCAGAGGCCGAGATTAAAAAATATAAAAAACGGGATTTAATGGGAGAAATGAATGAACCAGCCATTTAAAAATTAAATTCTATAAGACTAAAAACAAAAAACATTTTTTAAAGTATATATCTTTAAAAAATGGTTTCAAAAATGATATTTTTTAATAATATAATAATATATTATTAGAAATAATTATAATTTAATTGATTTTATTTTATATAGTCGGTTGTCTCGTTCTAATATCTTAATTCTAATTTTAATTTTATTTATCGCGTCTTCTTTTGCTTCCATGTGCGCTTGGTTAAAGTGGATTTTCTCCCATTCCTTCTTTTTTTCTTGTGATATTCCATAACCTGATATAGGAAAATCAAAATGAGATTTATTAATAGTCTCTTCAAGTTCTCCTTTTAGATGGTATATATCGTCTGTCTTCTGTTCGTCTCCGTCTAATTTATCTAAAAAATGGTCTAAAAGTTTATTTTGTTCTGATATTTTATTTTTTAAATTTTCAATTTCATCTTTATACGCTCTTTTTTCATGTGCGTGTTCTTGTCTTATGTCGTGAATATCGTATTCATAACCATCTTTTATCCGTTGTTGTAAATCTGATAATTCTTTTTCAATTTTTGTTCTCTTTCCTGCTTGGTTTAATGTTTCTTGTCTAAAATATTTTACTTTTTCGCTTAGTTCTTCGTTCTGTTTACAGATGATTTCTTTTTCTAGTTGTAAACCTGTTATAGTGTCTTCTAGTTCTTTATTCTCTTCATTGACTTTAAAAAAGTTCTCTTCATTATCATTCGAATAAATTTTAAGGTCTTTTAATTCATTATTTAAATTTTCATTGGTTAATTTTAATAAGTCTAATTCGTTTTTAAGGTCGTCGCGTTCTTCGATTAAGTCTTGGTTGTCGTCTTGTTCTTGGTGATACTTTCTTTTAATGTTCTTAATGGTTCTCATTAAGTGATTATTTCTTTTTTTCTTTTCGTCGTTTTCCTTCTGTAAGTTGATAACCGTATTATTTAATTTTAAGGCGTCGGCGGTTGCTTGTCCTAGTCTGAATTTTAAGCCGTTGATTTCTTCTTTCGCTCCTTGGTGTTCTTCTTTTAACGCGTTATAATTAAATAATGTTTCTCTGTATTTACTTTCAAAATCTATTTCAGTAAAATTGTTTATTACTTCTTCTAAATAATGGGGTTCATCTTCTTCGCTTTCGGTGTCTGAGTCGATGGTAATTTGGGGAGCTTTTTTGATTTGTTCTTCTGTGGCTTTTGTGATTTTAACTTTTGAGGGTTGAGAGGTTTGAGAGGTTTGAGAGTTTTGAGTGTTTTGAGTTTCTACAATATGAGGCATTTTATATAACATAGTATAGAAAATAATCTTTAAATGAATTTTTCTAAAGTTTTTTTTAAAGTTTTTTTTATTTTTTAAAAAATTGTCTCATCAGAATGTCATGGATCAAGCTTTATTTTTTTACATCATAATTCACATCAAAAAAATAAATCATAAGAGCATACAAATCCGAAGAGCATACAAAATTAGTCTCTCATCTGTTTTTTACTTTTTACCAAAAATCACTT
>Ga0209085_1001634_pt1 | contig 13558 bp, 13 predicted proteins | sample C_131016_EF_Meta_FD_187310 | JGI IMG/M metagenome (GOLD analysis project Ga0209085, IMG submission 187310) | Freshwater microbial communities from Lake Croche, Canada to study carbon cycling - C_131016_EF_MetaG (SPAdes) (version 2) | ecosystem: Environmental > Aquatic > Freshwater > Lake...
CAAGCTCAAGGACAAGCTCAAGGTCAGGCACAAGCTCAAGGACAATCTCAAGGACAATCTCAAGGTCAATCTCAAGGTCAGGCACAAGCTCAAGGACAATCTAAAGCTCAAGGTCAGGCACAAGCTCAAGGACAATCTAAAGCTCAAGGTCAGGCACAAGCTCAAGGTCAGGCACAAGCTCAAGGACAATCTAAAGCTCAAGGTCAGGCACAAGCTCAGGCTCAATCACAAGCTCAAGGTAAGAGAAAAACTTTAATGGGTGGAGAAAATGAAAGTTTGCCACATTATGGTTACACTCATCGTAATTACAATAATTAGTTTTTTAGTTAAAAAAAAGAAGATTTAAAAAAACAAATGCGCAGGTTAAAACTCTTTGAGAGTTTCAAAGATGATATTTTAATAATCGTAGATGTTCAGAAAAGTTTTAAAAAATACTTCAATGAAATGTACCTCTATGAGGTAAAGAAGTATTGCTCTAATTTCAGAGAGGTCTATCAAATATTTGATAATCACGTAGATGGAGTTAAGATGAATAAAAATTATCTTTACCATGAAAATCCTGAAAGAGAGACTTCTGAGCAATTGTATGAGTTTCCAAATCAAGTTGAATTAATTGAGAAAAGATATCAATACGATGTAAATATTGATTTCTACAAATCAATATTGGACACAAAAACACTAAACTACATAAGAGAAATGGAGAGATCCAAAACATTAAAAGTAGGTGATTTGTTCACTACTAAAATGGGAAACGCAATAGTCTTCATTGGAAATAATCATGTTTGGTTTGAGATACCAAAAAAATTATACCAGTTATTTAAAAAATTGGAAGGAAAGGAAGTGACCTTAATTGGTGGTAGTATGTCGGAATGCCTTGCAGATGTTGAGATATCAGCTAAGAGTTTAGGTGTTATCGTAAAGAAAAACTACTTATACATTTATTCTGCGTCCCATTGCCCAATTGATAGAAAAATCTAGATTTGAGTAACTATATTATATTCAGATATCTTTAGGTTTACAAACATGATGTCCCTATAATTTTCTGGATCTTGAGCAAAATACACATTTAGATCGTAGGAAGTTCCCAAGATCTCTGGTATATAAGTAGATATTTGATTATCTATTATCTCCTTGACGTAGTATTGAGAAACATTTGTTTCATTTAAAATCTCTTCGAGATTTGCTCCAAAATCTGGATCACCCATTACCTCGCCCTTGTTTGTCATCAATATCATTTGATATTTTTGTACAATTACCCGAATTAGATCGTCCTCTATTAAGGAGGAAGAATTATATTTTGGGTACCCTTCGTATAGAATATAGAAATCAGTAAAATCAAAAGCCATTGTAGAATTATGGGGTAGGGGTGATGATGAATTACACATCAGCTAAAAACTTATGTGTAATTCATGGGTCCCAGTGCATTAATCTTGCAAACGAAACCTATCGAGAGTAATGTATATATCTCTAGATGATCATCACCCATCCATCATTTGATGATTTTTTCCTTAATCTTACCAATTAAAGACATACCCACTATTATGGGATCTGTGGAATTCTCTAATAATCTATTGTGATTACATACCTCATAATTTATTTCGAACAGATTATTAGTTGGGATCGAAGAATGGTTCAATAATAGATACTGCATAAATGGCCTACCTAAATTGGAGATTAGGTTTTCAATACCATCTTGACCATATTTACTTGTTATGAAATTATATACCTGACCATAGTCGGAATCTGAGGTAATTAATTCAAATGTTTCTTTTTTTAAGGACTCACTCAATGAATCTGTAGTATCCTCAATTGATCCAGTTATATTGAAGGAGTCTAATTGTATTAAGGTCGATCTGAAATCGGGGAACTTTGATTGAATTATATGAACGATATCTTCTTTGGGTATATCTATTCCCTCTTTCTGACATATGACATCTTTTATTCTTTTGTAGAAGGATTTTTTCAAAAATTTCTCTTCTGTCTTATCTAGGCAATCAAAATTTATCTCCAACATTCTAGATCTTATCCCCTGAGATATCTTTGATATGTGATTTGTTGCCAAAATAAATCTAACATTCTTAGATGAATACTCCTCGATATATGCCTTCAAGGCATCTTGATATTGGACTGATGTTCTCTCAAATTCATCTAGGAAGACGTATTTAATAGCATCCTTATCGATTTCAATATCGAGATCGACTCCGATATAGACCATGGAGCAGAATTCATCTATTTTACTTCTAAGAGTGTCTATGGATGTATAAAACGAACTATTTAACTCTATATAAGGTTTGTTCTTGGAATATTTGCCGATTAATATTCTGGACAATGTAGTCTTACCACACCCAAAACTTCCATACAGAATGACATTATCATTTGATCCATTTTCGAATATTTTTCGAATCCTTGGTAAAAGAATTATATCTTCCATAGTTTTGGGTCGCCATCTTTCAGATAATAGTAATTTTTTCATCTTTAGTCTTATCGTTTTAGTTGTAAAAGTGAATCAAGTTTCCCCAAAATGATATATATAGGAATGGTCAAATCAATTGAAATAATAAAAGACTCATTTGGGAGTTGTTATTTGGGTATAGATATAGAGGAAAAGGAGATTTCACCTTATTTGGAATATCTTAAGCTTTATTTAGATGTCGAATATGATACATATGTGAATAATCAAAAAAGAAGAGATTCAGATAAATACCACTTAACAGTTGCTCTACCGACTGAATATAAAGAGATGATGGATAGGGTTGATGTCTCGAAATTTTCATCCGATTTGGAGTCAGTACTCAATTTCAAAATAGATGATTTAGTATTCAAAGGGATTGGTCGGGCTGAAAAATTTGGAAATATTGCCTACTACATTGTTTGTGAGTCACGGAAGTTGGATAATGTAAGAACTTTTATGAAACTTAATGAGAAAGATTTCCACATAACGTTAGGATTTAAGAATAGGGATGTTTATGGTGTAAGAAAAAACGAAGTGATGAACCTAAGTCTTCTTTTGCCCAAATTAAGGATTGAGTACTACAAAGGTGGTGAATCTTTTGAGTTCTTGAAAGGTCTTAAAGATTTTTCTTTCGATTTTTTTAAACTTATTGAGCCAATAAAAATAAATGATGGTATATCAGTTTTTAGGTGTGGTGACATCGATTATTTTTCCGTTATCATAAAAGATGACACCACACTTAAGATCGGAGAAAAATGGCAAAGTGTTGATAAAATACCGACCATGTCAGAAAATTTAGTACGTAAAAGATTAAAAAGAACAAATATTTAAATTAGATATCTTCCATGATTTGTGATTATTATAGCCTAGAGGAGTGCTACCATAGAGAGAAAGTTTTTGATTACCTAGATGATTTGCAGAGTAATGATCTCATTATCTACAAGCTAATTTCTAATGATATCATAGAAATAAGAGATATCGGTCTCTCTGATAGGCAGAGTAAAGAAGTATTGTATTTCTTTGATCAATATGATCTTTTAGAATATCCTGATTATGATCCATATAATGAATATGATGAGGATGGGGATGAGGATGATCAGGACTCATATTTGATCTACGATGATGATTATTGAAAAAAAATCAAATTTTTTCTAAACATAGATCGCCAATCCAACTATAATCTAAGTTAATGATCTACCAATCTAGATAATTATACAAAAATCTTTACCTCTGACGTATGTTTACCGAAGCGGTAAGTAGTGTTACTTATAAATATGATTTTTTAAAAAAACTTCTTAAATGTTCTCGGTAAACATTTTTTAATACCCGAATACTCTAATTTTGATGAAAATTCTTAAGTTAGAGTATTTTTTTGTCCCTAAAAAAAGAAAATGGCCAAGATATCCAAATACGCAACAAAGATGAACATAGAAAAAAAGCCAATTCCAAACTTAATTCATTCTTCATCCAAGTGGCTGTATAGGATAACTCGATCATGCCAGATGGCATGTACAGGGGGTCTGTTTTGTATGGATGGACTGGTAGAGAATCCGAGTAGGCAAAAGAAGTTATTGATATCTGGGATCGGATGGATTCCCAAAAAATAATAAAAAAAGTTAGTAAATATTTGGAATTTTCCGAATGAAAATCTAAATTTGTAAAAAAAACTCTCATATATCATAACAACCTATGCTCAATTTCACTGAAATAAAATCGTCTACTTCTCTAAAAGACGATTTGAAACATCGTCTTAAAACCCTTACGGATAGAGAGCGTAAGTATTTTATGATGATGTATCCCAAATCTGGCGTACTTTATATAACCTCTAAGCCAGGTATTGCGAAGTCGGCCATATCTAAAAGTATAGCCAAGAAGATGGGATATAGACACATGGATATACGACTTTCAATGGTTGATGAAACTGACGTTGGTCTCTATCCTAGTGTCGACACTATAGATGGTGTAAAATGTTTGGACTTTATTGTACCAAGGTGGGCAGTTGAGGCCAATAAAGTACCAACCATCATACATTTTGAGGAGATCAATCGAGCTACTCAAAATGTCAGAAACGCAGCTCTCCAAATATTACTTGAGCGTCAGATTGGAATCGACTTCAAATTCAATGAAGGGGTTCTCATGATGAGCTCAGGTAATTTAGGAGAGGAAGATGGATGTGATGTTGAAGAGTTCGACAGTGCTCTCAACAACAGACTCATACACGTTGACCATACTCTCAGTCATAAAGAGTGGATCAATAATTATGCTAAGGATAATATCCATAGTCTAATTGTATCTTACATAGAGTCATATCCTGAGCTTTTATATAAAGAAGCCGGTTCCAACACGAAGGCATTTGCTACACCTCGATCTTGGACATTCTTCAGTGACTACCTTATTACCAATTTTGGTAGAGACTCAACCGTTTCAGATCTTTTACCGCACATAGTCGAGTCTGCCTTTAGTTATGTTGGGAATTCTTCCGTTAGGTTCATTAAATATTGCAATGACTTAATTAACATAACTGCAAAAGATATCTTAGACAGATTCGATGATATTGAATCAGATTTGGATAAGTTCAATAGGGACAAGAATTCCGAACTTATAAACTCATTAAAGGTCTATAAGTTAAAGGATCTAAAACAATCTCAGATTTCGAATCTGATTAAGTTCCTAAATAGGATCGGTGATGATGAGAAGACATCTTATCTACTCTATTTAATCGATAGTGAACACACTGATCCAAGTGATCCCAAAACCAAAAAGTTTTTTTCTGAATTTAGGGAACATATGATCAATATCCGAAGGATTAATTCCGGTAAAAATTAAAAATTTAAAAAAACAGTGAGATGATTTCTCACTGTTTTTTTTTGCTCAATCATTGCCTATCATTCAGTCTGATTGGGTGAATATGATATATATGGCTTCATGTCAATAACAACAGATGTAACTAATTTAGAATCCGATCCCTTTTCGATTCCCACCGATCAAACATTGATTGATCAGCCCACAGCGCCCACTGCTGTAGAGGAACAGAATTTGGAATCATCTGATACGTCAAATCAGAGTCCAAGTTCAGAAAACGAAAAGGCTCCCGACGATCAACCAATTAAATTCATAACTAACATTTTTGAGAATACTAAAAAACCAAAATCTATAAGAATAGACCTAAATAATTCTCAGTCCTATCAAGAAGAATATAAAGAAAGTTTTGGTAATCTACCTGTCCTGTACTATAATTCCTACCAAATAGAGTATACTGATATAAAGTCCCTCGAATTATCTTTTAAGCAGAATTTACCATCTTTATCCGTTGCTTTCGGTGACACTCTTGGTAAAATTGGCAAAGATGGGATGCCTCTTGATGATAGTACTATATCTATATTCTTAAATCCCAGAACTAAATTTTTAAAACCCATACATATGGATTTTAAGATAGTGGATTTCGATAAAAATGGGACAAATTACGAAATATTCGGAGTTATAGACATTAATGATCTATACTTGAGAAAATTTCAATCTTATAAAGACATGACCAGTTTTGAGTTATATCAAAAAGTAGCCAAAGAATGTGGTCTGGGGTTCAATACAAATATCGATAACACCAACGATAAGATGACATGGATAAATACCGGAAGAAGGGTCTATGAGTTCATAAATGATTCCATAGAATCCTCCTATAAGTCTGATGAGACGTTCTTAACTCAATATATCGATTACTACTATAATTTGAACATGATTGATATAGAGAAGGAATACAGGAGGGATGTTTCCAAAGATATCAATATTTCCAATACTGGAATAGAAGAACTGATAAAAAATTCTAAAAACCCCGATACTGTTGGTTCTGACTATTTAACTAATGATTTTTCTCTAAAGCAGAGCAATATTTACTTCGAGGAATATAAACTCATAAATAACTCAACTAGAAACTCCTTGAAAAGGGGATATTTAACTAGATTGAAATTTTATAATGAGTTATCGAAAGAGTTTCTCGAATTCGATGTCGATGCTCTCACTTCTGAATCAGATAAAAAAATATCTCTTCGTGGGGCTCCCCGAGATGATTCATTTTTTAAGAAAAATGTGAACTATGAGTATGATGGATACATAGACACCGATAATTGTCATGTGAACTATTCTTATGCTAAGGTTCAGAATAAAATAAACTACAATGAATTAGATAAAATATCTATTATATGCCTTTTACCAACTCCGAATTATAATTTATATAAATTCAAAAAGATATATTTGATCGTTTCCAATAACAAATCTTCACCTGGATATTCCCTGTTCAATCCAAGACTAACAGGTGAGTGGATTATTTGTGATATATCCTTCACCTTCATATCAGGTAAATTTAAACAAAAAGTAGAGCTAGTTAGAAGAGATCTGAGCCTCTCTGATGAAGAGATTTCTGCTGAATTATCGACAAAAAAATCAGTATCCCAAGAACCAACTCAGTCCCAAGAAAACGAAAATCCACAATAATGGATTTTAGATACCGTAAGTAAGATTTGCTACTTGCTCCTCAGGTCCAAATACACTACAACTCAATAGGGGATTTAAATTATTCTCGTCATACGCCCAGTCCTTTAGGCCCAGATCTTTAAATCTCTTATTTATATCCATGCAGTAGAAATCAGAGATTGTGCGGACTCTTCTTTGTATATCTGATCTTCTTTTATCTTGAGTGTTTGAAGAGTGGTAAAACTGCAAATATAATAATTTTGGTATATGGAGCATTTTTGTATTCAGGAACGTCCTTACAATTATTTCATAATCATCGGCAATGGAAAGTCTTCTGTTATGTCCCCCTATGGAGTGATAGAATTCCCTTTCCCATACTCGTATATGGTTTGGCACACCAACAATGTGTCGTATCGTCTTTGGATTTATATTAGGAGTTATGCAAGTTTTGTATACAATGCCTCTATGTTCTTCATCTCTATATTTCCCATATCCAAATGCGAACCCATTCCCATATGTTAATGATTCATTATTATCGTATATCTCGGCGCAGTCCGAATACACAAATTTGCATTCTTTGTATTTATCGAAGGCCTTGACTATGTACAAACATGCATCGGGCAGAAGATAATCATCATGGTCGAGCTCGGCCAAATATGCCCCACTACACAAACAAGCACTTCTATATTTGGATTCACCTATTATACCCTTTGTTCTTGGATATATGTCAAAAACTTTTACTCTAGGATCATTCTTAGACATATCATTTGCTATATTGAGAGTTTCATTAGACTCCTCATCTGAGTCATTGACTAAGACCCATTCCCAATTTGAATATGTTTGATTTTTTAGAGATTCATATGCTTTCTTTAATTTTTTTCCAGTATTATAAAAAGGAGTAAAAAAACTAACCAAGGGGTTAGTTTTATTCCCCGATGTGTGATCGGGCGGGTTTAGAATAAAGTTCTTTGAACATGAATAAGATTGTTGTCCTATGTGAGCATCTGTATGATTTGGATCTATGTTTATCCATCTTCTTCTAATTTCATATGGAAGAGAATTTAAGTTTTCATATATGTCAAAATTTTCAACAGAAGTCACGATCGAATCTGGATTAAATTCGGATAACAAAATTTCAATATTTTTATCATCACATATGTGTAAACATTTTAGATCAGTCGACTCCCAATCAGATAAATATTGACTAGTTAACGTTTTTGGTATATTATCACCAACTATTAGAATTCTAGGTAAAAAAAAGTCAGACTCATTTTTATTATCAGATAAGAAATTGTAGTAGGAAAGGATCTTATCTAAAAATAAAAATTGACTTTTATCATTTTTATTGTAGATTTCTTCTATGAAAATACCATCTGCAACATAGGTACCACTGACCAATTTAGTATCAGATATTATTTCTCTTTTCAGAATAAATTGACCAAAATCTATTTTCGATACCTTGACAGAATCCGGGGTGGCATATCGTATATCTTTTTTGGTGAAATCTTTCCCATCCACTTTTTGATGGAAAAAGATTCCGCCTATATCTTTATTGTTTGATATGGCCTCATAGATACTATCTATGAAATCTTGATGCATCACCGTATCATCATCTAGGACATAAACCCATCCTGATTCTATGTCATCATTGATGCATTCGTTGATTAAATTATGTCCAAGATCTTGTGGTTGGCCCTTAGAAAATCTAAATTTTATTCTCTTATCTTTGGAAAAGTTTAGAATATCGGTTGGGATTTGTGATAAGAATGAGGTGTCAAATAATATATACCAATACAAATCTATGCATTTTGAGTGGGGACTTTTTTCTAGATGATTGAATATGCTCTGACGTACTTCTAAGAGATTTTGAAGTCTTGTACACCTAGTTAATATGTTTAATTTTTTCTTATCCATTGCTTGATACATATCTCTATGCTTTATCTTTGTTAAAGTTTTTACAAATAAACTAAATTTTTCAAAAATGATCAAATTACCAGAAGGCAAGACCTTTACTGAACATGAACTCTATTTTAAGGAAAGAACGGGAAATGACTTTACTTTTTTTTATAAAAAGTATTACCCAAAACTGATTTACTACACATCCAAGATGTGTGGGGATGTTCAAAAAGCTCAAGACATCACCACTGATTCCTTCATGACTGCTTTCGAGAAAATAGACAAATATGATAAGGATAAGTCACAGTTCTCTACTTGGCTCTTTACCATAGCTCGAAACATTCTCTTACAAGATATAAAGGTTTCCAAAAAAACTATTTCTTTAGATGTTGAATATGATGAAGATGGATCTAGCTTAAAAGATTTTATAAAGGAAGATGATCCAGTAGATATTACCTTACAAGATGTGATCCAAAAGAAAGCTCAAATAATGATGGATCAAATACAATCCCTCAAAGATCCCTATAAGAGTGTCATAGAAATGAGGGAGATAAAAAAGATGTCTTATAGGGACATATCCCTGGAGTTGAATAGAAACTTATCTACCATCAAAAGTCAGATCCGAAATGGTAGGATAATTCTCATAAACCAAACAAAGAGTAGATTCGAAAAAATCGATTCTGATCGATGATTCAATGACATTCGATTGTGAATCATATCATTGCTTTTCTTTGGTGCCAGCAATTAAAAAATTATCAAAATTGGTCGATGAACTACACATCAGCTAAAGACTGATGTGTTTCGGACTTCACAGAGTATGCTTCTTCACAGAAGTCTGAGCGGATACTCATTATACAATATATACATTACATTTCTAAACTTTGTTTTTAAAATATCGTAAATTATTTTGTATGTCCTATGTTAAATTATTTAAGTTCAAATTCATCACAGAAGCTAAAGACTTCTGTGTTTTCTTTGCCGATGAATGAAGGTACCTTGAAATATTCGGATGATTTTGGCGCAATTCTTAGAATAATGTCTAAAGACGATCGGATAAGAAATTATTTGATGGATTTATCGTTTTTAAATACTGAGATACCAAATCTTGTCTATAACTATTTAGAGATATCACGAGATGAAAATGATAAAATTTCTTTCATAGCCGATGAGAAATCTAGAGAGATTGCTAAAACCGAGTTGTATAAAGTCAGGACAGTTCCATATGTTTTAAATTACTTAAAATATCCAAATGGTGAGTATATTTATAAGAAAATTTTTGACGGACTTGGCTTTAGTCCAAAAAGTCCCCCTCTAGAAAATCCCTCTCCACCAAGGGTCGGACAATTGGGGATAGTAAAATCCCAATTTGCCGATACTGAAAGTGGACATACTTATGTTCTTTTCGAATTTAAGAGCCCAGATGGGAATATCGAAACATGTTGTATGTTCAAAAATTATCTAACTAAATACACTGGTGATTCACATTTATATTCCAAACGATCAGACTATGGTAAAGTAGGAAGACTTGTGAATGGGATTTTGACTAAATCCGGAATGGAGTTCACATCTTCTGAATTGGAAAAATTTGTGAATGGATATAAGGCCGCTTGGGACATCTACCATAGTGCTTTTTCGAGATTTGATATAGTTCGGGGATATCATATCCAAAAATGGTACTATCGGGAAAACTATGAGGATAAAAATAAATCAACGGTTCTCAATGATTCGTGTATGTCCTATGAAGAGTGTGGGAAATATTTTGGTATATATTGTGATAATTCAGATGTTTGTCAATTGGTTATCTTGTATTCACCAAAAAGTGTTGTCTTTAAAGATGGGAAATTAACGGGTACAAAAATAGACGGTAGAGCTCTTCTTTGGAAATTGGAAAATGGTGATATGTTCATGGATAGAATCTACTACAATAAAGATTCTGATGTGGAATTGTTTAAAAACTTTGCCATACATAATGGATGGTCCTATAAAAAATACCAAGATTCAATATCAGAAAAATTTGCTAGAATTAAAAATGGAACTTCGTTAACATATCCCATTTCAGTTAAATTAAAATACGCTTCTTTTGATGAGTATCCATTCTTAGATACATTGCCTTATGTGCAGATAAAATCAGATGGAAGTGGTTTATTGTCAAACGATCCAGATTATCTTGATTCAACTGACGATGTCTTCGAATTGAGAGAAACAGATGGTACATATGGATTGTACTATGGTTATTGAAAAAATAATCACATTCAAAATGAGAATTTTCCACTTTCGAAAATGCAAAATGTAAACAAAGTTTGTATCTATTGAGAAGATCTGTTATCTTTGTATCAAGTCCGAAAGGACAGAAAATCTCCCCAACTCACCTTAATCCTCAATTAAAAAAATGTTTGACTACACAAACTTAATTTGTATACATTTAACATCTCTTCGATCTCTAACTGAGATAGATGAGATGATCGAAAATATGGAATTTACGAACATGGATGCAGATGAACTATGGCAAATGAAAAAGAATGGTATACAAAAGATTTGGTTAGATGCTTCTAGTCTAGATTTGGTCTATTGGATAGATAGGGAAAACGGTAGAAAAAATATTCTCATAAATGAAGATTACATTTCCGGTCTAAGGGAGATGAAAAGTATTTCATATAAAAAAGTCAAAAAATCTGATTTTGCCTTGACTACTGACAAAACCGAATCTAACATTGATTCTATATTGGATAAGATAAATGAGCATGGCATAGATTCCTTAACTAAAAAGGAAAGGGATATTTTAGATAATGCGAAATGATGCAATCCAATGAAGGATAGTTGATTCAACTATCCTTCATTTTCATTGAATTTGAATATGGACTTTTTCGAAAAAATATATGTTCTCTCTTTAAAAAGAGATGTGGAAAGAAGGCGATCGATAGAAAAAAAATTCAATAGACTCAATATCGATTTTGAATTTTTCGATGCGTGTGATGGATACACGATGAACAAAATATGGAAAGAATTAAAAAATCCATTTTTCGAAAATGCGAATTATCTGGCCTGTAACATATCCCATCTATGTATTTATAACGATGCCCTATCGAGGGGATTCAAAAGAATCCTTATTCTAGAAGATGATGTTTGTCCACATGAAGATGCGATAAAATTATTTTCGACCTTCCATGAGTTCATAAAAGATAAAGATTATGATATTCTATATTTGGGCTGGATACCTCTAACCGATGATTGTCTTTTTTGGGACTATAACATAATAAATGATAGATTTTTAACTAAAGAAGTCTTTTTATCTAAAAATCTATGGGGACTCTATGCATACTCACCTAGTGAATCCCTCATGATTGAGACTATTAACCTCTATAGAGACAAATTTCCCATGGAGATAGATCGATATTTCGTCTCATCTATACAGCCCAGAAATAAATCCTACGCCTTCACACCTCAGATATTTTGCCATGGAGTATATCTGTCTAATAATACAAACTATATCGATGAATCATCTTATAATAAGTCCATAGATTATAGGTTTTCTGACGTAAAAAAATACATATTTTAAACGAGGCAATGACGTTCCACATGTTTTCAAGAAGGACATTGGTACTAACCCTTCGAAAAAATAACTGAATTATCATCCTAAAAATGTATTGATTTAATTGAAATGGATCGTATATTTGATGTGACAAAAAAAAGTTCTCTCGTTCAACCGGATAGGACATTGGTCTTCTAAACCGATAATATGGGTTCGAATCCCATGGGAACTACAGATTTTTTGTATTTTAAACCTAAAATTGAAAATGTAATTTTCAATTTTAGGTTTAAAATATCTATCTTTGTTAAAAATGAAAGCGATAGTAGATCAACGGTAGATCACCATCCTTCCAAGTTGGGGGCTGTGGGTTCGAGTCCCACCTATCGCTCAAAAAACAGGCTCGTATCTCCTCACTCTTATACAGTGTAGAAAGGGTAATGGTCACATGTGGGTTCGAGTCCCACCGAGCCTACAAGTGATCTAAAAAAATGTAGATCAATGAAGTACAGATCAGCTAAAGACTGATCCGTACTTCATAATAGATTACCCATTTCGGGGGATTCTCTCGATATCGATTCGAGTACTGGGATACTATATTTGTATGAACTACACATGAGCTAAAGACTGATGTGTTTTCTTTGACGATCAATATAAATCTAGAAAAAATTGTAATTGGTCAATCAAAGTAATCACATCAGTCTTTAGCTCATGTGTGATTATCGGAACTAAAATACCAGATACTGGAGCAAAAGAAATAATATATAAATAATGCTAAATATAGAAAATTACTGGAAAGATGTAAATACTCTTTATGATTTAAACATAATAGGGGATGATGAATTTAGAGACTACAAAAAAGTTTATGATTATGTGGTTGGGGGATCTAGAGATTATTTGAGTCTATATAGATCGGAAATTAAAGCTTTACCAGATAATTTAAGAGTTTATGGAAATTTGTATTTGGATAGTTCATCTATTGAATATCTACCAGATAATTTAATTGTTGATGGTGGATTATATATCGCATCGACTAAAATCAAATCTTTGCCTAAAGATTTAAAAGTTGGAAGTTTTTTATATCTCAACTATAGCCAAATTGAAGAACTTCCAGATGGATTAGTGGTTAATGGTGGTTTATTTTTAGGAGATACTCCAATTAAAGCTTTACCAAAAAGACTTGTAGTTAAGGGAGATCTTTTCTTATCTGGAACCAA
>Ga0209085_1001636_pt1 | contig 13553 bp, 15 predicted proteins | sample C_131016_EF_Meta_FD_187310 | JGI IMG/M metagenome (GOLD analysis project Ga0209085, IMG submission 187310) | Freshwater microbial communities from Lake Croche, Canada to study carbon cycling - C_131016_EF_MetaG (SPAdes) (version 2) | ecosystem: Environmental > Aquatic > Freshwater > Lake...
TGCCCAAAGTCCATGATGCAGTTTTCATTGCAGGTGCAAGACCGACACCCTTCCAACCGAAGTTGAGATTGAATGTGAGGCCCATTCTCTTCCAGAAGACAAAAAGAATTAATGCTTGAGCGGCAACTCCCAAAGTTGCTGTGCCAGCAAGCAATGTTATTTGCTCTTGACCCCACTGTTCGACAGTGCGTTTACCGGTTGGGTCTAAACCAAATTGCCAGATGAAAGCTGCCATGCCTGCAATAGCAACAATGTTGTTCAACACCGGCGCCCACATGAATGGCCCGAATTTACTTCTTGCATTCAGGACTTCACCGAGGAGTGTGTATAGACCATAGAAGAACAACTGGGGTAAACACCAATAGGCGAAAGCAGTAGCCAGTGCTAGTTGAGATTCAGACCAACCCTTGGTGTATAGGGAAACTAGCAATGGTGCTGCCAAAGTTGTAATTATGGTGATTGCACCAAAAACAGTAATTGCCAGTGTCAACAGACGATCGATGTATGCCTTGCCACCATCACTGTGTAATCTTGCTCTAACTATTTGCGGAACAAGCACAGCATTTAGGACGCCACCGACGATGATGGCGTAGACGTTATTTGGTAATTGGTTAGCAACACCAAAAGCATCCGCAGCGTTTGTAGTAACACCAATTGTTGCTGCCAACATAATTGCACGCACGATTCCGAGCACTCGAGAAAATACTGTGCCGCTGGCCATGATCAGTGACGAACGTAAAACACTCATGCAGTTAGCTTTCTTTTTCTCATGCGCATAATTCCAAGCGCAAGCAAGATCACAATCAATCCACCAAAACCAAACAACAGATAAAGTTCGATATCTGGGTTAGCGGTCAGTTTGATTTCATTGGTTTCACCCAACCGCAGATCAGTAAAAGTTGTAACCCAAACTCGCAATGTATAGGAACCGGATGAAATAGCAGTAACAGGCACAAGCGCATCTTTGCGCGAGTTAGCCGGAACGGTTAGCGAAACATATTCTTGGACATTGAGTGAGGAATTTGTAGCTTGGGCGTGGACACGAATGCGCACAGGTCGGTCGTAATTATTTTGCACCGATACAGGCACTTTGGATTCACGAGAAACCATGTTGATGTCAGACCCATGAACGATAAATACTTGGGCTGGTGGTAGTGCTGCTTGCGCAGTATTTACTCCACTAGCAAGTAGTGCTGAGAGAGTAATGGCCAGAATTAGTTTTTTCATTATTGACGAGCGACCCACTCTTTAACAATGAGAGCTAATCTTCGTTCATTTTCATGCGTCAATTCATCAGATATGAGATCAACGTTTATCCAGCGAACGTCGACGGCTTCATGATCTGGATCATTATCAATTGTGAGTGTGCCACCAGTTTGCTTCATGAGGAAGTGATGAACGGTTTTGCTTATAACCGCAGTTGGTGTTGAAAACTCATATCTAATTGAACCTAAGGCTTCGATGATTTCTGCTTCTAGGCCAGTTTCTTCGAGAACTTCTCGCAGCGCAGCTGCTTCAACTGTCTCATTACCTTCAAGGTGCCCCTTTGGGATGCACCAGTCAATCCGCCCGCCACGATTACGGCGACCGATTACCGCTATGCGTGAAGACCCATCACCAGCAAGGACAAATCCCCCAGCCGAAGTCTCCTCGACGCGAGGTTTCGCTCGAGAGTTCATCCCTTAAGCCTAACCCTGTGAGGGAATTCATCAGTGTATGAGTCATTTGACGGGCATACTTAAATCCATGCCAACAGTTCAAGAGGCCCTAGCCAATTTGCAGCGGACCAGTGAGAGTCCGTTACTTGTCAAACTTGGCACACTCTTTGCGGAAGCAGGATTTGAACTATCCCTCGTTGGCGGACCGGTTAGAGATGCTTTTCTTGGCCGTGAAACCAATGACTTAGATTTCGCTACTTCAGCCAAACCAGATGAGATTTTGGCTGTGCTAAAAGGTCACGTCGACGCCCAATGGGATATCGGCCGAGACTTTGGCACAATTGGAGCTCGCGTAGCCGATACAACAGTGGAAATCACCACCTATCGGGCAGATCAGTATGACGCTGAGTCTAGAAAACCACATGTGGTCTTCGGTACAGACCTAAACGATGACTTGTTTAGAAGAGACTTTGCAATCAATGCCATGGCGCTTCGGCTGCCTGAGGGAGTCTTTGTTGACCCTTTCAATGGCCTTCAGGACCTCCTGGATGGTGTAATCAGAACTCCTGGTGAACCGGAGGATAGTTTTAGTGATGATCCGCTGCGCATGATGCGAGCAGCTAGATTTGCATCCCAACTGGGGTTTCAAATACATGAGGGCACTTTTAGGGCCATGACTGCTATGGCTGAACGGATTGCTATAGTCTCAGCTGAACGCATTCAAGTTGAAATCAGCAAACTCCTTCTGGGTGACAACCCCAGAGAGGGGCTGGAAGCACTTGTTGACTCAGGCTTAGCTCAGATTGTGTTACCAGAACTACCCGCTCTAAAACTGGAAATCGATGAGCACCACCATCACAAGGATGTTTATCAGCACACCCTGACTGTCATTGAACAGGCAATTGACTACGAAAAGGACTACGGTCTAGAAAATGATCTAGTCCTTCGCTTGTCTGCTCTAATGCATGATATCGGCAAGCCAGCAACTCGAAAGCTCGAATCAGGCGGTGGAGTAACTTTCTATCACCACGATGTGGTTGGTTCCAAGCTTGCAGCCAAGAGATTGCGTGAACTCAAATTTGATAATGACACCATCAAGGCGGTAGCAAGGCTAATCGAACTCCATCTGAGGTTCTTCGGATACAGTGATCAACCTTGGAGCGACTCTGCAATCAGAAGATATGTGCGCGATGCCGATGACCAGCTGCTTAGACTTCATGCACTTACCAGAGCTGATGTGACAACAAGAAACCAGCGCAAAGCAGACCGATTGTCACACGCATATGACGACCTTGAAGCAAGAATCACCTCACTTCAGGAACAGGAAGAACTCAACGCAATAAGGCCAGACCTAACCGGCGAACAGATCATGGAGATATTAGATATCTCACCTGGGCCTGATGTTGGTGCCGCCTATCGGTTTCTCATGGAACTTCGTTTGGATGAAGGCCCACTCGGCGAAGATAATGCTAAATCCCGCTTGCTTGGCTGGTGGCAATCAAGGTAGAGTAGTGAAGTTGCCCTGAAGAGACCCTGTGCTTTTTATCTGGGCAGCACCTGCATATACCCTCCTGTCACGGAAACGCCGTGGCCGTTCTAGTCCAAAGGAGGTGGGTTAGTCATGCATAAATACGAAGTCATGGTCATTCTTGACTCAGACATCGAAGAGCGTACCGTTGGTGCCAGCTTAGACAAATTCCTCAACGTAGTTCGTAACGGTGGAGGCACCGTTGACAGCGTTGACATTTGGGGCCGTCGCCGTTTCGCTTACGAAATCAACAAGAAAAACGAAGGCATCTACGCCGTCCTATACCTGACCTGTCAGCCTGCTGAAGTTCTTGAGTTGGACCGTCAATTGAAGCTCTCTGAGGCAGTAGTTCGCACCAAGGTGCTACGCGCTGAAGATGCAGTATTCAGGATTAATGCCGTAGTGGTTCCGGAAGTCAGTGCCGCTGAAAAGGCTGCTGATGAGAAGCCAGCTAGAACTAAGAAGCCTGTCGCTAAGTCAGCTGAGTAGTCCTAATGGCCGGTGAATTAACTATTACCGTCGTTGGCAACCTTGCTAACGATCCAGAATTGCGTAACACCAATAGCGGAATTGCTTTTGTTGGTCTAAACGTGGCCTCAACTCCACGTACCTACAACCGCAACACCAACACTTGGGAAGACGGCGAAACTGTTTGGGTTAGATGCACAGCTTGGCGCGATGTTGCCGATAACGTAGCACGTTCACTTACCAAGGGAACAAGAGTTATCGTCACAGGTCGCCTAAAGCCTGCCTCTGCTTACCAAGCAAACACCGGAGAAGCCCGTGCTTCTATCGAAATGGAGATCGAAGAAATCGGTCCTTCACTTCGCTACGCAACCGCAACCGTAACCCGCAAGGCTCGTGAAGCCGGTGCAGTTGACTCAAACGCTTGGGGCAACGCTCCAGCCGCTCAGGTCACCCCACCAGCTACAGACGCTTGGGCCAACCCAGGAGTTGATGGTGGCTTTGCCGCTGGCGACTCAACACCTTTCTAAGAATTCATAGGAGATACAAATGGCAGCAAAAGTAAACAGCGACCGCGTCAAGAAGGGCAGTCGCAACGCAAAGAACCTAAAGCTTGCACCAGCAAAGCCAATCAAGGTCGGCGTAATTGATTACAAGGACATCGCAACTCTTCGTAAGTTCGTGTCTGACCGTGGCAAGATCCGTTCTCGTCGCATCACCGGAGTTTCTGTTCAGGAACAACGTCTAATTGCCCGTGCAGTAAAGAACGCCCGTGAGGTTGCACTTATGCCTTACGCTGGCGCTGGCAGATAAGTAAGGAAGACAAATGTCTAAAGTAATTCTGACCAACGAGGTATCGGGCCTAGGCTCAGCCGGCGACGTTGTTGAAGTAAAGAACGGCTATGCCCGTAACTACCTACTACCTAGAGGCTTTGCAGTTATCTGGTCTAAGGGTGGAGAAAAGCAAGTTGCATCAATCAAGGCAGCTCGTGACGCACGTGCGCTAGCTACCGTTGAAGAAGCTCAGGCACTAAAGGACAGCCTCCAGGCAAACCCAATCAAGGTTGTCGTCAAGGCTGGAGTTGGGGGCCGTTTGTTCGGTTCAGTCAAGACTGGTGATGTTGCAGCAGCTGTTGCAGCCGCAGGCTTAGGCGAGATCGACAAGCGCAAGGTAGCTTTCTTCTCACCAATCCGCACAACAGGTAACTTCGAGGCAACGGTAAAGCTGCATTCAGACCTGACCGCAACCCTAACACTTCAGGTAGTTGCAAAGAAATAACTAGCTTTAAAGCTAATGGCAGGCTCAGTGAGCCTGCCATTAGCAATTTAAGAGGGTCAGACACGCCGAATCTGTGGATAACTTGTGGATAACCCATGAAATATTTCATGAAAAACGGATCGTTTCAAAACCTTAATGCACAGGTTTAACCTTGCGTTAATCTTTGAGATTCGGGGCTAGAGGCCAATAAACCAGTCAGTTTTGAGAAGTTATCCACAGGTACTGCCAGATTTATCCACATTTTGTCCACAGTTGTATCGGCGTGTTCCACTAGTTATCCACAGAATAAATAACAGCCCTTATTGCTCACCCAATGTCTATGGTGGATGCTACACATAAGTTCTGCAGTATTTTGCTTCAAAAAGAAAGAAAAAAGATGTCCATTGCACCAGTCGCTAAGGCTTTTAGATCAGAAGATCGCCTGCTTCCTCATGACCTAAATGCCGAACAGAGCACCATTGGTGGAATGCTGCTTTCAGCCGATGTAGTGCATTCCATACTTTCCGAAGGAAAGCTAAAGCCTCGAGACTTCTACGCGCCTAAGCATGAGCTTATTTATAGCGCAATTGCTGCATTAGCAAACCACGGAGAACCGACAGACGTAATTACCGTCAACGCCGAACTATCAAAAATGGGCAAGCTTGCAACCATTGGTGGTGCGGAATACTTACACGAATTAACTTCAATCGTTCCGACAGCTGCGAGTGCAAAGTTTTATGCCGACATTGTTAGAGATAAAGCGGTATTGCGCAGATTGATCGAAGTTGGAACTCGTATTGCACAACGCGGCTATGACGCTGAAGGTGAAGTTGAGGAATTAGTCAACGTCGCGCAAAACGAAATCTACACAGTTGCAGATGAATCAACCGGTGCAGACTGGACGCGACTGAGTAAAGCGTTGCAGGATGCGGCCGATGAAATTGAACTGATCCAAAAGAAAGATGGACTCTCTGGAGTGCCAACTGGATTTACGCAATTCGATAAAGACACAAATGGATTGCACCCGGGACAACTTGTAATTATTGCTGCACGTCCTGGTTTAGGTAAGTCAACTCTTGCACTTGATATTGCAAGAGAAGCTGCAATCAATAACAAACTTGCAACCGCAGTTTTCTCGCTCGAAATGAGCACGACAGAAATTGCAATGCGGTTGCTGTCTGCTGAAACGGGAATCCAGTTGCAGAGTATGCGCCGAGGTGGAATCACCGACAACGAGTGGGCAATCATGGCAGAGCGCAGAAGTAACATCGGGGCTGCTCCACTAGTGATTGATGACAGCCCTAATCTAAACATTGTTGAGATCAGAGCTAAGTGTCGTCGCATGCTTAAAGAGTTCGATTTGAAACTCGTAATTATCGATTACATCCAGTTGATGACATCGGGTAAGAAAGTTGAGAACCGTCAGCAAGAAGTTTCTGAGTTCTCAAGATCACTGAAGCTACTAGCAAAAGAATTAAAGGTTCCAGTTATCGCGCTCTCACAGTTGAACCGTAAATCTGAAGATGGCACAAACAAGAAGCCTGAACTTTCACAACTTCGTGAGTCAGGTTCCCTTGAGCAAGACGCAGACGTGGTGTTGCTAATCCACCGAGATCTGTCTGGTGCAGAAACTGCAAGACCGGGTGAAGCTGAACTTATTCTCGCGAAGCAACGTAACGGACCCACAGGCACTTCAACTGTCCTGTTCCAGGGCCAGTACTCTCGATTCGTTAACCCTAAGGAATAGCCAATGATGCTCGCGAACATTCTCCGCTCAATTATTTTTGCGAGTGCTGCTGCATTTCTAATTTTCAATCAAGATCATTCAGTGTCAACCGGAATTGCTGTTGTCCAATATGTTTCAGTGGCGATAGCATTCGGTTCAGCTGTTCTTTACAAATTAGACACTAGTGAAAACAAACTAGGTCCAATAGTGGTGCCTGGTGCAATCGCATTTGTCATAGCGCTGATGTCAATCTTGATTACTCCGGAAACCCCAGAGATTGCCTTGCACTTGCTCACAGGACTGATTGCGGCATTCGCTGGTGGTAACGCAATTGCTGAGATTGCTATTTCAATAAATAGCCCTCACGGGGACAAGTTGGAACTAAGAATCAGTGCAGCCATTGGCCTCTTAACAGCCCTGGTTTTCTGGCTTGGCCAGTTAGATGGGCTAAATGCGGTTGGATTCTTCAGTGCATACCTAAGTGTTTTGGCTGTCCAAAGAGCTGTCTGGCTAGCATCACCTAAATCGAAGGAACAAAATGGCTAAGCAAAGATCCGCAACGTCGTTGGTATCAATTTTTCGAATCGCGCTGCTCAGTGGTGTATTCGTTGGTTTTGTAATTTGGGGATCAGCTCGCGACTGGAACAGAGTATTCATTTTTGGCGGTGCCACTGTTGTGATTGTTTTCTTAGGTTTTGTTGTCTTGAATTGGCTAGCAAAGCCAGACGCAGACGTTAAGCCTGGTCAAACGAGATTGAAGTAATTACTGATTTTTCGTAATTAGCAACACTAGTTGTGAAGCTAGACCGGTGTATGTATTTGGCTTTAGTAGAGTCAGTCGCTCTTTAGCTTCATCACTGATATCTAATGCATTTACAAACGCTGCGAGTTCTTCCCCACCAATACGCTTACCTCTGGTTAGTTCTTTGAGCAGTTGGTATGGATCAGCAATCTTGCTTCGACCAGCAGCAACTTCAGCTCTGATAACTGTCTGAACTGCTTCAGCTAATACTTCCCAGTTCTCCGCAAGGTCTGCTTCAAGAACTGGAAGCGATAGCTCAAGTTCGCCAAGACCTCTGGTTACGTTATCGAGAGCCAGAACAGAGTGACCAAGACCTAGCCCGATGTTTCGCTGTGAACTTGAATCAGTTAGGTCTCGCTGCAATCTAGAGGTGACAAGTGTTGCGCCAAGCGAATCGAGAATTGCGTTTGACATTTCAAGGTTTGATTCCGCATTCTCAAAACGAATTGGGTTGATCTTGTGAGGCATGGTTGATGAACCGGTTGCACCTGCAACAGGAATCTGCTTGAAGTAGTTCATTGAAATGTATGTCCAGATATCAGTGCAGAGGTTGTGCAAGATTCTGTTGAACAATGTGATTGCAGAATATAGTTCCGCTTGCCAATCGTGTGATTCAATTTGTGTGGTTAGCGGGTTGAACTTTAAACCAAGGCTTTCAACAAATTCTTGTGATTGAGTTTTCCAATCAACATTTGGAACCGCGGCGATATGCGCAGACCAAGTTCCAGTTGCGCCAGAGAACTTACCTAAGTACTCGCTGTTTCTAACTCTTTCAAGTTGTCGCTCTAGCCGATGTACAAATACCGCTATTTCTTTACCCATGGTGGTTGGGGTTGCAGGTTGACCATGAGTTCTGGCAAGCATGGCCGCATCTTTGTATTCGACTGCAAGTGATCGAACTTTTTCAACGAGAGCTTCTGCTTTTGGAAGCCAAACATTTGTGACTGCATCACGGATAGTGATTGCGTAAGAAAGATTATTTACATCTTCACTTGTGCAAGCAAAGTGAGTTAGTTCCAGCAGGTCATCTCTACCCAGTTTGGTAAGCCTTGCGCGAATGAAGTATTCAATAGCCTTAACATCATGTCTGGTTTGAGCTTCGGTTGCAGCCAGGTCAGCAACATCTTCGGCACTGAAGTTAGTGACAATCTCTCGCAGCTGCTTAGTGAGAACACTGTCGATCTCAGAGCCTGAAGAGAGGAGGTCGCGCTTTGCTAGAAAGAGAATCCACTCGATTTCGACATGTAATCTGGCTCGGTTTAGCCCGGCTTCGCTGAGGTGTTGACCTAGTTCTGCCACCACTGGCTGGTAACGGCCATCAAGGGGGCTAAGGGGTTGATTTCCAAGATTACTCACATATCTATATTGCCCTGAATTATTCACAGATGTGTTCACTACTGATTAGTTGATTGCGGGCTTGAGCAATTCTTTGTTCATGAATATTTTCAATAATCACTTGGCAGTGACCATCGCGCTGCTACAACATGCTCAACCAAGCCCAGCTCTGTGGCGAGGTCCGGCGGCGGACAGTTGCCGTTTAGAAATGCAGAAACTGGCACATCAGTTGAAATCCCTCATGTGGCAGATGCAGTTATTGGGACTGATTCCGTGACCAGTCAATTCATCGGTCCTGTCCCAGTTCATCCCACCGCACCTGTTTCTATTGTCGCCTCGCATGAAGAATTAGTCAGGAGTGCCCGAGATCTTTGGGCTGTTGCAGTTAGCTTGCTAACTGAACTCACCCCAGATAAGTTCGTCACTGCTCCCTGGGCCGCTGGCTTATTCACGGTGGAACTGCCTTTCATCATGGCTAAGCTCTGGCACCTGCAGCAGGGCATCATTACATCGGCTCATTCATATCTGGAAACTGAATCGATGTTGATTACCGTTCTCGAGACCATTGATGTCCCTAAGTTGTTCCAGGAACTGAGTTCGTGGGTGGTCGAACTTGGCCCCTTGAAGGACTTACCCTTCGGGATCGGCCAGCATGTGCCACCGCTCCAGATGCTTGCGCCAGAAAACGTGGAAATCATTCAGCAGAGACATAACGAAATCTCTTGGTCTGGCCAACAACTGATCCGACACGAGGCTTATGAATTGCCTTCGGGAGACAATCGGCACTGGTTTTATCTGCCAAAGAGTGACGGTTGGGATGTATTTAGCCAGCAAAAGCCAAGTCAACTTCTTGAATTACAAAACATTCTAGAAATCAAGTCAGATCAAGAAATTCAATACGTCGGTCTAAGCGAAGGAAAATTAGTTACCCCAGACGTTTCTGAACTACAAAAGATTCAGAATCTGGAAGGAACGGTCACGGTTTATAAGGTGAATGCGGTTTAGAGGATCTTCATGGCTTTGAAGAGGCCGCGGCCAATAAACGAACAGACACTCATAACTAAAGCTGCCAAGATTGCCCAACCAAGGGATGTGATGGCCAGCCCCTCAGAGGTAAAACCTTCGATTGTGAAGGTATCTGGGCTTAGCTGCTGGCTAATCCAGGCGACTAGCAGTAGCAGTGCGCCGTTTATTACAAAAGAAATTAGCCCAAAAGTGATGATGTATAGGGGGATTGCAATGATTTTGATGACAGGTGCGATTACTGAGTTGATTAGGCCGAAAATGGCTCCAATAACAAGCAGTGTCAAGACCAGATTGACCATATCTGTTCCCCCATAAGGGCGTAACTGCACTCCAGGGATGATTGCTGAGACCAGCCAGAGCCCCAAAGCATTAAGAACTGTGCTAACTAGAAATCGCTTCATGGTTCGATTGTGCCATGCGTCAAGTAAATTGGTACTTGTGACTGCCCATAATTCTGAAATTCCAATGGTGCAGCTGTTATCGGTTGATGGCGATTTCAGCGTGCCCAAAGAGCACGCTGTCTACGGCGAACTTATTAGAGATCTCCGTGAAGCTGATTTTCTAAAGTTCTATCGAGACATGGCTCGTATCCGTCGCTTCGATCACGAGGCGACCGCACTGCAGCGCCAAGGTCAAATGGGACTCTGGGTTCCAGCCATTGGCCAAGAGGGTGCACAAATTGGCTCGGGTTACGGTGTCGGCCCCAACGATCACATCTTCCCTTCATACCGTGAACACGGTGTTGCAATAACTCACGGCGTTGATTTGATGTCAATTGTGAAAATGTATCGCGGCGTCAATCACGGTGGATGGAATCCACATGAAACTAGATTCCATTTGTATGCAATTGTTCTAGGAAGTCAAGCCTTGCATGCAACGGGCTACGCGATGGGTTTGAACTTCGAAGGAAGAGTTGGCACTGGAGACCTAGAAAACGATCTTGCTGTCATTGCATACTTCGGTGATGGAGCTACTGCCGAAGGTGACATAAGCGAAGCTCTCCTTTTTGCTGCACTGAATAAAACCCCTCAAGTGTTTTTCTGCCAGAACAACCAGTGGGCTATTTCGTCACCGGTTGGCACACAGACAACTGTTCCGATTTATAGACGTGGCGAAGGCTTCGGTGTTCCTGGTATTCGCGTTGACGGTAACGATGTGCTTGCTTCTTATGCGGTTACCAAAAAACACATGGATGATGCACGTTCAGGGTTGGGCCCAACACTAATTGAGGCGCTGACCTATCGCATTGGCGCACACACCACTAGTGATGATCCTTCCAAGTATCGTGATGCTGATGAAGTTGCATACTGGGAAGCAAGAGACCCGATTAGTCGTTTCGAAAAGTTTCTAAGAAAGCAAGGCATCGGCCAGGACTTCTTTGATGACGTTGCTCTTGCCGGAGATGTCATTGCAGCCGAAGTGCGTGAGGCAACATTTGCTCTAACAGAGCCGCCACTGGAAAACATGTTTGATCACGTCTACTCAGAACCACACCCACTTGTTGAAGAACAAAAAGCTTGGTTACAAAAATACGAATCTGAAATTGGTGGTCACACATCAAGTCCTGATGACGGCGTTAATTACGGAGGGACTCGCTAATGAGTAACTCGGTTGAACTTTCAATTGCAAAAGCTATCAACGCAGGTCTTGCTAAGTCAATGCGCGATAACGAAAAGGTTTTAGTCTTCGGTGAAGACGTAGCACGTCTCGGTGGAGTGTTCCGTGTGACCGAAGGACTGCTTGACGAGTTCGGTGACAAGAGAATCTTTAACTCACCTATTGCAGAATCTGGAATTATTGGAACCGCTATTGGTTTAGCAATGCGCGGGTTTAGACCGGTTGCAGAGATTCAGTTTGATGGTTTTATCTATCCAGCGTTCAATCAGATCACTTCGCAGTTGGCAAAGCTAACGAACAGGAGCGAAGGCTTTCTGCAGATGCCGGTTGTCATTCGCGTACCCTACGGTGGTGGCATTGGCGCTGTTGAGCATCACAGTGAATCTCCTGAGGCATACTTCGCTCACACCGCTGGTTTGCGTGTAGTGAGCCCCAGCAATGCCAATGATGCTTACTGGATGATCCAGCAGGCTATTGAATCTAGAGATCCAGTGATGTTCTTTGAACCTAAGCGTCGCTACTGGCAAAAAGGGCAGGTGAACCTAGATGAAGCGCCGCAGCCCCTGCATTCGGCGGCCACACTTCGCAGCGGTAGCGATGTCACCCTTGTTACATACGGGCCTATGGTTGTTACCGCATTACAAGCAGCCGAAGTTGCCGCTACCGAAGGCATCAACCTAGAGGTAATCGATATTCGGTCACTCTCACCAATTGATTTCAACCACATCGTCGAATCGGTTAAGCGCACCGGCCGATTGATTGTGGCTCATGAAGCAGGAACTTTTGTCAGTATGTCATCGGAGATAGCAGCAAAGATCGCAGAGCTTTGTTTCTATCATCTAGAAGCACCGGTTATTCGCGTTGGTGGTTTTGATGTTCCATATCCGGCAGCCAAACTTGAAGAACTTTATCTACCTGACGCAGACCGCTTAATGGAAGCAGTCGATCGAGTGTTGGCTTACTAAGGCGGAAATGAATATGTCACAACTTGCATACTTTGATTTGCCTGACGTGGGTGAAGGTTTAACTGAAGCTGAGATCGTAACTTGGAAAGTTAAGGTCGGCGATGTTGTTTCGGTAAATCAGATCATTGTTGAAATTGAAACAGCAAAGTCTCTAGTTGAACTACCTTGTCCATTTGCAGGAACTGTGGCACAACTTCTCGCCAATGAAGGTGACACTGTCAATGTTGGCTCACCAATTATTGCCGTCACTGTTATCGCAGCAACCGCTGCGGTTAGCGCCGGTCACGCACCTTCGCTTCATCAAGCAGTAACAGAAGCGATTGCAACTGTTGCCGATGTTGCAGCTAGTGAAGAAAAACCACAACCAACTCTTGTTGGATACGGAGTTTCTTCTGCTGCGCCTAGCAGGCGTAAAAGAAGCGCTGGCGTTCCAACTGCAAGCATTCCCGTCATCACAGCACCAGCAACAGATCTGATTGCGGTTGTGGCAACTGCAGAATCAGTTTTAGCAAAGCCACCAATTCGCAAACTTGCAAAAGACATGAATGTCGATATCACAAAAGTGAGACCAACCGGTTTAGCTGGTGAAGTTACTAGAGATGATGTTATGGCAGCAGCACAGGTTGCGAGTGTCTTCAAGAATCAAACAACACCAGAACCGAAGAGCGAACGTGAAGAACGCATTCCTGTTAAAGGTGTTAGAAAAGCAATTGCATCTGCAATGGTGCAATCAGCTTTCACAGCTCCACACGTAAGCATTTTTGTTGACGTTGATGCAACCAGAACAATGGAATATGTAAAGCGACTAAAAGCTAGCGCTGATTTTGCTGGAGTCAAAGTAACGCCATTGTTGATCATGGCCAAGGCAATGATCTGGGCAGTTAGAAGAAACCCAACTGTTAACTCAACCTGGACTGACACAGAAATTATTGTTCACAACTACGTAAACTTCGGAGTTGCAGCAGCAACCCCTAGAGGACTTATCGTTCCAAACATTAAAGATGCAGACAAACTGTCCATGTTGGAACTAGCCATGGCACTGGAAAAACTAGCCGCCACTGCGCGCGAGGGTAAGACAACTCCGCAGGATATGGCTAATGGAACTATCACCATTACTAACATCGGTGTCTTTGGTGTTGACACTGGAACTCCGATTCTGAATCCAGGTGAAGT
>Ga0209085_1001638_pt1 | contig 13546 bp, 14 predicted proteins | sample C_131016_EF_Meta_FD_187310 | JGI IMG/M metagenome (GOLD analysis project Ga0209085, IMG submission 187310) | Freshwater microbial communities from Lake Croche, Canada to study carbon cycling - C_131016_EF_MetaG (SPAdes) (version 2) | ecosystem: Environmental > Aquatic > Freshwater > Lake...
CACCAGCGACGGTGTGGTAGTACAGCTTGCCATCCGCTTGATTAATGGCAATTTCCGCATCTTCCAAGGACGCGGGGACGGCACCGGCTGTATTGCTGCGCTTTAGGCGGGGAGGGGGCATGGGACACCTGCGAAAATGGGCCTATAGACTATTGTCCCCGCTAGATCGTTGCCGCCTCCCGAAACGCCGCGTCGATGTCGGTGAGCCCCAAAGCTTGGGCAATTGGCGGCAGCATTGGGTGGGTACGCTCCACATAGGGGGCGTAGTCCCATTCCACCCGCACCGAGTCTCGCTGGAGTTGGTCGGGGATGGCGTCTATCGCGGTATCTACTTGGGCCAGTGAGATGCCCTGCCGGATCAACCACAGGCGTATCTGACGAGCAGAAACGCTGTCTGGCACGGGCGGCGTAAGGTCGGTGGATTGGTTCATGCCGACCACCTCTCCGCTCTCGTCGCGCACTTCCCAAGTGTGCAGGCCGTCGACGATCCCGAGGTATGTGGTGGTCATGAGAGCCTCGCCCAAGGGTGGGACTGCATGCACGTAGTGATTGTCGCGCTCGTCGGGAGATCACTTTGACTAGTGAGGGTGCCAGACATTCGCGGGGTGAGTGCCGCAATTGAAATGTTCACCGGGCGAATGCCGATGGAGGGCATCGTTGTGCCAACGACGATCACACCCACTCCGTAGCGAGTCCCGGCATTGCAGGTATAGCTGGCGGGAAAACTACCAACGGTACTGAAACTTCTCTGGTACGTTGTCAGCGTCGATGTAAACAAGGTTGTGTCAGAGGCCGTCCTTGCCACAAGGGTCGCCGTTGTTTCGTCAAACGTGTAGAGGCCCATGCGTGCCAGAGTCAGGCTCGCTCCTGCCGTCTGCGTCGAACCCATGGTAATTGACGACACGTTCAGCGTTACTGCTGGCGTGAAAAACGTGATCCACAGCGTGCCGCTGGTTATCACGGTGGCCTGCCCGCTCTGCTCGCCTCGCGGGAAAATGTCGATTACTGACGTTGACGAATTTGCGTTCGCGGCGAGGCTGGAGTAGGTGGCGATTGCCGACGACAGCCTCGCGTCGGGCAGCGTGCCAGAGGTCAAATTGGCTGCGTTGGAAAACGCATATCCAAGATTCACCCATGTGGTGCTGCCGTCGCCAATCTTGACCTTGCCGGTGTCCGTTTCGATGCCGTACTCGCCAGCAGCGAGGACTGGGTTGTTTGCCGTCAGGATCGCAGCGGTGCCGCGCTTGTGCTGTAGAGATTTCATGCCGCGTAAACGCTCACGCTAGAGAATGACGTGTTCTGGCTATTGCTATAGAACGTAATAACGTCTCCGCTCGCGACCGTGATCGCTCTCGCTGCTGCTGTCTGCCCGTCGCTCAGAGACGCGCCCTGCCCTGCGCCATTTTTCAGAATTGCGCCGATGTTTGAGTCGGCTGCATCGTCATAAAATGTCACTGTGACATACGCCGTTCCACTCGCCACCGCCGTGAACGCATACGCTCCCGCCGCAACGCCCGTTGCCGACCCGTTCGCCGCAGACGCGAGCCCATCTGCGTTGCTATTCAGCACGCGCGAGGCCCGAACAAATGGAGATGCCGATGTACCGGCACCTGTAAATGTGCTTGGAGAGCCGTTGCGACGGGTGACTGTCAATTTCGATGATGTCGGCGCGATTGCCGTGCTGGTAACGTATGCACCAGTGCCCACGCTGTTCACGGCGGCTACGCGGAAATAGTAGTTGGTGCCGCCAGTCAGCCCGGTGACAGTAGCAGTCGTCGCGGTCGATGTGCCGTCCGCGAACGTCGTCCAGCTAGACTGGTCGGTGCTGTATTGAACAACATAGTCAGTCAGCGACACGCCGCCCGTGTTGCTAGGGGCAGTCCATGACAAAGCCACACTACCTACGCCAGCAGTCCCTGAGATGCCAGTCGGTGCGTCAGGGACGATTGCCGCATAGGCACCGCAGTCGTAGGTGAAAGGGTCTGCAAGCTTGGCGGTAGTGATGCTCGCATCTGCAATCGTAATGGACGACCAAGTTTGATCCCCGCGCAGGTATGTGGTGGAGTTTGCGGTGCCAGACCCAAGCCGTGCGGTGGCGACTGTACCTGAGTTTATGTCGCTGGCGGCGTGCTGGTGACTGCTTGCTGCGGCCCCGATGCTGGTTGGCGTGATCGCATCGGCACCACCACTGGCGTGGCTTGCTGAGTGGCCAGCGACGTTGGCAACCAATGTCCAAGCGTAGCCGTCCCAAGAATACGTACGCCCGTTGACCGCGGCGGTCTGCGATACGGATGGCGAGGCCGGAAAGGTAATGCTCATGTGTAGACCACCGGAACTGTGATGCCCGATCCGTCAGGGTATGCCGTCGCGCTAGGCGTGAACGCTGACGTAAATCTTGCGATACCCTTCGTCACGCGGAACTCATCGATGTAGCCGCCGAAATACGGGTCGGTGCTTACTGAGTTCGTTGTTGAGCCGACAGTAAACGCCGCCGAATTTGTCACTAGCGCGCTGGTGCCAAGGGCAGTCGATGTGCCTACCGATGCGCCGTTCAGCCACACAGTCACCGTAGTGCCGCTTCGGACCATAGCAAAATGAGACCACTGCCCAACTGAAGGCGACGAACTTGCATTTATCTGAAAGGTCCAAGCTGTCGAACCAGCCGAAGCTGCGTTTGCAGCAAACACGCTCAACTGCCCAGAAGGGTCAATAAATGCCATCAATGGAGCGACCACAGACCCATCTAGTCGCTTGCCGAATATCGTCCTATACCCGGCGTTTCCAGAGACTGGATAGAGCCAGCATTCGACAGTGAAGTCGCCTGAGCCAAAATCGAACGCACTACTATCTGGCACCGTATAGAAATCGCTAGCCGCCAAGCTCGCGAGAGATGCGGTGCCAAACCTCTTCTGCGTCGTTGACGTTGCCGCACTGCCTACGGCCGTCACGGTTTTTGGCGTGCCGCTTGTGTCAGTTAGATTGCCGTTACCATGCAGCAAAAGTGAGACGTTGTCGTAGTACGAATCGCCAAGTCCGGGGATTGTCACGGTCGCCGGAAAGGCTCCTCCACCAACCGGCCCGACCTCCGCGTAAACGCTGCCCGTCCACTGAAACACTTTGCCTGAATCAATGCTCAGGTATAAGGCCGTAGTGACCCCTGTGCCAGGGAAGTTTGCTGTGGTTGCGTAGGTGTATAGCTCCGTTCCGCCGCTACCGCCGGTTGCCAGCTGAGTGACGACACCAGAACCGTTCCTGTAGAACAGCTTGCCGTCTGCCTCGTTGATTGCCACCTGGCCCGAAACCAGAGACGCCGGTACGTTTCCAGCGGTGGTAGAGCGGTAAAGCCTGACAGTCGCCACCTAGAACGTCCCTCCATCGATATCGGAGCTAGGGGCGAGGTAATCAGTACCGGCACTTGCTGCGGAATACGCCGAGCCGTTTCCTTTGAGAAGTCCCGAGACAGCCGAGGTCAGGCCCGTCCCGCCGTAGCCCACAGCTACCGCGGTGCCTTGCCAGGTTCCCGTGCCGATAGTGCCCACGCTGGTCAGGCTGGAGGCAGTGACTCCCGATCCCAAGGTGGTGGCCGACAAGACATTGGTTCCGGCAATCTTGTAGGTTTTGCCGGTGAGGATGTTGAAGTTCTCACTGCTCGTCCAAGACGATGTAGCAGACACCCAGTTCAGCGTGTAGTCGCCCGTGCCGTGCAACGTGATGCCGCCGCCGTCTGCAGCTGCGTCCGTAGTCGAACCTTTGGCAAGTTCGATGTTTTTGTCTGCCACGGACAGTGTGGTAGACGAGATGGTTGTGGTCGTACCGTTGACCACTAGATTCCCACCCACCGTCACGTTGCCCGAGAACGACGCTCCCGCAAGCGCGGCGTAGTTCGTCAGCTGCGATGCCACGGCAGACGCCACGCCCGAAGACAGGGCAGAGTCCACGTAGCTGGTGGAGGCAAACGCACCGGAGCCGCCAACGGCGATAATACTAGTAGCCGTGCCGCCTGCACCGCCCGTGCCTGTTCCATAGTAAAGCACGGAGGTCTGTTCATTGAAGCAAAGTTCTGCGTTGGCCAGACTGCTGGGTGCCCCCGCGCCGCCGCCATTTGATCGTCGCTTAATCCGAATTGTTGCCATCAGTAGTTACCCCCGTCTAAAAGTGTCGTCTCCGAGTAATTGCGCCATTTGCCGCTAGACCAGCGCAGGATGTCGCCGGTCTTAATGTCTGTCACTTCCACATCACTAGAGGATGGGAGTGAGAATCTAAGTGCATTGAGTAGGTACGGCAGGTCGTTCCACCGCGTCACCCCGTCACCGATTTTGATTGCGCCCGAACCGAACGCGGGGTCTGAGTAATCGAACGTATCCGCAGATGCAGTGAGAGAGAGCGGAACGTCCCGCTCATAGCCCACCTCTCCCGCGAGCAGGACTGGATTGGTCGCAGACCACTCTGCCGCGGTGCCTCTGCGAAGCTGGGCGTACTTGGTGTAGCTCATACCCCTCGCCCCTTGGCCCGATAGGCATGCTTCTCAATCACCTTTTCGCGGAGATCACTTGTCTTGGCGGAAGGGTTGAGTTTCTTGGCCTTAGCTACTTCTTCCCTGACAATCTTCTCGCTGATGAGCTTCCGCTTGGGATCGGCCGGACCCGGGTCGTAGTTCACCGTCCCCGTCACAGACAACCTGCGCTTGTGGGCGACTTTGAGGATGTCGTCGTTGTTGGACACCCACGCCTCTGGATCCCGCCAGCCCCTGGAGTCAGCCAAGCCCCCCACGTAGTGCTTGCCCGAGATGTTGATGCCAGCCTTCTTGGTTTCCTCTGCCACGTACTTGGCCTGTCGAAGTGGCATTTCGTCCAGCTGCTGGTTGTTCATACGACGCTCCATGAACGCACGGTCTGTGCCCGAGGTTCCTGGTGGAGTCTGGAGAGCGCACATCACCGCCCACCGCTCGCCGTAGGGCAGGGCACGCCGGTAGCTCTCTACAGCGTCAGGGCCAGCGCGTTTGACTTCAGCCGGGATTTCCATTTGGTTGTCCTTCGGGGGGAGGGCTCTGTTGCGGCGGGCCTGGTGGCTGGGGAGGAGGAGGAGGTGGTGGAGGTGGTGGAGGAACGAGGTAGCGAGACACATCGGTGTTCATCGCCTTTCCCCAATCCTCCAAGAGAGCGTTGAACAGTTCCGGCCGACCGGCTTGCAGCAGACCCTGGCTGACGGGTGCCAGTATCTGCATCGCCTGCGTGATGTTTTCAATGCGAGTGGCGACGTTGGGCTTCTTCACAGATCCAGCCTCAACTCGGTACGAATACTCACGGACAATCGAATCCGGGTCTTCACCCTGCACATGCATCTGCCACGCCTGCGCAGCCATCGGGCCGAGCAGGGGGGCAACGTCTTGCGGGCCAATCAACCACCGCGCGCAGAGAGCCTCCTTGCGGGCCACCAGAGACAGGGCATCCTCCAAGATATTGGCGTAATCGTCCGGCCTGACCGAAATCTGTTCAGCCTTTACCTGCGCTTCTGCAGCTGACCTGAAGGAATTCCTGGTCATACCGTAAATGAGTTCTGTCAAACCCACTCGCCGGTCGAACAGCGATGTGACCTCAGAGATGATCTGGTACATGTCCGATGTGACACCCGGCATCTGGAAGACCGAGATCACATCGTTGACAGACCGGCCGATGGCTTCAGAGATTTCGACAATCTTAAAGCCGCCCTCGTCCTTCTCCAAAATCTTGGCTTTTAGGTCTGGGTCGGCTGACTTCGCTACACCAATTAACACCTGTGCGCTTGTGGCAATGCGGGTGGCAAGGAATGACATTGCCCAATTAATAAATCGCAACTCTCCGATGCCGGGGCGGATAATACTAATAGGCCAGCTGTACCCCGGCTTGCCGTGCCAGACCAGCGGTGTGAACGGCCAGCCGTTGGGTTCTGCCCAAAAGGGGATCGGCCACTGCGCCGCCATGAACATCGATTGCGAAACCCCGGTGTCGTCCACCTCGTCCTGCAGCATCTGCTCTGGCATGTTCAAAGGGAAATCAATCCCCTCTGCTACAACGATATAGCAGTTGGGACCGAACGCATCGAACTTGCCCCGAAGATCCTTGTCGGCGTTCTTGAGCCGGTCGCCAAACCCAGTCTTAGAGTAAATTTCCCAGTAGATGATCATGTCGTTCGTCTTGCCGAGCTTGCGCTTATACTCAAAGCCCCGCTCGTTGTTGTCGCCGCGAGACGCATAGCTTTCGATGTGCCCCTTCAGATCCTCGCGGTTCAAGCCAAACTTCGCCGCCACCTCGTCCACGGACTGGACACGTTTCCTCGCGGCCCAGCGGATGTCTTCAAACTCATCCGCATCGGGATCCCAAACGAGGTTGTCGATGGTGTCGTAGAAACTTCCGGCCATCTTCACCTGTGATCCAGGTGGAGAATAAAGCTCATGCCACCAGACCCCCGCACCCTTGATGAACGCTTCCTCAACCACCTTCCTGGAATGCTGCTTGAGATCCAGTTCGTTGGGGGTGTAGTTGAGGTAGTCTTCCAAGAGCTTGGACACCAACTTGCGGCGTTCCAGCATCATCTGCTGTTGCTGCAAGCCCTGCTGGTACATCTGCATCCCGGGGTCTGGCATCATCACCGGCTGGCCGTCTGGGCCCATCATGGGCTGGCCGTCCGGCCCCATGGCTGGCACGGGGGGCTGTGGCTGGATGCCAAGGAGGGCGGGTCCGATGATCGGATACTCCTTGGCCGTCACCGCACGGGCTGGGTTCCGGTGATGGATGACTGCCGTGAACAGCCGAACAGCCTCCCACACGCGGTTGACCTGCATGCGGAAGGCCGGAGGAGTCATGCCCTTGTTGTAACCTCTTTCCCCTCTCGCGTAGCCGTCCTTCCACATGAAATCCGGGTCGCCCGCAAAGAAGTTCAAAGCCTCATCAGCGTCTTCCTGAAAGGGTCGCTTATGGGCTTGAGCTTGCTTGATGCACTCAAGCCACCGGGCAACAATTGGGCGAAGCGGTTTATCCATGGAAACTCCTACTAGCTAGTGTCCTCACTTGCCCCTGCGGGCTTCCAAGTCGGCCACCTTGCGCTCCAAAAGTGCCACTTTCTCGGCCAGAATAGCGTTCTTCTGGGGCTTGTGTTCCCAGTAGCCGTAGTCCTTCCACGCCGGAAACTCAGCCACGCCCGGGTCGGTGGTATGGTGGACCGACTGCTTCTCGGTGCCTCCGTAACCCGGGGCCAAAGCCCACAGGGTCAGAGTCCTCTGGCTCACCTTGGTCACCATGGCCGGGACAAGTTCTGCTCCCTCATGGGCACGGAACAACACCCAGTCACCCAATTCCGCTGTCGGCATCACGTAATCGCTCATCGTCGTCTACTCCCCATTGGCCCGAGAACAATGCAGTTGTCTTCGGACGACTGCTGCCTGCGGCGTTTATCCGCGAGGTAACGCACCCACCATGGATCGGGGCCATATGTCTTTGGGGGTGCGTGGTATTTCGGTTCGTAAGCACAGAGGTATTCCACGGACTGAATAGCGTGGACTTCTCCCCGGCTCTGCGGCTCGTCGGTCACATAGATTTGACCGTTCACTGAGGTTGTCTTCTTTCGGTAGCGGCGAATCTCGCGCATCAGATTCGGACACGCCCCTTCCAAGAACTTCAGCCTAGTGGTCCCGTCACCGCGGATGTGCATCATCTGCCGGACAAGGGCCGTGCGGGCCGGAATGTCGTCTGAGCCTGGAATGAAACCGTACCCGCTCATCTGCGACTTAATGCCGCGCTTCTTCAGTTCTTCGGAGTACAGTTCATGGGGGAGACGCCCCGAGCCCAAGTCCCTGAGCATGCCACCGTGCATATCAATGATGAAAGTCCGGTAGCTCTGGCCATCAGCTTTCTGGGCAAAATGGTCACCGAAGATCAATGCGTTGGCCTGCCGGATGTACAGTTCGTCGTAGATCAGCAGGAACTTTTCGTCCGGCGGTACGGCACCGAAAACGCACGCGAGGACTGTATGACCAGGGTCAATCGCCACATATCGCGTCCAGTCAGCGGGCACTTGGCCGCCGGGTAGATCCTCCCGCCGCAGAACATGCACCCCAGGATTGAACGACGGGTACATGAGCGTGCTTTCCGTGGTGAACTCCCCCTCCGCTCGCATGCGAAGCTCGTCCATTCCCAGGGCAGACCACCGCTCAATATTCTTTTTCTTTTCTTCCTGGTCGATATGGGCGTTATCCAAGAACCGCAGGGTGAACTTTTTGATGATCGGGTTTTCCTGCCCATCCTCTTCGGCCTTGTCCGCACGTTCACACAGCCCCAGCAACGCATCGTTCTTACTATGGGGCATGGCCGACCACACAAACCGGCCTTTGCGGTCTGCAAGCCTCGCCTGCATCTCGCCAACCCACCGTTCGTTGTTAATATCTTCATCGATATGTACCAAGTCGGCCTGAAAACCTTGCGGGGGCTCTCCCTCTGAGGAAAAGCAATTGATAGTCCATCCGTTAGTAAGTTCTGCCTTGTTCAGGTAGCCCGCGTTCTTCAGCACCCAACTCATCTCTTTGATCATGCGGGGCGGGATGAGGGGAGGGGCTGGCTTGGCCTTGGAGGGATCGTCCACCCCGGGCTTAAAGGCCCGCCACTGATTCGTTGTCTCGTCCTTGATCATCTTGAACGCACCGGCACGGAAGAGCATCGGCACAACCACAAGGCCGATGTGGGGCCAGTTCCGGCCGATGATCACTAGGTTGCCGCCCTCCTTGGGGTACTTCCCGTAAGGGTCTTGTCCGGTGGCCGCGCGAGCGTCCTCTATGAAACTTGCTGCGCTCTTTCCTGAGTTGTGATTTGGCACTCCCGCTATGAGGTAGTTGTGGGTGCCGTCCACTTCCATGTCCCATATTTCCCCTTGCCCTAAATACTCATAGGAGGTAATATACACATGTTCATTACCCCCTACAGGAGCATTGCATGGGTCGCCACAACAAGATTGATTGGCCGGTTGAGAAGATGAGAACGTGGTATGAGGCTGAGCGCAAAACAGTGGCCCAGATAGGCGACCTTCTGGGGGTGAGTTCCAAGGCCGTAAACAAAGCGTGCAAGCGTTACGGATTTCAAATGCGCCGCCGTGGCCCCAAAAGTGGTCCCGAACATACTGGGTGGAAGGGTGGCCGCACTGTGGACAAAACGGGTTATGTGCTGCTGTATTTGCCTGACCATCCCGCGTGCAACAGCAAGGGGTATGTGCGCGAACACCGTCTTGTTTGCGAACGTGTTCTTGGACGGCCTCTGTTGCCAACCGAAGTCGTTCATCACAAGAACGACGATCCAGCGGATAACCGGCCAGAGAACCTGCAGGTGTACGACTCAAACGCAGATCACCTTCGGGAGACTCTTGCAGGTAAACGCCCGAAGTGGAGCGAGGAAGGGAAGCTACGACTCTTGGATGCAGCACATCGCGGAGGGGCATCCACCGCCCGCACGCGCTCAGGACAAGGTGATTCAGCGTGCATCGAATCTCCCCTCCGTTGCTCAGGCGAAACGCATAAAGATCATCCCAACCCTTCACAAACGGCTTCCCGGCGCGGCTTTCAGTCACCCAGCCATTCCACAGCGATTGAACGTGGAAATCCTCAGTGATGCTTGCTATGAGTATGTGCTTGCGGGCGATTGGGTCGTAGATCGACTGGTCACCAGCTAAGCACCGATTGCCACCGATTAGCAGGCGTTCGCTGGCCATGCACTTATGGAACTCCTCCTGCCGTGCCATTGGGACATAGAGCCGAAGGGCTTCGATCCGGCGTTCTGCCAGTTCGATCTGCACATCCCGCAGCTGATTGAGGGCGTGCTGCGTGATGCCTTGAACCGCTGGCTCTTCAGGAGGCGGCGGTGGTGGAATCGGTGGGTGCTTTCTCATATTCGCCGCACCAGTCAATCCTGTCCGTTACGGGGTGGCAGTGCTCTTCCGCCGTCACCTGCGGGGGGTAGCGTCTGCACCGGCCCCACGTTGCCACTGTCGGATCCCACCACCGGCACGTTTGACACTCCATGCTGCAACTCCTTCAGATGGATTCCTTGGACCGTGATCGTTGTGGCGGCCTCCATAATCCGCTGCCGAAGCTCGTCTTCCAGTTCCTCTTCGCTCCAGGCGGTTAGCGGTTTCTTGGCTCCACCCATGGCGGTGTTGGCAGATACCAAGCGGACGACGGTGTCCAGCATCTTGGTGCGAAACGCGCCGCCCGAAGGAGCGTCAAAGAACTGCTTGAGGTACACGTTTGAAAAGCCCCTCACCCCGCCGAAATACTCCATCAGAACTTCTAGCAGTTCCGATGAGTGGGGGATGTTTGCGCCGCCGATCCTTGCAGAGGCGACGAACAGATCGACCGCACCCTTCTCAATCTCTGCCAACTTCTTGTTGGTCTTCTTCTTGCGGGCCTTCTTCTCATGGGCGTTGCGGCACTTGCGGCATCGCGCGTGGAACCCGTCCTTGGATTTGTGCCAGTTGGTCGGGGTCAACTCATAGGAGTGACCGCACTGGATGCACGCCTTGTACTCAGCCAGGTTTCACACTCCACTTTGGACGCAAATCCACCAACTTCACGCCCGCGTCGTAGTTGGCTTCCCAGCACTGCTTGAGCTTGGCACTGATGTCCATCGCTTGGATGACCTGTGGCTTGCCCACGCACTTGGGCTTCCAATGGCCTGCCCACGCATCCCAGTTGCAGAACACGGGGTTGTAGCCCAGCTTTTGCGTGCCCGTCAGCGAGAGGTCGCGGGTCATCGTCACATCTTCCGTGGAAGACTTCTCTGCTTGGTACTTGTCGGGGTACTCGTAGTAGAACCAAGGATGATCGTCGGTGGTCTTGGGCTCTGTCACCTCAAAGGCTCGCATGTCGTACATGATCAAGCCCGTTGGAAGTGCGGCACATTCTTGGATGCCCGCCATCTTGGCCGCGGTGTCTCGGTCGTACATTTCCAGCTTGAAGTCTGGGTTGGCGTTCGCGGACTGATGGGCCTGCCAACGGAACACGTAGACGTTCTCATGCGGGGGCGGGCCGCAGTAGGGCGCACCGATCACCACCGGACCCTTTGGGTAGTGATCCACAAGAAAGTCAAAGGATGAGTCGATGAACGGCTTGGCGTCTGCCTTGTACATGTCGGGCTTCATGTCGGAGTCCACCATCACCAAAACGTCCACCTCGTACTGCCGTGCCATGAGGACAGCGCGGTTGCGGGTCATGGTGATGGGCGTGTCCGACAGGTTCCACACTTGCGCCGATGAAACGCGGGGATCCTGGGACAGCTTGGAGACGGCCGGGATCATCCACTCCCGAATGTCTGGCACCTCAGAGGAGATGCCGCCATTGCCGCCGTAAGAGAAAGTGCAGAAACCGATGGAGAACTTCTGTTGCATAACACCCCCGGGGATAGGTGTACAATATTACAGTATTAGGAAGTGTGCGTCAACGACGATTGTCGCCGTTTCGTCGCATGCCGCCGGATCGGACTGATTCGCCTCGCATGTTGACGGGAACGCTGGGCGTAACATGCGCCGCCGGGGCTTGTATTTTGGGGTTCCACGCCAAAGCCGCCGGATCACCAGCCGCCGCCTTGGCTCGCAGGCGTTGTAAGGCTTGGATGTGCGACGACCATTCGGCTGGCGGGCCGTTGCCCTGCCAAGTCCCATAGGTAGCCTGCTGCCACTTGTCGATCTCGTCGTCAATCTGGGCAAGCTTGGACTGCCTAGCTTGCAATTGACTTGGGGCGGCGACTGACTCGTTTCTGGGGGAAGGGGTGGGCGGGACCGGGGGCAGTCCCTGCGAAGGTGCCTGCGGGTTGTAGGGTGTCCCTTGCGATGGAGGCAGTATTGGCTGCGCTTGTCCAAGCACACGCTTTGCCTTGTCAGCCTCTTGCTGGTTGGACGCCTGCTGTATCGCGTCTAGCTGTGCTTGCTGTTCCGGCGTGAAGGTAATCTCTGGAATCGGTGTGGCGGGTGCTGGCCGCGAGGGCCGCTGTTGCGGGACAATGGACGATCCTGACCCATAGCCCCTGGGAGTCGTTACGCTTGGCCCCGGTTGATCGGAGTTCCTATTTTGATAGTTTCTGAGGTTGTCTTGGGAAGCCTGTTGCCTAAGTCTTTGGACTTCCGCTTGGTCGTCATACGGCTGGCGGGGCGTTGGTAGACGATAGGAGAGGTCATCGGTGGGCGGAGCTAATAGCTGTCCATTACCAGAGCCGCCGGGAGATGCCCCCGGGCCGGTGCCTGGTCGGTAGTAGATATCACCTGACAAGTCATGCCCCCCAGGTGCTGGCTGATATCTTTGTGGCGACGGACTTGGGTTGTAGTTCTGCTGGCCCCAAGTCGGCTGCGGGTTGTTGGCCCCTGGGCCGAAGGGGTTCTGGAAGTCACCCTGCATGTACTGGGTGGAGTTACCCATGGCACGCTGAACGTCGGGGTTCTGTCCGTAGCCTTGGAACGTGCTGTCGCCGTAGGTAAACGGCCGACTGTAGTTCCCCACTACCGGCTGGTTCTGTTGTGCGAACGGGTTGTAGTAGGTGCCGTTGGCCAGTTGGTCATTGGCCTGGGACAGGAGTTGATTGGGATCGAACGTCACGGGGCCGGTCAGCTGACCACCCGCGTACTGCCCGAGTCGCTGGGAGAGGTTTCCGACAAACGCATCCCGCTGCGTCATGGCGTCCTGCCAGGGCATCTGATTGCCGCCCACACCCGTGGCGGTGGCAGTGATTGGCGGGGGGCGGTTGTTAATGGCGTTGTAGGCCATGTTGCCCGCGTTGCTCTGCCCACCCGTCATCGGGCCGTATTGGCCAGTAGTCGGGTTGTACGCCTGCGAGGTGGAAGACCCGGGCATCGTCCAAGACTGGGCTTGCGTGTTGCCGCCATACTGGTTTGACGCTTGGTTGTACGCCTGCGCCCAAATCTGATTGGACGGCACCTGCCCAGAGAGGTCGTTTTGCTGTGCGCCCTGCGGAGGAGTGCGCGGCACGTTTGAGGCGTTGTACTGCGGCTGCTGTGCCCGCTGCTGGCCGTACGCGGAATACGAACCGCCGGACTGCTGGCCTCCAGATTGCCCGTACGCCGACATGTCGGGTGCCTTAGAGCCGCTTGGCGATGCAGAGCCGTTGCCTGCTCGCCATGCCGTAAAAGCATTTTGCTCGCCCTGTACGTTGCGATTCTCCCGTTGCTGCCAATCTTGGTACGCGGGATCGCTACTCCAATTACTACCTTGGTTTCCTTTGGAATCGATTTCTTTCGCTGATGGCAGCTGCCTCAATTGATCCCATGTGTATTTCTGAGCTTCCGGCTTATATCCGGGGCTTCCCGCCGCGCGGAACTGATCCAAAGCGCGGTTGGTTTCCTGTTGTGCTTGTGTAGGGGGTATATAGATGCTCGTCATCGATCCTCCTGCTGAGTGGTCATGCCGTCAGTGCCCATGCCGGTTCCGTAAAGCATGCGGAGCCGCTCTGCATCGGCCTGCGGGAGATTGCGGATCTCGGCAATCAGCTGCCGCAGGAAGTCCAGGTTCTGGATTGCTGGG
>Ga0209085_1001639_pt1 | contig 13540 bp, 10 predicted proteins | sample C_131016_EF_Meta_FD_187310 | JGI IMG/M metagenome (GOLD analysis project Ga0209085, IMG submission 187310) | Freshwater microbial communities from Lake Croche, Canada to study carbon cycling - C_131016_EF_MetaG (SPAdes) (version 2) | ecosystem: Environmental > Aquatic > Freshwater > Lake...
CGTTTGAGTTCCATCACCTCTGCGTGAGTTAAGTCCATAGATTTGTTTATTCAGCGTGGTATTTTTACCTTACTGAATAGCAAAGATGTCGTTGACTGAAAAGGAAGAGGTTGAGTTGCTGTATGCCTTGAAGCAGTTGCCCGATTTTGATTGTCTGCCGATCCCTGATACGTGGTTTAAGAAGTACAAACTTGCCCCTCGTGGCGTGATTGCACCGAGAGAGTTTATGGAAAGCAACTACACGATGTCTATGGCGGTCGCCCCAAAGGACCTGCCGCCTATCATTATTGACGAACCGCAGCAGAATGGTAAGTTAGTGCAGTTTGTAGATGAACCGCCGCCCGAAGTAGAGTTGCGGTCCCGTCCATTTGAGTGGGACCAGTCCAAACCATTCCCCGCTATTCTTGTGAAGGACAATGACCCTATCGTTGACCCTCGCCCATACGAAGCATTATCGTCCCTACGTCATACGTCGTTTTCTGAAACTTGTACGGAGCAGGGCGACCAGCAGGACGATCGGGGAACGGGTCAGTCGGTTCAGCAATCACGTCAAAATGAAGAGCACGCCGACTTGACCTGATGCCGTCATTGTACTTGAAGTCAGGCGGGAACATAGGCATCACGCTCTCCACATCATCAATCAACTTGGTGATATCATCGCTGAACCCATTCAACCTATCCTTCGGCACATCAAGCGAAGCGGGGATAAGCATCACAGGTGCATTGAAGAGTGAAACACCCTCCTCGTGCGAGTGAAGTTGCAGAGATTTGAGCGGGACATAACCACCCGTGCACTTTGCGTGTTTCTCATCGTAGATGAAAGGTTTGCACTTCATTCTTGACGTCGTGCCGAACGCAGGTTTGACGGGCGGTTGCAGCGACTTGATGCTACTGTCGGGAACCGAACGCATCACAGGCAGACGATCACGACGCCGATTACTCATCGGTGTCGCTGACGTATCAATCATACGTGAAACAATCATTTACCCTTTCTCGTGATTTAAAACCCGAACACCTTGTTTAGAAGTTCGCTTCCAGTTACGACACGCTCCTTCTGTACGATCTTCTCCACCACCTTCTCCACAGGCACCTCTTTGACCTTCTCTACCTTCTCTTCCTCCTTTTTGGGAGCGAGAGCAGTTAGAATAGATGTCTTCATTGCCTCCAAGTCCGTAGCGGTCAGTTGCTTCACACGGGGTTTCCGCTCACGGGTAACCACAGGTCGCTCTTCCATCTTTACCACTTCGGGTTTGACGACCTTGACCTTTGGTTTGGGTACATAAGACGGCAGAGGCGTATCAAGAGGCAACTCACCCTTCTTCTTCTTCTCCTCAATCTCAACCCTCTGCTTTGCGAGTGCCTCACGCTTCGCCTTCATCACCTCCATACCCTTACGCAGGTTTGCGAGTTGCTCCTCGCTACACTTACGCTTCTCCTTTTTGACGACCTTTGGTGCCTTGACCTCAACCTCGCTCTCTGTATCGCTCATTTATCTCTACCATTGGAAGTTTCTTTGGAAAAATCTATACTATGAATGCCCGTTAGTTTCCTATGCCGAGTTCTCATACCCCATAAACGCTCGGGGTATAAACAGGATAGCACAGTTGATTGTAGCACTCGCAACGGTAAGGGTTTGGGTCTTGATACGCCATTGTACGCACCACCTTCCGTTATTCAGTAATGGTCTTGCCTCCCACCACCTCAACGCCGCCAGGTCACCATCTCCGTTGTCTATACTCGCCTGTGTAGCACAAACGATCATTTGGTAGTAGTTCGTGAAGTACGGGGTGGTAGGCGTAGAGATGGTGGAACCCGTGACTAACCCAGTCGTGTAGGTGCCGAGCAGTGATACGGTCTGATAATAGTTTGTATACACGATGCCTCTTGACCCTCCATCACGCAGCGAGTTTGTGATGACGAGGTCATTTGTAGTCAAATCAGGTATGGTCGCATCACCAAAAGCGATGTTGTTAATCACGACTGACCCCGAGTTTGCACCAATCACAAGTGGTTCGTTCGCCTGACTATCAATGGAGGCGATTTGGGTAATCGCTCCGCCCTGTATCGCTTGGAACGTAGCACGGAGTTGGGCGACCACAACAACACCCGTAGCATAGGTCGGTCCAATCGGAACCGCTTGTATCTGCAAGGCACCATTGGTCGTCATAACGAATGAGGAACTGGTGAAACTGACCCACGTATTCACATTCGGCGTTGTGGTGTAGATCTCCACCGCTGACCCGACATTGATGCCGTTCGCCCAAAATAACAGAGAGAACGCCGCCGCCGCTCTGTTCTCGGCACCACCCCAATACCCGCTAATCAGAACATCCCTACCAGGTTGAATGTCCTCCAAGAGCGGTGTTGTAACAGGAATGTCTAATCCCGCCACGCTATTATATCCGCTCACTTGGAAGTAGGCAAACCGATCCGTCGGGCGTGTTCCATACGGCAGATAGTTAGGACCCGCACCATACGAGGCAATACCGCCATAACCACTGCTTACAGAGGTAAAGGTCATATTGTTCCATTCAGGAAACGGCACAACAACAGGATTAGCACCATTGATGTCGGTGCCTACGCCAGGATCAGCGAAGTCCTCCGCATTATCCTTAAACACCGTTGTCTGCTTACCCGACAGCGTATTCACCAGCACGATGCTGTTGTTATTAGCGTCAATCGTACTTACTGCTGGTCGCAAACTCCACGTTGGAGTGTTGTCGGGTCCCGTAGGTCCTGTTGCTCCCAGTCCTGTTGGTCCTGTGTATCCCGTAGGTCCCGTCACCGAAGATGGAGCACCCGTAGGTCCCGTAGGTCCAGTTCCTAACGGTCCCGTCATTCCTGTCGGTCCCGTCACCGTAGAAGCAGCACCCGTAGGACCCGTGTTGCCTGTGTATCCCGTAGGTCCAGTCACCGTTGAGGCAGCACCCGTAGGACCCGTGTCGCCCGTGTATCCCGTAGGTCCTCGCACTCCCGTAGGTCCAATCGGTCCTCCCGAAGGTCCCGTAGGTCCAGTGCTTCCTGCCCCAATCGGCAGGTCGTTAAATGTGATCGCAGAACCATACAGGGCGAGTAGATTGGTTGCCGCCACAACTACGTTGCACTGCGAATACAACTGAACTGCCCCTGCATTCACATCAAACACACCGCCGACAATATAACTGTCGTTGCTCGTGATGTTTGCGGTCCTCCTGTTCGCCGTTTCTTGAACGTATCCACTGTTAGACTGCGTGATGTTGCCCGTTGATGTAGTCGTGATGTTAGAGGTTGCTGTGATATTGATGTCCTTACCGCTCGTAATATTCATATCGTTTGATGCCGTAGAGATCGCCATCGTCGCAGCACCCAGCGACCGCAAAATCATAGTGCCTACGCCTGTCGGTGCTGCCTGCATAAGAATAGAACCAGTCTGCGTCACATTCAAATCTCCGTTGCTTCCCGAGTACGTCAGTCCGTTCAATGTAGTAATGTAGGCGAGGTTAGAGGACGTCAGGTTGAAATAGTTCGCATTGATGTTCGTTGTGCCGTAGTTTGAGATGGTAAAGTTGCTTCCTGACTGACTGAAACTGCCGCTGTTTGATGAGCGAAGGACGATGTCTTGTGCCGTGAGTTCAAGCGGTTCGTTGTTTGCGTAGTTCGTTATGATCCTTGTCGCATTAGAGTAGATGCCTAATGTTCCGTGTCCGTTATAAATGATTTGAACTCCTCCGTATGAGTTGAGGTAATACTCCCGTCCTACCGTCGTATAGAAGTTACACGCTACATTCAAGTTGTAGTTTGAGTTGGCGATGATGTCTGCCGTGTAGCATTCTTGCCTCAACTCACCCGAAGAATAAATCTCCATTCCAATATTGCTTGGTCCAAGTTTGATGTAGTGTGGATACGTTGTGCCTTGTGATAGATTGATTTGTGAATAGGTGTCGTCGCTTGCTGATATTTGTATTGACCCTGTTGTGCTGATGTTAGGCACATTGTAGATACCGTACAGACTGCCGAAGTCCATAATCGTTCGCACATTGATAGGCGATCCTGCTGGTCCTTGTAGGTAGTCCAAGTTAGAGAACCCATAGTTATTCATATTGACCCCAGCGGTATTTATACACGCATAGTAAGACCAGTTTGAGGTGTCGGTTGTCGCAGGTGAGAACGGAATGCCGTTGAAGTAGAAGTTTGAACCAACAAAGTAAAGATTACCAGCACCCGAGTTCGCATTGATCTCTATGTTGTTTGAATAGGAGAGTAGCGGGGTCCTGACTACATTCGCAGTTAGATTGCTGCCGTTCAGGTTAGATGCCGTCACTGAACCAAATCCGCTGATCCCTGATGAGTTGCTCCCGACAACATTACTGCTGAATGTCGTAAGTGCGTTGATATTCAGGTTTGCCGCAGGGGCGATGGTTATATTACCAGCGATAGAGGTTATGCTCGGTGTAGCGATTGTAGGTGTCGCCATACTATTGTTAGCACTGATATACGTCCCATTGATGTTACAGAAGTTATAGATGGCGGAGTTGTTGCTGTTGCCGTTAATCTCAACCCACTGACTACTTCTTGCCCCAATCAGCAGGTTAGAACCCGAGTAGTTACAGAGATTATCAAGATACATCGTGTTCTGCACAACAGTCCCGTTCTGCCCGTAAAGATACACGGTTCCCGCATCAGGAGGAGTAGCAGGTGGCGTTGCATTCGCCAATATCTTCACGCCCAGTTGCCCGTACAGATAGTTGACGCCTACGGTTGAGAAGGCAGGACGAAACCCGAGCGATGCGTAGGACAGCACACCAGCACCGCCAATCTTCACCGCAGAGGTCGCAGTATATATAGAACCCACTGGTGTTTGAGCGTCCAAGTTAATCAACCCGCCTGTCGCATAGTCCAGCGGATACACGCCTACGACTGCTCCCTGTGCGACCATATTAATCTCGCCGTTCAGTCCGTTGCTGTATCCACCTGCCGAAGTAAGATTGATACGCCCACGATTGCCGTTAGACGTATTCAGGTTGATGTCGCTATACGCAGCAATGTTACATCCCTGTGATGCATTCAAGTTGATGATACGGGCGGTTTCGTTGATGTTTGTAACAGAGGTCAAAGACAATACATTTGAGTTGATTGAGTTATTGATTGCATACCCATTCATTTCTACCTGATGGATTGCTGGATAGTTCGCCCAGTTAGAACTTGATGCTGGATTACCTGCGGGTCCCGTCATTCCTGTCGGTCCCGTCACCGTAGATGCAGCACCCGTAGGACCCGTACTCCCACTGGGTCCCGTAGGTCCAGTAGATCCCGTACCTGCTGTTCCGCCACCACAACAACAATCTCCCGAATACAGCGTAGGGTAGGCGATAATGACTACGCCTGATCCTCCTGCCGCACCAACTCCGTTTGTAACATCATGCCCGCCTCCACCACCACCACCTCCCGTATTTGCTGTTCCTGCTACGGCGTTCACATCGGACCCAGCACCCGTTCCACCACCATTCACACCAGCACCGCCAGGAGTAGTATAGAGAGTTCCGCCTCCTCCGCCTCCGCCTACTGAATAAAGGTTTCCATAAATATTGTATGTTCGTCCTGCTCCACCAGCACCAGGATTAACAGCAGTCGCAGCAGAACCAACCGCAGTTGAACCGCCGCCGCCTCCGCCGTCATAAGTTCCATTCACACCATCACCACCCCTGAACCCCTGTGTCCCCGATCCACCCGAGTTGTTCCCGCTATATCCGCCTCCACCTCCTCCGCCTGATGCTCCCGAGCGTCCGTTATTATCCGAACCGCCTCCGCCACCGCCAATAGCAGTATAACCAAAGAAAGAACTTGAACTTCCGCTGTTTCCCATCGCATTATTCGCCGCAGAAGCACCACCAGCACCGACCACAACTGCCGTAGAACCACCTACGACCAAAGCAGACTGACGGACGACACCACCAGCACCTCCACCACCACCTCCGTATCCGCCACCGCCCGATCCGCCACCGCCTACGATTAGCACCTCAACACACATCGTAGCGGGTGTCGTCAGTGCGAAGGTTCCCGATGAAGTGAAGGTATGAAAAGTAAATCCGTTTGCTGTTGTGATTGTACCTCCCGTTGCGACTACCGTAATCGGCAGTAACGCAGGTCCAGTAGGTCCCGTTGAACCCGTTGAACCTATGTTGTTCCCGTTCCCATTCCACTGGGGACGGAGCATTTGTTAAGTAGAAAGAATACAAAGTAAGCAGGTTAATACAGAAGACCGAAAGCAATCTCCGTGTTGAAGTTGGGCGGTTGGTAGAAAGGTTGTCCGTAGTCGTCAAGCAACTCCACCGTAATCTCGTAAATCTCGCTGGGCGTAGAGAGTGTCGGGGTCTGTAATGAGTTGGTTACAAAGGTATTGATATTGAGTGGTGCGACTGAAATCGGGATTGTTGCAGACAAGTTCTTGCGGTTGTAACTATCAAGACCACCGCCCGTGCTGATAGACAGATACACGCCGACGTTCTGTGTCCCCAGCAGGATCGGGTATGCATCGCCATACTGCGGATAGACCGCCGAGTTGTGAGGAACACCCGTAGCAGACGCAACACCAATCTGCGAGTTCGTAGCACCATACCACACGCCACGAGTGTTGTAGGACTGTGCCCAACCAAGACGGGCGTTCATTGACCGACCCTCCACGTAGGGTTGGAGAACCGAAGTACCATACGTACCACCGCTGTTGTGCGTATTCATACGAGGGCGGTAGTTAGGGTTCGTGGTTCCACGCAGGAAGTCAAGCACGTTGGGATCGTCCGCCGCAGCAGGGGCGATGTAGTTCGTGCCGTTTCCAGCAATGCCGATCTTACGACGGGCAGTATCGTAGGAGAACGTCACCTGTCCCGCAACCCACGTAGGATTGTAGGTTACATCGTCGCCTCCCGCTGATGCCGCAGCATTCAGGGCAGCAACCAGTTCAGTCACCGAGTTGAAATACTTGTTCTGCGTGTAGGATGTGTAGGTGTTCCCGTTCGGCACAAAGTTCGCAGGAAGCAGACGGATACACTTCAAGTTCGCAAGTGAAACGATGTTCGTGATTGTCGCACTCGTGTAGTAGAAGAACATCAGGTTTGCGTTGTCGTTCAGTTGGAGGGTGCTATTCACGAAGTTTGCGTTAAGCAACTGGATCGCCTTACAGTTCAGGATCGGCGTCGTCAGTCGGTTCGTCCAGCGGTAATACCAACCGCCCAGCGTACTTCCTACCTGCAACTGCGGATCCGCATAGGCGTCCAGTTGGAGTTTGTCGGGTCGGTTCAAACTCGCCATTTATCATTCAACACTATTCTTTGTAGGTCAGTTTCATTGTAAAGGAGCAGACAGCGTTATTCGTCAGGTAGTAGGGTTCGTCCATCTCATCTCGCAGTTCAATGCTAATCGTGTAGATGTCGTTTTGGTAGAGTTTGAGTGCGTCCTCAATGACGTGTTGGAAGTACGCCACGCCCAAGTTCCCAGCATTCATATTCACCGTCGCCAACAGGTTTGTATTTCTCTGCGTGTTGACCGTAGAACCGCACACAATCGTAGAGTAGAGTTGAACCACAGAGGTATAGACCAAGTTTGCATAACCCTCCGCAGTGTACGTCGCAGTTGTGGTGGAAGGTCGTGCCGTCACACCTAATCCTTCAAGTGCATATTGCGTCGGAACTACATACGGAGGAATAGGTCGCACACGATTATACAGCGTAACACCTGTGTTTCCGATTAACGCCCTATTTCCATACACTTCGGCATCATAGGTCACGAGGGTTTGAAGAATAGCGGGGTTAGAGATTTGTCCGTTCCACGTGAAACCAAGAATAGAGTTCAGCAATCTGCGAGGTGCTGGATTAAAAGGTTGTCCTGGTATGCCTTCGGGAAATGGGTCATCAACATACTGAAACCCATCTTCTTGATAAATCTCCACCATATCAAGTGCCGACGAAATAGCGTTCAGTCCTATGATCGGTGAGGCACCGACAATCCATATCCTCTCCGCCCAATAATCAGGGTTCAGTGCTGGATTTTTACCCGCTGACGCTACAATGCTCTCGTAATACTTACCGCCGAACTTGACCTGACTACTAACGACATAATAAGTCGTAGCAGACCAGTTGCTTACGCCAGTTCCCCAAACATTCTGCGACCAAAACGCCGACCCTGTTGATGGGATTTCACCCTTGTTTGCCTGTACGCAGATGAAGTAAAATGTCGTTGCCGAGTTCTGCGGGACATAAGCGACCTTATCACCAATGTTGTATTGCTTCGTTGCGACGTAGTTTGATCCACCAGCATTAAAGAATGGGACAAAGTTGCGGTTCTGTTTGAGGGCGTAGTAATCAATCCCACCATAACTGACGCTCTCTCCTGCCTCATACAACGCATACGCAGACCACTGCCTCTGTCCTGTCCCCTGATTGAGAACAACATTAGGGTCATTAAATCCTGTCGCCAAGTAGCGGTAGTTCGGGTTCTGTGCCGTAGGTTCATACAACTCCCACGCCTCCTGTCCCAAGTCCTCCCAAAACCTTGTTTCAGTAGTAGGCAGGTTCCCGATGTTGTTAGAGGTCAGCGACTTGTACCACTTATTTGTTCCCGAAGCGTAGATATATGCCCCGCTGTTGTAGGTTGTGGATCCACTCCAAATCCAGTAGTTCCAAAAACCAGGTGCCGCAATACCAGTTGGATTGATTGCCTTGTTTGGAGCAACGCAGACGTAGAGATCACCGCCAGGAACCGATACAATGTCGTTCGTGAAATACAGCGTAGTTGCGTCCCATACTAGACTTGTTGTATCACCCAAAGGTCCGCCTGATGCGTGAGTATCCCGCATTGCCCGATAAATACCAGGAGGGTCAGTCGTAGGTGAATACGCCAATGAACCCTTGCGATAGAACACTGTATCGTCATACTCTCCAACGATGTCGGTGTATACTTGCTTCCACCACGCACTATTCAGTAGCGGCGGAACCTCGCCCGTATCTACGGGTGCGTGATTTATGTTTGACGCCTGAATGGACTGATAGGTTGCCCTCTGCGGATTGGTGTTTGCGTCCTGAACGAACACAACATCGCCGATTGCATAGGTTTCATCATCCGCCCACGCCGTAGTCGCAAACGGCAGACCCACATTGTTGCCCGTGAACTGAAACTTGTTGTAGTCAGCATTATAGGTGATAGACACATCGCCAGGTAGATACGGGATCTTGTAAAAGATATAGTCAGCAGGGTCGGTCAAGACACCGATGATTGCAGTTTGATTATCCAACGCCAAGTCCCGTGTCCCCGACAGAGCGAGTTGTGTCGCCACATCTGCGTAGGTGTTGAAGGTCTTGTTCCACCCGTAGGTCAATGGGTTGTTGATGTTCTCGGGTTTGTAGTACGAAGGCAATAACCGATTGAAATAGAGGTTGTCCGTGTTAGGAGCAAGACCACGATACGCAGACAAACGATAATACCAAAACGCACAGCACGTATCGGGTATGTTTGTCGTAGGCAAAGGTATCACAGCGTTTAGCATTTGAAGAGTGCTGACCTCCAACAGCGGACGAGGCATATTAAGCGTCAAAGTGGAATACCCGTTTTGTGATGATACACTTGTAGCGTTTGCCGAGTTTAGACTTACCAAAGCAGGTTGATTTAGCATAGAGCGAAAGACCTGTGCCCCTGATACAAGACCTCTCGCCTTCTCCTCCTCTATGTCCGCCACGACTTCCGCAACCTGATCCATTACATACTCTCGCAGAACTCTTTTCCGCTTCAAATCGCATTGGTGGTGTGTACTCTGCCGTCTGTGGCGGAATATGGTCGTCCTCTTCACCAACGCCCCACCATTTACTCATTATTAAAAATACGGAATGTAATAGTTGATATAACCCGCTCCCGCAGCAGGAGGCGATGGTGTATTCACAACAAAACTCGTTCCAGCGGTCTTCGTCGTGACCTGCATAAATGTAGGAGAACCCGACACATACTCCCACGACAGAAGGATTACAGAGTTCGCTGTAATCAATGAGTTAGAGATGGTCGTATTGCTTGACCCACTACTCAACACACGCCCATAGTTGACGACCTGAACGTTGCTGTCGTTGGGATTAGGCGAAACGTTGTAGGTTGCGAACGCTGACGCCATTTATGATAGAACGGCGAGTAGTTTTTTCACCGCTCCATTACAAATGCCCCGTAAGAGCGATTTCGTGATTGGGTTGGAAACGGTGCTTAACAATCCACAGACGAGTTTTATGAAGAACCCGAAGGTCTTCAATGAACTCTACTCGCAGAGCAAGATGAGTATGAACTCAATGATGAAGCATATCGGCAAGTCGGCGAAGAACAAGAAACAGAAAGAACCAACAGACGCCGAGAAGAGTGAAGCAAGATTGGATAGAATGGAAGCACAGACAAAACAATAGTGGCGTGTAAACAAAATGCTAAATCAGGCGGGTGATCTTTACCCCTTTACAGAGGTCGTCCCTGCGTCCGCCCAGTTCGGTGCTCCCGAGAGGTCATCAATCCTCACCCAGCGTCGCCGTTGCCGTGTTACGCCGCAGACTGGTGCGACTTATGGTTCCACGTCCGCTGGTACGGGTGCAGGTGGTTCGCAGATCCAGTTCCTCGTGGCGGATCAGGGTGGACTGATTGATATGCGTTCAGTCGTCATCAACTACACCATCTACACCTCCACGAGCGGTGTCTGCCCTGATGACGGGCACCCGTTTATGACGGTTCAGGCACTCCTCAACGGACAGTTGCTTGAAAACATCACGAACGCCCCGAAGTTGGCGAACGTGGAACTCTGTATGGGCGGATCCCGCAACTACTACCAGTCAGCAGGTAGTTTTCAGGGTTTTGAGTTGCTTAATAATGATCTCGTCACGACCGTGCCGTCGTCCTCCACGACTGCGTCCATTACGGCGTGGGGTTATGTCGTTGGTAACGCCTCCTCCCTCGCCACCCGAGCACAGAGGGCGTCGTCTGCGGTCTTCAACAACATCGCAGGAGAGCAGCGTTCTATCCCGCTGGGTCTTATGATGGGTCTTGGTCGTATGAAGCAGTACCTCCCGATTGCCCTGACTGGCGAGTTGGCGTTCGTCTTCATCACGGGTCAGGCGAACGATGTCCTCTTCAACACCGCCTCCACGACGGCGGGTGATTACTCGCTCTCGCAGGTGTCGCTGGAATACGACATCGTAGTTCCCGATGCACGCTATATGTCGGTCTTACAGAACGTCGCCCTGACCGATGGTGCTGGACTGAATATGCCGTATGAGAGTTCCATTGTGACGACCGCCGCTGCGATCTCCGCCTCGTCTGCCGCCCTGACGCAGAACGACCTGATTGTGTCCCGTGCGACGAACCACCTGCTCCGTGCGTCAGTCGTTCAGGTGCCGACCACGTGCGTGTCGCTGATGGGTTTCCCCAGTCAGTCGTGTTTCGGTCACGCAGGCGTCTATTCAGTCCAGTTTCGTATCGGCAGTCAGGTCTACCCGCAGGTGGCGGCACAGGGCGACGCTGCACTCTTCAATATGTCGCTCACGGCGTATGGGTCTGCCCTCCAAGAGAACGGCACGGTCGTCAATCGTGTGCTGTGGGGCAACAGCACGAACGGTGCGACTGCGGGTACGGCAGCGGTCTACGAAACCGCCGATGCCGCCGCTTCGGGCACGGTCAAGTTCGCTTACGCCGACCGCTTTATCCCGACATACGGGTTTCAGACGGTCAAGGGTGATGCGGTGCCTCTTGACGTGGATGGCGTGTCCCTCGCAGGTGCATCGGGTTCGCAGTTGATTGCCTCGCTCATCTCTGCTCCTGGCGTCGCCTACACCCCGTTCGTGATTATCACTGCCCTCCGCTTCATCAAGGCACAGGGCGGTGCCGTCCAGGTGGTCGGTGCGTAAAATCTAAACACAGTATAAATGCGACGAGGACGTGGTCTATGGCGTATCACGTGGATCATATAACAAGATATTACAGGGGTTAAACAACTCCACTAAAATCTTGTAGAAATAGAAAATGGAGGAAGCACACGTAATCAATGTCGCCGACCGCAGCGATCGTATGATGAAGTTCGTAAAGGACTGGGAAGGTAGGGGCATCGCCATCATACGTGAGGACGCATTCAAACCTGACGGCACATCAATCCGCAACGTCTATGATGCTGTCTTCTTGAAGCACCGACAGATCCTTGAAGCAGCAAAGCACAGAGGTGATGAGTACTGCCTGATTATGGAGGACGATGCGATCCCCTGTAATGACTTTGAACTGCGGTTCAAACACATTAAGGACTATCTGCACGTGCGTAATGATTGGGACGTATTCAATGGTGGTATGCTGTCTATGCGTGATTGCGTAACCAAGATTGTCCGCATCAAGGACGATGGACTAACGACGATGCTCCTGACTTCTGTGCGTGGTTGTATGGGTCAGTTCCTTTATTTCAGGGTTGATGACGCCCTACGTAGATTGAGGAGTTGGGAGGCAGAGGGCAGACCCGAGTATGATGGTTGGTATCCGCATTATCTTCGTTGTATTGCGTGTGTCCCATTCCTCGCAATCCAAAGCGACGGGTTCAGCGACGCAGCAAAGGACGAGCGGAAGTGGGAGGATAGGTTCAAGTTTGAGGAAACATCTATGCTTCATTCCCTCCGTGAGTTCCTTACCGACGACCCTCCCGTGAGGCAATCAACCCCAGCAGACGCATCTGTGCCTCCGCCTTCGGGCGAGTAGTGTATCCGTGCGTCTTGCCTGTGGTCTTCGTCTGCACCGCAAACTTTCCATCACGCTTGATGAGGCGATACGGCATTTATTAATCGCAACATTACTTCTCTTCCGCCTCACTTGAAGAAGATGAGGACACAGACCCTCGCCGACCCTCCTTCAATGCCTTCAACCGCAGGTACTTCTGCGACGGCGGGAAAGGAGTATGGAACTTGATAGTCCACCGATCCTCGCTGATTGGGCGACGGCGATCAAGAACAACAAAGTTATAAGGTTCCTGCGACATCGCAACCTCATAATGATGTATCCACTCATCAGGTTCATACATCTCGCAGTTCTCTTCCGCAATCTTGACGAGTTCCTGATGCGTCATACGGGACACGATGAAGACCGAGATGTTGTTACGCACAGACGGGGCAGAGAACCCCGAGTTCTTGTAGACCTGCGAACAGAAAAAGATAGTCGTGTTGCACTCGTGGCGTGAGGTCAGGGCGAGTTTCTCCACAGGCGGAGGAGCATTCGGGCGAGGTTTCTTCATCAGTCCAGCACCCACGAAGTCATCAAAGACCAGCAGGGCATTCAGCGGGGACTTCTTCTTCTCCAATCGCTCTATTTGGTGCTTCTTCAAATCGTTTTGGTACTCCTCAAAGATGACGGGGTTGTACTCCTCCAAGATCAGTTTGTTCTCAATCGGTAACTTCTCAAACGCAGGTTTCGCATCAAGCGTCCCGAGATAGATGAGTGCCTCATCAAATATGCTCTTCTTGCCCTTGCCGTACACATAACCCTTCGTCAGCAGCGTCCACAGGATTGAACTCTTACCTGAACC
>Ga0209085_1001640_pt1 | contig 13534 bp, 20 predicted proteins | sample C_131016_EF_Meta_FD_187310 | JGI IMG/M metagenome (GOLD analysis project Ga0209085, IMG submission 187310) | Freshwater microbial communities from Lake Croche, Canada to study carbon cycling - C_131016_EF_MetaG (SPAdes) (version 2) | ecosystem: Environmental > Aquatic > Freshwater > Lake...
ACAGTGTCGGTTCGAATCCGACTTAGGGTACGCCCCTTTAGCTCAGAGGATAGAGCGTATGGTTTCTACCCATCAGGTCGGGAGTTCGAATCTCTCAAGGGGTGCTAGATCCTTGACAAACAAAAACAAATAGAGTACACTAGAATAATGCGATTCAAAACCAAGGTTTTGATTCCCGCCGTTGCGCTTCTTACAAGTTTACTTGTATCGCTACCAACAGCCCAGAATCAAGCCAAAGCTAATGAAAGACATAAATGCGGGGTTATAGAAACATCTCGTAGTTATAAAAGATTGCCTTACGCTCAACCTGCTTATAATAAGCGATTTGCACAGACTTATATGTCCAGTGTATATGGTTGGTGCGGAAGTCAATACAATTGTTTAGTTAATTTGTGGAATAGAGAAAGTGGATGGAGAGTTAATGCTCATAACCCATCTGGTGCTCATGGAATTCCACAAGCACTTCCAGGAAGTAAAATGTCAAGTGCAGGAAAAAATTGGTACAGTGATCCACAAACCCAAATTAAATGGGGACTTAACTATATCTTACAAAGGTATGGAAGTCCCTGTTCTGCACTAAGCCATTCTTATAGAACTGGTTGGTACTAAATAATCTTCACCATACCGCCTATGTGAAGTAGGGTGGTAGCCACACCTGAACATGTGTCTTAAACTGTTCATTTGCGAGTGTTGCATAATGGTAGTGCATCATCCTTCCAAGTTGATTGTGCCAGTTCGATTCTGGTCACTCGCTCCAATCTCCCTTAGCTCAACGGCAGAGCGTTCGACTGTTAATTGAAATGTTCTAGGTTCGAATCCTAGAGGGAGAGCCAACTGGATGTAGCTCAACTTGGTAGAGCACTGCGTTTGGGACGCAGGGGTTAAAGGTTCAAATCCTTTCATCTAGACTAGCGATATGTGTTAGCCAGTTGCACATATCCCCACACGTTTTATGGCGTGACAAACTGGCGCAATGCCTCTTTAACTCAGTTGGTAGAGTGCTTCACTTGTAATGAAGATGCCGTTGGTTCAAATCCGACAAGAGGCTCTTGCACAGATATAGCTCAGCTTGGTTAGAGCGTTTCCCTGATAAGGAAGAGGTCGATGGTTCAAGTCCATCTATCTGTACCAAGCCTCGTTAGCTCAGTTGGTAGAGCAAAAGACTTTTAATCTTTGGGTCGTAGGTTCAAGTCCTACACGGGGTACAATAGGAACAATGGGTGAGTGGCTTAAACCACCTCTTTGCTAAAGAGACGTAGGGTAAAAATCTACCGCAGGTTCGAATCCTGCTTGTTCCGCCAATCCCCGTTCGTCTAATGGCAGGACCGCAGTTTTTGGAGCTGCTTATCGTAGTTCGAATCTACGGCGGGGAGCAATATTATTTGATATAATAATATTATTATTGTATAATAATAATCTAACAGAAAAGAGTTAAGTATGAAAACTGCATTAGTATTAGGCGCAGGTGGCTTTATTGGAAGTCACATGGTTAAAAAATTAAAACAAGAAGGATATTGGGTTCGTGGTGTAGATCTAAAACACCCAGACTTTGAAAAATCCCACGCCGATGAATTTATTATTGCTGATCTAAGAGATCAAAAAATTGTTGACAGAGTAATTAGATTTACTGGTGAACTTGGAAATTACTACCAAAGTGTAGCAAAAAAGTTTCATAAGCCGTTTGATGAAATTTATCAATTTGCTGCCGATATGGGCGGTGCTGGATATATTTTTACTGGAGAGCATGATGCAGATGTTATGCATAACTCAGCAACCATTAATTTAAATGTATTAAATGCTGTCCAAAAATTTAATAAGGATAATGATTGCAACACCACTAAGATTTTTTACAGCAGCAGTGCTTGCATGTATCCAGAACATAATCAATTAGATCCAGAAAATCCAAATTGTTCAGAGGATTCAGCGTATCCCGCTAATCCAGATTCTGAGTATGGTTGGGAAAAGCTTTTTAGCGAGCGTTTGTATTTTGCTTATAATCGTAACTATAGAATTCCAGTTCGTGTAGCAAGATTTCATAATATTTTTGGTCCAGAGGGAACTTGGCAGGGTGGTAAAGAAAAAGCTCCAGCAGCAATTTGTCGTAAGGTAGCACTATCTGATGGTGAAATTGAAATTTGGGGAGACGGAGAACAAACTCGTTCTTTTCTTTATATTGATGAGTGTATTGAAGCAGTACGCCGTTTTATGGAATCAGAATTTATGGGACCAGTAAATATTGGGTCAGAAGAAATGGTAACAATTAATCAACTTGTAAAAATTGCTGCAGATGTAGCAGGTAAGAATATTGTTGTTAATCATATAGAAGGACCAACAGGAGTGCGTGGTAGAAATTCAGATAATACATTAATTAGAAAAAAGCTTGGGTGGGATTATCAACAATCACTCAAGGACGGTATTGAAAAAACTTATCGTTGGATTACTAAACAATTAAATGAAAAATAACATGAAAATTTTTGACGTATTTTTATATAATGTTCATGGTCAACATAAGGGGGTAAGGTAATGTATAAAGTTTCAATTGCATGTCCAGTATTTGAATATTATGGAATGGGAATAGAAATGCTTGACGATATGTTTAAATCAATTAAGGATCAAGATTTTCCACAAGAATATATTCAGGTTGTAGTTTCAGATCAAAGCTTGGATAACAAAATAGAAAATTGGTGTAAAGAAAACATTCACAATTTAAATATTAAATATGTTAGGGCTGGAGATAGAGGAAATCCGTCAATTAATACAAATAATGCTATAGATAATTGTGATGGAGAAGTTATAAAACTTATTCAACAAGATGATTATTTTGTTAGTAATGATGCATTACAAATTACCTATAATTCTTTAATTAATTCAGATCACGAATGGTTTGCTACTGGATGTACACACACAAGAAATGATGGAGAAACATACTACCACAACATTTCTCCCTATTGGGATGAATTAATGGTTGTTGAAAATAAACATAACTCAGTTGGCGGAGTTTCTACAATTGCTTTTAAAAATGGTGTGGATATCAGGTTTGATCCAAATTTAAGATTTTTCTTTGATGTAGATTTTTATCAAAATTTATACAATAAGTATGGTATTGGCTTTTTCTTCCCAATAGCATTAATTGCTATTAGAGTTAGAGAAACTAATAGAATCTCTGTTGAGAGTTCTGAAATTGAAATTCAAAAAGAATTGAATTATCTAAATAAAAAGCATGGAGTAATTAAATGATAAGTTTTAATAGTATGGGTCGTGTAGGAAGACTTGGAAATCAAATGTTTCAATACGCTGTACTCAAAGGTATTGCAAAAAATAATAATTTAGATTTTTGCATTCCTGCCAGTTTAAATCAAAATGAGCATACAGATCATCAATTATTTGGTGCGTTTGAAATGAAAGACGTTAAACAAGATATAACTCAAAACTTACGTTTTGATGAAAGATTTTATCATTTTGATGAAGACCTTTTTAACAATTGTCCAGATAATATAGATTTGTATGGGTATTTTCAATCATACAGATATTTTGATTTTATTCGTGATGAGATACTGGAAGATTTTACTTTTAAACATACAGATAGTTTTGTTATTCCAGAAGAAGATTATACTGTTATTCACGCAAGGCGAGGAGATTATGTAAATCAGCCACAAAACTATAATCCTTTAGGAAAAGACTATTACAATCAAGCAAAAGAAATAATTGGAGATTCAAGGTTTATTGTAATTTCTGATGATATCGAATGGTGCAAGCAGCAAGAGTTTTTTAACAATTGTGAATTTTATTCTGGTCAAAACAACATAGAAGATTTATATGTCATGTCTAAAGCAAAAAATAACATCATTGCAAATAGCAGTTTCAGTTGGTGGGGAGCTTATTTAAATAAAAATTCTAATAAAATTGTAGTTTCTCCAGAAAAATGGTATAATAATAATTATAGTTATTTGGATATTAAAGATTTAAGACCAAAAGAATGGATATTAATTTAATGGATAAAAAGTATTATCTTTCTGCAGCAGCAATTTTTAAAAATGAATCTATGGGTTTAAAAGAATGGATAGATCACAATAAATTTCATGGAATTGATCACATTTATTTAATTGATGATGGAAGTGATGATGATTATATTTCTATTATTCAACCTTATATTGATTCTGGGTATATAACTCTTTTTGAAAATATGATTAAAGATAAATACCAAGATAGACAGTACGGTATTAATAATTTATATTTTAAATCTATTTATAAAGATAGTCAATGGTTTATGAATATTGATATAGATGAATTTATTTATAGTCCAAGTCATATAGATGTTAAAGAAGTTTTAAAAAAATATGAATCCTATGCATCATTGGTTGTTGCTACACCAATGTTTAATTCAAATAATCACAAAACTCAACCAGAATCAATTGTTGGTGGCTTTACTAAAAGAATTAGTAACCCATCTCGTTTTACATGGCAGCCACACGGAAGTTCTCAGCTGGATACAAATAGTATGATATCTCAAAAAATTATTGTAAACTCCGATTATGATGTAGACTCTTTTGAAATACATGTTGTAAGGCATGGAGATAGTTACAAATATAATCAATATTGTTTTTATAATTTTGTAGGAAAAGATGAAAGAAATATTGATGGACAAGAATTGCTGATTAATCATTATCAACTTCAATCTAGAGAATATTGGGAAAAGGTTAAACTTCGCAGAGGAGATTTAAATTATAACTTTGGCAAATCAGAAAGATCATTTAAAGAATTTGATATAAAGGATAATGCTCCTAATTGTAATTATGTAGATGATTATAGATTATTAAATCAAAATAAAGGAATCTTAAAATGATTGGAATGAATAAACTTGGTCCACACGGACGGCTTGGAAATCAAATGTTTCAATATGCAGCTTTAAGAGGTATTGCAAGTAATAGAAAATTAGAATATTGTGTGCCAGATCACTCTGAAGTTACAGAATTTAATTCTGACTCTGAAAGATTATATCATCAGTTACAAACATGTTTTGAAGTGCCAGATCTTAATAATAACTTGGGATTGGTTAGCGGTCCAGAATTAGTTATGGAGCAGTATGAATTTAATGAAGATTTATTTAATAATTGTCCAGACAATATTTCTTTGAAGGGGTATTTTGAAAGTGAAAAGTATTTTAAACATATAGAGGAAGATATCCGTAAAGAATATACGTTTAAAGAAGATATATTAAATCATGTAAGTTCTAAATATTCAGAAATATTATCTCAAAAACCAGTATCAATTTGCGTAAGAAGATTTTTGCCAGATTTTGATTATCCAGGAGTAGAAAATTATCATTTAAATCTAGATGAAAATTATTATAAAAAAGCTATGGATTTTTTTGGTCCAGAAAGAATTTTTATTATTACATCAAATGACTTTGCTTGGTGTTATAATCAGGATATTTTCCAATCGACAAATGTTATATTTAATGATAAAATATATAATGAAGTTAATAAGGGTCATTTTGATTTGTGTTTAGCGTCTCTTTGTGCAGATAATATCATTGTAAATAGCACGTTTAGTTGGTGGGGAGCATGGTTAAATAATAATTCAGATAAGACCGTAATTGCTCCTAATTCTTGGTTTGGTCCAGGATCAATGCAACATAACACAAAGGATCTGATTCCTGAAAAATGGATAAAATTATGATAGATTTAAAAGATATAACCCTGATAATTCCTGTAAGATTTGAGTCGGAAGATAGAATTAGAAACGCATTTACATCTTTGACTTACCTATTAAATAATTTTGATCTAAACATTATTTTAAAGGAATCAGACAAAAGCCCAAGATTTGAGTTAGATGTTCTTCCAAAAATTAAAGCTTATACAAATAAAGATAAATTAAAAAATTTAACATATATTTTTGAGCAGACTGAGGATGAAATTTTTGATAGAATGAGAATTATTAATGAGATGTTGTATATTTCAAAAACATCAGTAATAGGAAATTATGATGTTGATATAATTTTAGAAAAAGAAACAATGCAAGAAGTTCTTAGATTGATAAAACAAGAAGATTATGACGTTATTTATCCCTATGGTCTTGGAGATTATCAATTTGCAGTAAATAGTAACTACGATTTAATTAATAATTTTATTGAAAATAATTATAACTTTGAAATCTTACATAGTAATGGATATATAAAATCATCCCATTCTGGTCATATTCAATTTTTTAAAAAAGATTCTTATATTTCTGGAGGAATGGAGAACGAAAATTTTAAAAGTTCTTCTCCAGAAGATCAAGAAAGATTTCATAGATTTCAAAAACTTGGTTATAAAGTTGGTAGAATAAATCATTTAGTTTATCATATGGAACATGTTTATGATCACTCAAAATTAAATACCGTTCCTGGAAATCCACATTTTAATGAAAATTGGAATTTATTTAATCGTTTAATTGAAATGAGTTCTGAAGATTTGAAAAGTTATTATGACAATCAGGAATATTTAAAAAAATACAAAAAGAAAGTTTAATGATGATAATTTCACATTCTCCATTAAGAGTATCTTTATTTGGTGGGTCTACGGATAATCCTAGTTTTATTAATAAATATGGATATGGATCTGTAATTAGTTTTGCTTCAGATTTAAAAACTTATGTAACTTTAAGTCAAGATAAGGTTGGAAAAAACAATGATCATAAATATGTCATTAATTATTCAAAACGTGAAGAAGTGTCAGAAGTTAAGGATATTCAAAACGAATTAGTCAGGGTTGTTTTAGAGTATTTTGACGTAGAGCCAGTACAAATTACCTTAACTAGCGATGCTTATTCTCAGGGAAGTGGTCTTGCGTCATCCTCATCTTATTTAATTAGTCTTATTAAAGCAATAACTTTATTTAAAAATATTAGAATGACAGAAATAGAAATTTGTGCCCTTGCATATGAGTTGGAATTAAAATTCAATCCATACTGTGGCTATCAGGACCCCTACGGATGTGGTGTGGGTGGATTCAAAAGAATAGAATTTTTTGATGATGAGTCTGTAAAGTATAAATTTTTATCAACAGATCTATTTGATCAGTATGACATGCATTTATTATTTACTGGAGTAACAAGAAATTCTAAAGAAGTTCTTAAAGATGTAACTGAAAATATAGATAAATCTCTCCCATTGATAAGTTTGGTTGAAGATGCTGATTATGCTATTAAAAATAAAAACTATGATGAGTTTTTTCAAATTTTTAAAAAAAATTGGAATGAAAAGAAAAATACTAGTAGCATGATAATTGGAAATCCAATTATTAAAGAACTTGATAATAGCTTATCAAAAAATAATGATGTTTTAGCACACAAGCTTTGTGGTGCTGGTAACGGAGGTTTCTTTTTGATATTCTCCAAAAAAAATACCTTGAGTATTTCTAAAGATTGTGTTAAAATTAGTATGTCGACAGATGGAGTAGATGGAGTAATTCTGTGAATTTTTTTAAAGAGTGCATTAAAGCAACTCAAGATATCCTTGATGGAAAAGATTATAAAGATTTTGAAAAAGCCTATAGTGATCATCAAAATATTATTATTTTAGGTAATGGTGGAAGTAATGCAGTAGCATCCCATATTGCTCAAGATATGACAAAGCGGGGTGGCAAAAGAGCTTTATCTTTTTCAGATCCTTCAATGCTTACATGCTTTATGAATGATTATGGCGTAGATGATGCATACGCAAAATTTTTAGAATTCTATGCTGGTAGTGATACTCTTGTAATTTTAATTAGTTCTTCTGGCAAATCGCAAAATATTCTTGAGGCTGTTAAATATTGTATTAAAAATAATATTGATTTTGGAGTATTGACAGCCTTTGACCCTAACAATCCAGTAAGAATTTCTTCTGCAAAATCTAAATTTAATTATTACATACCAACAAATAGTTATGGTGTAGCGGAGTGTATTCATCAGGTTTTCCTACATGGAATTGTAGAGTGCGAATGATTTATTGCTTTGACCTAGATGGAACAATTTGTAGTTCTGTAGAAAATAGTCAATATGAAATGGCAGAACCAGATATTTTTGTGGTAGATAAAATTAATGAACTCTATAATGATGGTAACACAATCATTGTTATGACTGCCAGAGGCTCTGTAAGTAAAAAAGATCATACCTCGTTAACAGAAAATCAACTTCAACTTTGGGGGGTTAAGTATCATAAATTAATTATGAATAAAAAGCCTTTTGCCCATCAGTATATTGATGATAGGGCAGTGCATATTGATGATTGGAAAAAGTCGGTAGGTCCAAAAAAGAATGGAATTATTGCTGGTGCTTTTGATGTTATCCATCCAGGATATATAAAGATGTTCAAGGAAGCAAAAGAAAAATGTAATCATTTAACAGTTGCCTTGCACATGGATCCATCTCTAGAAAGAGGTAAGGTAAAGCCTATTCACACATGGGCGGAACGTGCAGAAATCTTATTAGCCCTAAAGTATGTAGACGACATTAATATTTATGAATATGAGTGGGAGTTGGAAGAGATGTTATCTTCTGGACATTACGACATTAGGTTTCTCGGAGAAGATTATTTAAATAAAGATTATACTGGTAGTTATTTACCAATAGAAATTAGCTGGATTAATAGGGATCATGGCTACTCAACAACAGATTTTAAAAGAAAGATTGTGAAAAATTATGGCTAAGTGCTTAGTAACTGGTGGAGCTGGATTTATTGGCTCCAACCTTGTAGATATGTTAATTGATCAAGGGCATGAAGTAATTGCCATTGATAACTGTTCAGCAGACAATGAAAAATTTTACTGGAATGATAAAGCGTCAAATCATCAGTTAGATATTTGTGATTATGATGCTATCCGACCACTATTTGATGGGGTCAACTATGTCTTTCATTTAGCTGCAGAATCTAGATTGCAGCCATCTATTGCAAACCCTATTGAAACTACGCAAAAGAATGTCGTGGGCACTTGCATTGTGCTTCAGTGTTCACGGGAAGCGGAAGTAGATAAGTTCTTATACTCCTCAACATCTTCTGCATATGGCTTAAATCCCCCACCAAACGATGAAGAACAGAAGCGCAACTGCTTAAATCCTTATGCAATAACTAAGGTTGCTGCTGAGGATATCTGCACCCTGTATACAGAATTATATGGTCTCAAGACAGTAATTTTTAGATACTTTAATGTTTATGGAGAAAGATCTCCTGCAACTGGTCAGTATCTTCCTGTAGTTGGAATATTCCTGAAACAAAATAAAAGGGAAGAACCCCTAACAATTGTTGGAGATGGTTCACAGAGAAGAGACTTTATTCATGTTAAAGATATTGCTAGGGCAAATATAATGGCAGCAGAAAAAGATCTTGATGGGTATTATGGTCAAGTATTTAATGTTGGAAGCGGTACCAATACCTCTGTAAAAGAGATTGCTGATTTAATTTCAGATAATCAAATGTTTATCTCAGAGCGTGACGGTGAAGCAAAAATTACTTTGGCTAATATTGATAAAATTAAAAAAATTATTGGTTGGGAACCTAAAATTAAAATTGAGGAATGGGTAAAAGAAAGTATTAATCATGACACTAAATGATTACTTTGATAAAATTTACTGTATCAATCTAGATAGAAGAACAGACAGGTGGGAATCTGCTCAAAAAGAATTTGAAAAGCATGGAATAGTCGTAGATAGAATTTCTGCGGTTGAGGGAGGTGCTCAAGGTCTAATAGAAACTAATAAGAGGATTTTTCGTAATGCAATCGTTAAGGGATATAATTCTATTTTAATATTAGAAGATGATGTTGAGTTTATTGAAGACTTGCAAAACAAATTTAAAGAGGCTTATTCTAGTGTTCCAGAAAACTGGAATATGCTTTATTTTGGCGGAAATCATTTTTTTGGTCAGCCTGTACCTATAAATAATCATGTAGCTATTCCAAAAAATACTTTATCATCTCATGCTATTGCATACAAGAAAGATGCTTATCAAAAAATGCTAGACAAATTAGTGTTAAATGAACCAATGGATATAACTTTTGCAAACAACTTAATTTATTTTGATGCCTTTTTGTTTTTCCCACATTTAGCTTGGCAAAAGTCAGGTCACTCCGATATAGAGAATCAATATGTCGATTATAGTTTTTTAAGATAGGAAATAAATGAGAATTGGATTTATTAGCGCAGATTGGGCAGACTATGCCCAAGGTGATCCTGGTGGATGTACATGGATTAGATGCTTTACAGTATCTAGTTATTTGAATAAAATTGGTCATGAGACGGCAACTGGAGAAATTGGCTGGAAAGATGGAGAGGGTTTTGTTGTAGCCCCAACAAGCTATAGAATTGTTGCAAATAATCGTGGTCCAATTATGAACCCCGATATTTGTTTTGACAAGCTTGATGTAGTAGTTATTAAATTGTTTATGTGGCATGAAGCAAAGAGCCTTATTGAAAAAGCTCGTGAATATGGTCAGGTAGTTATTATTGATGTTGACGATTGGTTCTTAGGATTACCTGAAACTAATATTGCATTTCAAACTACTAGTCCTAAAACAGATTCATTTTGGAATCGTGATCACATGCATACTTCATATAGCGCACCAGATGCTCTAATTCATAGTACGCAGTTTCTTGCAGATAATTATGGAAAGTATAACAAAAATAATTATATTGTTAGAAATTCTGTTGATTCCAATTTATTTATTAGAAGACATGATGCTGCAGGTTGGAAACCTACTATTGGGTGGGTAGGAATTATGTTGTGGAGACAGCATGATGTAGAAATTCTTAAAGGAATTATTGGTCCATTCATAGAGGAACATGACCTGATGTTTTATCATGCAGGTATGTTGCAAGATAGACCAAAAGAATTTGCACAGTTAACCAACATGAACCCAGAAAGATTAATTGAAGTTACTGGAACAAAAGCAATTAACTATGGAAATATTTTGCCAGCAATGGATGTTGGTTTAGTTCCTTTAGATAGTATTCCTTTTAATGAAGCTAAATCGTGCTTAAAAGGTGTAGAGTATGCTATGTCTGGCATTCCTTTTATAGCATCAAGCAGTCAGGAGTATCGCTTACTTTCCGAACAGGGTGCTGGTAAAATTGCTAAAAAGCCTGTACAGTGGATTAAAAATTTAGAATACTATTTAGACCCAGTAAATAGAAAAAGGGATGCTCAAAAAGGATATGAACTGGTAATGGATAAGTATAATTTATCAAATAAAGTTCACGAGTGGTCAGATACCATTATTGAAATTTATAGAAAAGCAAAAGGGTTATGAAAAACTGGATAGATCCTGAAGATCAACCAATTAGGGGTAAAAGAAAAAGGGTTGAAGCAAAACCTAAACCTAAAAAAGCAGATCACAAGCATATATATATAGACAATTTGTGCACAAAATGTGATAAAATAAAATAAGGGGATGCCTAGTTTCGACTATGTGCAGACTTTTATACAGAAGTAAAAACAAAAAAAATAAATGGCGCAACACAAACCGCTTTCGCTTTAGCTGCATAGTTAAAAGCCGTGTGACGACAACATAGGAACAGAAAGTCGTTAATAAAATGCAAGAAATGCTAGACAAATATTACTGCAATACTGTATAATAGAAAACATATAGGACGGGAGTGCAATTCTCCCCATCTCCACAAAGGATTAAAAATGAGTTATAACGAATACATGTACAACAAAGCAACCAATAAGACAACCACAAGCACCAATTCAGAAGAATACAAGAGGATTGCTCGTAAACACCTTACTCCAGAAGAGTTTATCAAGGTGTACTCTAATGCCTTCCTTGACTTTATTGATAATACTCTTAGTCGTAAAAGTGAATCACACATTGAAGATATTGTTGTGCAAAATACCGCATTTGCAGAAGCATTCTTTCACATTATTGTTGCATTAGATGCATTGGATAAAAAGTAATGAATGATCCAGAGTTTGATAATTACTTTGAAGAACTTATTGAAATTGGGGCGGTAATTGATACTGGTTCTTTAGACCTAATGGGTAATCCCATCTACAAGTTTGATTTAAAGGTGCTTCAGGAAGTAAGACCTGATATGTATGAAATTATGATTGATGAATTGGATAGAGATCTTATTGAATTATATCGTAAGGGTCTGATTGATATTGATTACAATGATCAATTGCAAGCAACATTTAAAATTAATGATGCTGGAAAGCATTACCAACTGACTGGCGAATTGCCAGAAAATATTGACCGCTAACCTTTTATAAGGTAAAATAGTATATAACAACTAGAGAATGGAAAATTTGTGAACGAGCAAGAATGGAATGATAGAGCCACTTGGCTTCAATTCGGAATTGCAAAGGGCTGGGTTACTGATTCATATTGTGCAACACATGATGGTGGCTCACAATATTGGACAGAAGAAGAAATGTTGGAATGGGAAGAAGGCGGAGATCCCTGCCAAGTCGTAATTAGAGTTTTGGAAGTGGATTAATGACAGATACTTTGATCAAAGATGAAAAAAAGCTTAAGATTTCAGATCGGTGCGACAGATGTAACGCACAAGCTTTTGTATTGGTAAAAATGGTAGCGGGGGAACTAATGTTCTGTGGACACCATTACACTAAGTATCAGAACACTCTAGATAAAATGGCATTTGAAATTATTGATGAGCGTGGCTCCATTAATGCTAAGAGCGAATCAAGTCCTCAGTAAATATTATGTGCTCATCAATTGACGGAGAAAAAATCAAATACCTAATTGAATTGGATAAAGAGGCATCTAAAGATACGGAAGATGATGATTAGTTTTTCATGTAAATGCAATCACAAAGATTTTGAACATCTGCTAGGATTAGCGGAATGCCTTAAGTGCGATTGCAAAAAATTTAAGGAAAAGAAATGACAATTTTAGATAAATTAGTCAAATATGCCACAAAGATGGGCATGGATGAAAAAGAATTACTAGGTATGACTGTTACAGAGGCAATTGAAGCTATTGAGGATATCCAATTAATGTGGAAAACCCTAATAGAAGATGATGCAGAATAACCATATTTAGTGTATAATATAAACAAGGCTATTGCCTTAAACGAAAAGAGGTGAATTAAATTCATGGATAACAACCAACAGAATAATACAGTTGTACAGCCATCTGCTAACCCTAGCACTGGTGTAAGCGCATCTGACCCAGCAAGAGATGTTACGCCAAAGGTTACAGACCTAGGCACTAACGAAGCAGTAAATATTGCCAGCTTCCCAAGTTCATTTTCGGGGCGTGATGCTTCAATGACGATTGAACAACCAGCAGGTGGACCAATCGTTGACGGTCAAGCAGGACCTAACTAAACTAAGGAGAATACTTTATGGCAGATAGTGGACATAAACCAACAAGCGGAATGAAATCAGCTGCAAAAAGAGCACTCGCATGGCACAAAGATGGCAAGCGTGGTGGCACTTCTGTGGGATACGCCAGAGCAAATCAAATTGTTGCTGGAGAATCCCTGTCTGATGATACCGTAAAAAGAATGTATTCTTTTTTCTCTCGTCACGAGGTAGATAAAAAAGCTACAGGAT
>Ga0209085_1001642_pt1 | contig 13516 bp, 39 predicted proteins | sample C_131016_EF_Meta_FD_187310 | JGI IMG/M metagenome (GOLD analysis project Ga0209085, IMG submission 187310) | Freshwater microbial communities from Lake Croche, Canada to study carbon cycling - C_131016_EF_MetaG (SPAdes) (version 2) | ecosystem: Environmental > Aquatic > Freshwater > Lake...
AGATTCACTGATGGTAACCCCTAGTTCCCTTTTGAGAACATCTTGGATCCGGTGAACATCCTTTAGATTATGGTACATCCCAGCATTTTGAAGCCTAACATTGAACGTTCGTGTTACCAGGGATTGATCAATCTTCACTTTTTACCCTTTTTCTTCAATAAATCCACGAATTGTTCCGGTGTTACATTTGGATTTTCCTGAATGATATTTCGAACGGTTCTAGATGTTTCTTGGATTTCCTCTGGCCACTTCATTTCATCATCATCATAAAAACTGATTAAACCACCGAGGCGGGTTTTGCAATCACCACTAGAATTTTTATGAAGTTCACCAAGAAAACCCAATATTTGGGGTGGAATTTTCTCATTCCTCTCTTCAAATGAACCAAGCGTGCTTGTAACAAATTTTAGAACTGTTCTTTCAAATTCACTGATCTTCATGAATCCCACTCTCCCTCATCTCCACATCTCCAACAAATCCATGAACCATCCACCCTATTCTCCCTACCATCGGAATAACCACATCCTGGGCATATATTGGATGGTACCTTTGGGGAACAATTTTTACACTTACATACCTCCCTAAATCCACATGTGAAACAAGGTGAACAACAGGCATGATCATGTATGATTATTTTATGTGGTTCATGGCACACACAGGAACACTGTTCACCCTGATGATTACAACTCATTTTCATCATCCTGTGTGGGAGGAAATAAACTACGATCCAATTTCCAAACCGAATCCTTGATGAAGGATATGTTCTTGAAACATTTCCTCAGAATTTCCTTTCCTTCAGCTGTTAGATGAGGTTCTAGCGAGCAAAGATCCTCCCTTAAATCAGTTAGATCAAAGTTGATATCGGCAACAAGAAAATAATTTTCTTCCGGCCTCTCATTATTCTGATAACCCATTTAAAATTACTTTCTTCTCAATGCTCACGGGAACTCCATTTCCTTCCCATCAATGAATCCCAAGGATCCAAGTTAACCCTTTCAGGTTTTCCATTTTCATTTTGAATATGTTGGGATAGTGATGCCCCAATTCTCATGTTCAATTCATGGCATTCTTCCAGGCATTCCTGAAGAGTTCCTTCAAATTGTTCCCAGGTTTGAAATCCAGGGGCTTGTAGAACAACACGATACCATTCTTCCATTTCACCATTGGAATTCTTAAATTCACCCGCTGGAATCACGGTGAAAGGTTCCCAATTATTCAACATGTTTCTTTATCCTTTTTGGGTGAATACTTGATCTCGTAACAAACTCGTTTGGAACATCCGCGAACCATGATGTTCGATATGGTTCCACATCCAATCCTTCAACATCCACCTGAAGAATCATCCAATTTTCAGGGGAATAGGTTGAACCAAGTTGTTGGATTGGAACCTTGGTATCATCGGTTAGAAACACGAATTCCTGTTTCTTGCGAGAAAGAATGGTTATTCCTCTCCTCGAAAATCCTGGGATCAAACCGTGTTGCATTATGGAAGGAAGGTGTTCGATGCGCGTTAGGTGGAACAACACGGTTACGCGTTTTCCCATCCTCCAACCGGCCGATATCCGGAAGGATACTGGCAAACATAACCACGCCAACCATCGGCCTCGCATCCTTCCAAGGCATCCGAAAGTTTGTTCCAGGTGGTTGGATTCCACGAGGTTATTTTGCCCGTTGGAGAACCATCATCAGTGTATGCAATTCCGTACAACATTCACCTATCCAATTCCTTGGTGTGCCTAACCCATTCCTGAAGTGCCCCGATTAGATTCTCGGCCTCTTTCCAACCTTCCGGTGTGGGAGGGAGTGAAAATGGGCCATACTCATCGTTCTTCAATGATTTGATGAAAAGGTATCCGGTAACCTTCATCTCCAGGAATAGATCACCGTACTTTTCGGAATCAATCTCACTGGTGTACAGATCTGCACTCATGTCACCCTCCTCAGGTTTTTGTGCATCAGGACCATTGTTCCCTTGTAACTCATGATCCTACCACTTTGCATCAGAAAAGAATAAATGGAAAGCCCGTTGTGTTCTGAGTTCTTCATGAGGAACATACCGAACTCACCATCCAGTTGCACTGGAGTGCCCGGTTGAAGTGACTGGATCTCTGGTGTTTCAAGGGTGTGATAGGTGGTGCTCATGTCCCGTTCTCCTTGATGATATCCAGGATCTTCTTCACCGATTCACCATCCACCTTCAGTGGTTCCCCATCGAGAATCGTTTGGATCTTATCCTTCACCTCGGAGAATCGAACCAGAATGTGTTGTGCCCTTCCCATATCCATGTTTGGAACATCAGGAAGTTCACCTTCATCAATCATGTTTCTCCATGATGATGGCACTCCATCAATGCCAGGTGAATCACCCGAAAATCATCCTTGAATAACTGAACCTCTGTGATGTTGTTCATGTTTCTCCCTCAATTCCTTCATGCTTTCCACCAGGATCTTCTGTAGGTTTTCCATCTCCTCCGGGCTCAAGGAATCCAACTTTTGGATTAGAAGAGGATCCGTGATTGGAAAGGATTTGGTTCCGGAATCACTCTTATCATTACCGCTCATTGTTCTTCTCCGCTTTCTGGTAATCCGAAACGATATCATCCAGGTGTTTCTGGAGCAATGGTGTTAGAAACTCGCCAACCCAACCGGGATGGGCATTTTTGATCTCAGATAAAGGAGGTGTGAGAGAATCACCTAGAGGTGAATCCTTGAGGTGCAGGTGTTCATCCTCATCAATCCCGCGGCGGATCAACTCGGAGAACAGGGATGCCAACCATTTTTCGGTATCAACTTCTTTGCTCATTGTTAACTTCATCCTATCCCAGGAACATCGTGCTTTACAAGGATCGTTTCGTTCATCATCCTTCACCAAGATCATCCACCTTGATTAGAGCATCCGGTTTGAAGTAAACGCGTTGCCCATCGGATAGAAGGGTGAGGTAGGATTGAATCCCATAGGAATTACTTCTCACCTCCAGGATTATCCCCGCTCGGCGAGGTTCACCAAAAAAGCTTGTGAAGCAAAGATCACCGATCTTCACTGATCACCTTAAAGTTACCAACGTAACTCCAGCCAACAACATCACCACAAATCACCTTAACATCGGAACGATGCACATCAACAACCACACCGATTCCCGATAGGTGCCCAAGGTACTTCCTTTGGCCCGGATAAGCAGCTTCCTCGATCGGCAACGAGAATAGTTTGGCGGAACTTCCTGGGGAATTGTTGGTAACAAGATCACCGGGTTTCATTCCACCAACTCCAGGTGGAAGTTATGGATCCACCCCATCGCCCCGCGGGGAGTTAAAACCTTGAAGTGGGCGTATTTCCCATTTCCTTGGATCTCCAGAACCAATCCTACATCATCCCAGTAGAACCTCTCACCGTTCTCTATTCGGTTAAGATCATCTTCCTCATACATGTTAACGTAACTCTTGGGATATGAGCGGAGTTTAACAATATCCCCGGGTTTCACTGTAGAACCTCTACGAACAACCTCCAGTTCACCCAACCAACTCTTCCATCACACAGAACCTTGATCCAGGTTCCGTTAGGTGGAGAGAGAACCGTGCAGATCGAATCCTTTGGAATTCCATCATCCGGGATTCTGTGGTTAACGCTATCCGCGGTGGGATAAAGATCCAGAAAACAAAGGTTTTTGATCAGATCACCGGGCTTGGCGCTATAACCACAGAGCATAGGAACATCCTAACATCCTCGGGTGGAACTTTGCACCTCAACAAGATCCTCAATGATCGTTCTTATGTTTCCCGTACCGATTCCCAGGGTTCCAACCTCACCAACAGGAATATGATCCACGTTCCATAGAACCTTGAGCTCGTAGTATGGTTCCGAACATATGGTATCCTTGTAACAATATTTCATTAAATCCCGGGATATAACAACCCCGGAATATTGAGGATTTTCTTTGAGGCAAACGAGATCACCTGGTTTCATTCATCACCTCAAAATCATCATCATGATACAGATCCGCTTGCCGTACTCTACCATCCACCAACAAACGAGCGGAGATCCAACGTGAGTTGTTATCCTTCATCACCTTTGCGAAAGGGTTAACGAAGCTGGTTAGAACGAGGCCAAGAAGCTCCTCACCACTGCTTCCTTTACCATCGAAATAGATGTGAACCAGATCCCCTGGTTTCATCGATCAATACCCCACAAGGTGCCGATCGTGGCGAAACTCGGTGATAACTTCCCAAAGAAGCTGGTGAAGGGTATCGTGGATGTGAAGGTATCCTGGAACACCATCGTAGGAACAACACCAGGATGTTCCAGGTGAAACTACACCGGGTGATACCTTCCAGATTCGGAAGGAACGAAAGAACTCAATCATCCCCACCCTCAACCCTCTTCATTTCGTTTAGGAACGAATCCTCTCCGTGATCACCGGAGTACAGGTAATCGATCGCCTTCATGATCCTCGCGATTCGATTGATCTGTGGTACCTGTTCACGAAGCGCGGTGATAACATCCTCACGGTATTCTGGGTAGTACCCGTACTCATCGGGCACCGTGTTGTTATCGATCAGGTTCTGTAGTTCATCCGCGAACTGTTGAACCTTGTAGTACACGTACCCGTTATCGTTGAACTTTCCTCCGCTCATCCTAAAATCTCCTCCACGAAAAGTTCAGGTTCATCCCTTCGTTCCGTTGCTCTCCACGGTAACGATCCACGTTCTTCCCGGCGAAGTTGATCCACCGATCTTAGTTCTTCGATGCGATACAACTCGGATCCACAGTTACGAACCTCGGATTCTAGGTTTCTATCCCCAATCCTTTCGGCCTCGCGTTCATCACGGGCTTCGATGAGCATATCTGTTTGGAATGTTATTCGGTACAACGGCATGATTTTACTCCACGCTTATACTAACATCCGGAGGTGGAACTTTTCACCGGGGCGGGTAAAAGTAAGAATCGTTCCCGAAGTAACCATCCGTGGATTCTATGAGATGATGGTATCGAAACGGTAACGTTGTTCCGTTGAAGGTAAGAACCTTGTAGTAGGTACAGTTATGAGGCCAGATCGTATTGGAATCATCTAATTCCACCACGCATCCAATGGATCCATGGAGTGGTGTGCCGGATGAATAGATTCGAACAAGGGATCCGGGTTTCATTCTATTGTGAACTTAGATCCTCTTAGATCGGCCATGTACAGATCCAATCGTTCCTGAAGTAATCATCCGTGGATTCTATGAGGTTTGCACAGTGGAAGCTTGAGTGTGTTCCGTGTGAGGTGAGAACGTAGTAGGATGTGTGCCAAGAATAGCTGTTCGGGTTGTTGGCTTTATCGATGCCCGTAACGAGCCCGATGGAACCATGGAGGGCATTTCCTGGTGAATAGATTCGAACAAGGGATCCGGGTTTCATTCGATAATTTCTAAGAAATGTACCTCTATCCAACCAATTCCAGATTGAGAAAGAACTTGAGCATAATCAATGGGATTTTGATCTGGAAACCAGGTTTTTACACCGAGCTGTAACCGTAGTATCAGCATGGTTTGATTCTTGATCCTGCTGATCAATTTTCCCCCACCTCCAGGAAGCGATCTGATCTTTGCGTGGTAACCTATGCCTTCCTTAGAACGAACAAGATCACCCACCCTCATATTCATCCATCGTTAAAAGCGCTTCACTTTGGAACCACGCCTTCCTTCCATCTGGTAACAAAACGAGGCAAGGATCCACTCCGTATGGTAGAGGATCTTTTCTTTCAAGAAGCAAACAGATCGTATGTTGTTCACCAAAGAAGTTTGTGAACACTATATCGCCGGGTTTCATTCGATAACCTGGAAGCTCCAAACGAGGTTGTTTCCAAGATCAACATCGATAACGTTTCCAGAATAGGTTAGGAAACGCCCAAGGTGCCGTAGTTTTTGAGGATCGAATCTTCGGGTTGGGCCGAGGTAGGTTCCGGTGAAACGAAGCTCACCGAACTTGGATACGTGAACCATATCACCGGGCTTCATCGATCACCTCCAGCCAGAAATCGGGCAACACGAGGATCCTCCCGTCGACGAGGACCTCGACGAAGAGCACCCCACCCGGCTTCGACACGTCGGGAGGCCCCAGCACGAGCCCCAGCGACCCCCAGCTCCGCACGAGGACCCGCACGGTGTCACCCACCTTCACAGACGTCCTCGTACTGCGGGACGCCCTGCCACACGACGAGGAGCTCAGGAACCACCCGGCCCTCCACGAGGACGAGGTCGAGGGGACCCCGCGATCCGTAGCGGATGAGGTCGCCCCGCCTCATCCCCGCCTCCGGCGGGGCCGCCCACCCCTCTCCCGCCGGAGGCGGGACTCGCGGGCGATCAGCATGAGGCCGAGGAAGCGGCGGAGGGCGGGGAGGCTCCCCAGCGCGGCGTCCACCTCCCCGAGCGCCTCGGCGGCGGCGGCCTCCAGGGCGGCAGCGTCGCCCGAGTTCTCGTAGGCGAACCGCCCCGTGGACCTCAGCTCCCCGAGGGCGGCGGTGAGGCCCGCGAAGGTGGGGGCGGCGCGCCACGTCGTACGGGGATCCACGGCTGCGGCGTCGAGCATCGAGTGTCTCTTCGGTTCCATGGCCTCATCATACATCGGGGCGGGGTCTCTTTGCACGGGGGGATCGGAAAGCCTCCCAGGGATGCGCGGTGGATCCCGGGAGGAAAAAAGTTCCCGGAAATTTTCCCGGAAATTTTTGTGGGGCCTTAGCCCGCGGCGCGCCGCGCAAGTTCCACACAGTTTGCCCCCCGGGGGGCGGGGCCCCCTTTTGGGGCCCTTTCGTGGGGGGCGCCCCCTGGTCTGCGGGGTACCACGCCGAGGGCCCTCCTAGCCCCGCGGGGCCGCTTCGTCGGGGACCTCTGAAGGGGGCCCTCGGCGTTGGATCGCGAGGCCCTCCGAAGCTGCGGTCTCCAGGGCCCTCCGTATCGCGGCGAGGGCCATGCGGTCGGACGGCGCGCTCGAGGCCTCGAGGAGCTCCAGGGCGGAGGCTGCGGCTGCGAGGGAGCGGAAGAGGTCGAGCATCGCGGCGCGGTTCATCGCTCCTCTCCTGCCGCCTCGGTCACCGCGGTGATGAGCTCCACCACCACCGATATCGCGGAGTCGTACGACGCCGGGTCGGGTCCGCTGCGGTGCTCCAGGCCTTGGAGGTCGAGGAGGATGTTGAGGGCCTCCTCGAGGCGGCGGGAGAGGCGTCTCAGGCCGTGGCGGCGGACCGCGTCGTATTGATCCTCAGTGCTCATCTCTTGACCTCAGAATATTCCCGAGAAAGGGATCGGGTGGATACACAGGAGATTATTGGGTGTTTTGCCTCCCCGGCCCGATTCGAACGGGCGGCCTACGGTTTAGGAAACCGTTGCTCTATCCTGCTGAGCTACGGGGAGAGACGGAGGCCTTTCACCTCCCGGTGGAGGATTCGAACCTCCATGTTGCGGCGGGGGCCGTGTCCCGCCGGTGCGTTGCCGCTTCGCCAACCCTGGCCTTCCGTGAGGAGGGCATCGGTTACTCGGCGTCGTCTCGCGGTACCGCGGTGTCCCGGGCGGGACTCGAACCCGCACGCCCTCGCGGGCAGGGGATTTTAAGTCCCCGGCGTCTGCCGTTCCGCCACCAGGACCGATCCCTCAGCGGCGGGGCGCCGAGCGCTGCAGCTGGATGGGGATCACGCGGGCGAAGGGGAAGCCCGCGTCGTTGCGGCGGTTGATGTTGCCCGCGCAGCTCTGTGCCATCTTCACGCCCCGGAAGATGTGGGCGTCGCCGAGCTCGCGGCTCCACACGCCCTCCGCACGGCCCGTGTAGACGCGGGTGTTGAGGAAGGAGTCGCCTCGGTTGTTCGTGACGACGTACGCGGTGTAGTACTGCTTGTCGGTGTTCTTCGCCATGTGTCTGTGTCTCCGTTGGTGGGTTGGTGTGAGAGAGAAGAAAGTGTGGTTACTCGCCCTGCCCCGCGCGGAGGGTGTTTCACCTCTATAAGCATTTATCTTCACCCACCCTTCTGCGCGGTCAGGGTGGGTTGGCGTCCTCAGGAGGATTCGAACCTCCGACCCGCGGCTTAGAAGGCCGCTGCTCTATCCGGCTGAGCTATGAGGACAAGTCTTCGTGGAGAACGGTGGAGGGAGTCGATGCGCTCGTCCCTGCCCTCCACCGTTCCGCCCCTCCGCGGGTCAGGCCACCGCCGCGACGGTCGTCTCGACGGGCACTGCCTCTCCCGTGTAGATGTAGACGGGCTTCGTGACGCCCGGCACCGCGACCTTGGCACGGAGCTTCTGGGAGTGGACCACCTCACCCACCATGCCGATGTACTTCGCCTCGCCGCCCGTGATGCGGACGGTCGCACCGAGGGGCAGCGGCTTCGACTGCGTCGCGGCGACCGTCTTCATCGCACGGGCGTGGACGCCGAGGTGGGCGACGAGTGCCTCGATCTGGGCCGCAGAGAAGTTGGACGTGATGTCGCTGAAGACCAGCGCCATCGAGTCGTTCATGGGAGGGCACTTCGACCGGGCACGCTCCACCTTCTTCATGTGGGCTGGCTTCTTGTTGGAGGCCTCCGCCTCCTTCGCGGCGCGCTTCTCCGCCTTCGCTGCCTCACGGGCAGCCGCGGCTGCGGCCTTCGCCTCTGCCTCTGCGGCGAGCTTCGCCGCCTTCGCGTTGAGACGCTCAACGCGCTCCGCGTCACGCTGCTGACGTGCGGCCTCGCGAGCCTCGTCGTTGGCCTTGGGCTCCTTGACCTTCAGGGTCTTGGGAGCCTTGGGCTCCTTCGCGGGCTTCGCGGCGACCGGGGTCTCCGCGGCCTCCTCACCCGACGCGATGCGCTGCGCCTTGCGGGCCTTCGCGACGGCGAGCGCGCGGTCGATGGCCGACATCTTGTTGCTGGGCTGGCTGTTCGTCTGCATGTCCATGTTCGTTCCTCTTCCTCGGTGGTGGCCACCTCGGAGGTGGCTCGTTGTTGATGTCTCTACTGTATCTCGTCCCCGTCCCGGTTTACACTGCCCGTTTTCGGGGGTGAACTCTTTGTTGTCAAGGGGTCCAGCGCGTGACGAGGTTCTCGTCCACGCCGTACAGGGTGACCGACGCCACGGGCCACGGCGATCGCGGCGCGTCGGCGACCGTCAGCTCGAAGATGCCCTTCGCGGCGGTCTCGCTGCGGTACTCGAAGCTGAGGGGCGGCCGACCGCCGCCCGCGTAGGTGACGGTGACTGTGTAGTGCGGCTTGCGAGCGTGTTCCATGGTTCCAGTGTATCCTGTCTCGGGTCGAGATTGCACTGATCAGTCGTTGTAGACGGTCACGGCGAGGCGGCCGTCCGAGGAGCCGAAGGTCCAGCAGGTGACCTCCCCGTTGCAGTCTTCCACCACGTCGTCCAGGAAGAAGGGGACGTTCCGCCCCGTCTTGGGGGAGCGGAGGACGAACCCCGGGGCAGGCACCGCGGCGAGGAACCGGCCCCACCGACGACCGGGACCGAGGTCCGAGAGCTCGGCCGTGCCGTGGGTGCCGTGCCAGGAGAACTTGGAAGCGCAGTGAACGGGAGCAGTCTTGAGAGCCATCGGGAACCTCCTGATGATTCTAGTGTATCCTGTGGCGGGTCGAGATTGCACTCAGTCGCGAAGGAAGCCGGTGAGGGCCACCGCAGAGGCGGCAGCCACCCAGAAGGCGGCGGCGACGAGGTCGAGGATCGCGTAGGCGGCGTCGTGTGCCATGGTTCGGTTATACCACGCCCCCTCCCGACATTGCACTGGATTCATGAGAGGTCTTCGTAGACCACGCGGACGAGGCCCTGCGTGAGGGCCTCCTCGCGCGCCTCGGAGAGGGAGAAGTCCTCCCGGCCGCGGGCGTAGTAGTGGGCGCCGTGTTCGGCACACCACTCGAGGATGGCCTTTCGGTCCGCCTCGTAGGAGCGGGTGGACCACTTGGACATGTCCCAGTAGTCGGGAAAGAGGTGGCCGATGAGGCTGCAGACGTTGATGCCCACGACCTCCTTGTCGGCCGCGTCCCAGCCCCACGAGGAGATGGGAGCCGTCTTGATGTCGCTGGGAATGGGCTTCGTGTTCGATGTGTCCATCGTGAGACCAGTATACCCCACGGATCCTCCACATTGCACTGACGCGCTGTTGAAAGTCACATTCATCTGGGACCCTCCCGGACGGTCTGCCCCTCCCTGCGTCCACTGTGTCCCGCAGGGACCTCCCGGTGACATTCTGTGCGACTTTCGGACCGTCCAGGTATATCAACATGGCCGGGACCCAAAGCCCATTCTGGGTGTCACGTCGTGACTTTCAACCGCAGTGTAATTCCACGGGATTGAAAGCGACTTTCAACTCCCTGTTGAAAGCGACGTTCAAGAGGCGGTGTAACCCATCTCCCGGAGGCGGCGGATCCCCTCGGCGGTGAGGGCCACCACGCCGCGGGAACGGCGGTACCAGTAGGTCCTCCGCGTGGAGTAGTGGCCGCCCTTCGAGGAGTTGAAGTCGTGGTAGTGGTAGACGCGGTTGTTGATCGACTCGAACGACGTGCCGGTGAAGCCGTAGCCACCGACGGGGTCGTGGGAGTGAAAGAGGTAGGTGAAGTGGAGCCCGGGCCGCCACGTGCGGAGGGCAGCCCTGACGTCGGCCGTCGCCGCGACGCGTGAGGATCATCCCCAGCGTCACGAGGTCCCTCGGGGCCTTGGGCTTTCGCTTCTTCGTCTCCATGGCGGCGTCACGTGGGGGACAGCTTCTTCACGTCCTTGATGTCGACGACGAAGGAGCGGCCCGTGTTGGGCTGGAGGATGCGGACCGCACCCCGGGCGGATCCGCCCTCGTAGGAGGAGTCGTAGTAGGAGGCTTCGAGGTCCTGGGAGTCGTACACGAGGCGGGTGAAGTCTTCGCCCACCGCGATGACTCGCGAACCCATGTACTCGAGGAAGTCACCCTTGTTGATGTACGCCATCGTGGTCTCCTGTTCAGGCGCTGAGGTTGATGCGGTCGACGATCGCAGAGAGGAGCTTGCCGCCCTCGGGACGAGGGCTCTCGGCCCCCGCGACGTATTCCTCCACGAGGTCGGGCCAGTCGTTGTTGTGGCCCCACTCGTAGACGATCTCTGCCGCAAGCTGCCGGTATTTCGCGTCGGTCCAGTTATCCATCGTGAGACCAGTATATCCCATGGGCTCGGGACATTGCACTGGAGGGCGTCATAGGACGGGTTCGAAGTCGTAGAGGTTGGTCGTGATGTACCGCACGGTGTCGATGATGAAGCTGTGGCGGGACAGCCGGAGGGTGTCGCCCTTGCGGCCCACCTCCGTCACGCGGACCTGACCGGCGTACACCGCCATCGTGCCGCGCGGGTGGTCGGACGGCAGGTTGTGGGCCTGCCACGGCTGCGCGACGATGTAGGGAAACTCGTGGCGGACGTAGTAGAGGTCGAACCGGGCGTCGCGGCACATCGGCTGGCGGAGCGTGAAGAGGCCGCCAGGCACGAGCCGCACCATGTACGCCTCGACCAGGGAGTCTGGGAGGCGGACTTCTTCCACGTAGGGATGGGGACGGAGGGTGGGGACGTGGGCCGCCGCACCGTCCTTCCAGGTCACCTTGGGCTTTCCTCGAGCTCGCATCGTAAGACCATACTATACCGTTGGTGCGTCACATTGCACTGCTCAGTTCATCTTCATGGAGGGCTGGACGTGCTGTTGGCAAGCCTTGCAGCCGCATGCCCGGGACCCCGTCCAAGGCTCGGCGTCGGACGGGGAGTCAACGAGGTAGACGGGGCCGTGGAACTCGTGTCCCCACAGCATGCGGCGGCCCGTCCACGAACGCCACACGGCGTATTCCACGGGCAGCCAGTCGTCGCCCAAGAGGACGTCCATGCGGCTCGTCGACGCGACTTCGTCGACGCCGATCGGACCCATCGAGGCAGCCATCGATTCGAGGAGCTTCTCTGCGAGGTTCTTCGTGTCCATGATCTCACCCTAACACGGCGGTGGGTTGCAATGCATCGAGGAAGTGAGGTTACTTCTCCCCGGGGAATCGCAGGGAGTTTCACCTTCCTATAAACTGTCGCCCACGGTGCAGACCGTGCAATTCCCGCTGACCTATGCTGTTCGTCCCCCACCAGGCTGCACAGGGGACCGAGTCCTATGACCGATGCGTGGGCATTACGTATCTCCCTCGCGTCGGTTCGACGAGTCTTTCGACGCCGCAGCCATCGCCCCGACGACGTCGCCGTCGATGCGCCGCGACACCTCGACCTTTCGCATCTTCTTCTGCTTCTTCGTCGGCGATGCTTCGCCGAGGCCGAGCTGTCGGATGTAGGCGGCGGAGGCGTTCTTGCTCTCCCTCGCGAACTTGCGCCACAGCTTCCTGAACTTGCGCTTCATCGCGCGAGCCTCGTCGGGCGGCAGGCTCGCGAGGGTCTTGTTGAAGTCGTGGGCGACGTTGTTGATCGGTGCGATGCCGAGGGTGTGGCATGCGACCTCGCGGAAGAGACTCCTGATGGGATCGTTCAAGTCAGTCCTCCTTTTCCTTGCGACCCGGCCGTAGCGACCACGAGATGTATGACCGGAGACAGTCGAGCCGCACCGCGTCGAAGTCCTCCCGAGGAATCGACAGCTTCAGTCTCGTGGAGAGCTTCCAGCCTCTGTGCCATGCCTCCATCTCCTCCTCGAGGCAGGCGACGCGGTGGTGGAAGGTCCGCACGACCTCGGGATCCGTCTGGGGATATCCCATGAGGAAACGATCGTGACGGTCCGCAGAGCCGACGAGGTGGTGGCCGCACTCGTGGAGGAGCACGGCGACCTGCTTCACGGGCCGCAGCCGCGACGAGATGTTGATCACCTTGGAATCGACCACGTAGACCCCCAGCGGTTTCTTGATGAAGTTGACGTCGATGCACCGCTCGGTGCACCACGCGATGAGCTTCGTGAGGTCACCGGCGGAGACGACGTCGGAGAACCACGTGGCCTCCAGCACCGCCTGCCGCTCGGCCTTGTTCTTTCCCTTGAGGGCGAGTGTCGCGCGACAAAAGCGGGCCCATGCCCTGTCCTTCCAAGTCTGAGGGTCGAACTTGGCCATGGACCCGCTCCGTCCTCACTTCTTCGCCTTCTTCGTCGTACCGCCCGAGGCGGACAGCGCCTTGACCGCAGCATCGGCGGAGACGCCGAACACCTCGAGGACGGTCTCGACGCACCACTTGTGCACCGTCTTCGCGAGCTCGAGGTTGTCGGTGCCGCTGCCCTGCGTGAGCTTCGACCACGCCGAGACGCGGAGCTCACCCGGGAGGTCCTTCATGAACTCCTGGAGGTTCTTGCCCTGCTTCTCGTCGAGGGCCTTGAGGTGCTTCGTGACGTGGTCCGCCACCTTCTCGATGAGGATGTTCTGCTTCTCCTGGCCCAGCTTGGCTACCTTCTTCTTCACCTTGCCGTAATCACGGAGGACCTCCTCGCCCGTGACCTGGTTCTCGATCGTCTTCGCGAAGGAGTGGAAGGCGATGGTGGCCTCCGTGCCCACGAAGCCGAGGCACATGGGGTAGAAGAGGGGATCGTTGGGGTTC
>Ga0209085_1001646_pt1 | contig 13487 bp, 7 predicted proteins | sample C_131016_EF_Meta_FD_187310 | JGI IMG/M metagenome (GOLD analysis project Ga0209085, IMG submission 187310) | Freshwater microbial communities from Lake Croche, Canada to study carbon cycling - C_131016_EF_MetaG (SPAdes) (version 2) | ecosystem: Environmental > Aquatic > Freshwater > Lake | place...
GGAGTGAGGATGGCTTCAATAATCTGTTGGCTCTCCGTATCGCTTGGGTTAATGAACGCTTTGATGCTCTGTTTCCAACTGTTTCTTTGTTTGCACAAAAATACTCCCCTAACCCTTAGATGCGCCCCAATACTGCTTAAATCTAAACCAAGAAGTATTGGGTATATAGAGGCTTTTAGACAAATTTCGTTAAGTGAAAAAACCCGCAACCAGTTGTTCTTCTCCCTGACTCGCCTTAATTTCTTTTGCACTCTTAAAATCAGCGAACCGACAGCGGTGATGCTAGATCTGACACTTTATACAGAAGTATCAATTTTGAATTTCTGCACGCAAGCGGCGTAGCAGTTGAACGGGAATTGCATAAAACGACTGCTCACTGCGAATTTGTCCATCAGCAAATGCCTGTCTTCGCTCTGTCCAAAAGGTTAACAGCCCGATCGCTTCGCCAAATTGGTTTAAGATTGGCGCACCGCTGATACCCTCTTGCAGAGGAATACTGACTTCTAACACCCGTTCGGTGCAGAGTTGGCTAGGGCGGATCCGGTTAACCAACCCAATGTTGCAATAAAAATTTTCTTCAAATCCAGTGTTTTCAGGAGATGGAAAGCCAATTGTCAGGATATGTTCTCCGACCTCTACCAGTTCTGAAAAGCCTAATCGCAGCGGCATCAGGGAGGTACAACCAGGTTTTACCTTCAAAATAGCAACATCGTCTGCCCCCCAAGTGGGCAAATGGATTGATACGACTTGCAAGGTTCCCTCTTTTGTGACCACATGCACACTTCTGGGAGCAAAACAATTTCCAGTTCTTTCATCAACTAGCACATGACGATTGGTTGCAATGAGATCAGGACTGATGACAAACCCACTGCCGCTGACAAATCGGTCGCCTAGATCTACCTGTATCCAGACGACCGAACATGCATAGATTCGGACGGTTTGATTGAGGTTTTCAAAATCGGGACGGTGAACTCCAAGGGTCGTAGTGTGCTGATCCAATAGTGATAGATAAGCGTCTCGTTGCCGCAACCGAGCCATGATTTCTAACCCAAGTTCTACTTGATGGAAAGATAGGGGCGCAGTAAGCTGCTGAAACTGAGTTTGGGCTTCTGAATACCGTTGCAGACGCAGAAAATGTTGAGCTAGTGATTCTGGATTACCTTTAGGATTAACAGGCAAATTTTCAATTGCACTCAACCATTTTTGATAACTTGCTCCAATGTCAACAACATCTCTTTTGGCATCATGAGTGCGTTGCACCAATCGCTCGCCTTCGTCGAGCAACTGTCGCACTTGATTCTCAATGTTTGTAGAGCGCCAATCTAGAGATCCAGCTTGATCTAACCAGAAGCGAACGCTGCGGCTTAAGGTGCCCCATTGATCCAATACCAGTCTAGTTTTGTCTTCCAGTTGATTGCGATCGCGATAGATGTCAAGCAGGATAGTGTTATCGACGGATGAGGGTAAATAACTTTCCCGGTGTCGTTCATAGGTCTGAAGTCGGTCTTGAAACCGCATCGATAACCCAGAGAGATTGGTATTCTCTACTTCCTGTAGCGTTGCATTCAGAAACGCTGTAAGTTTTTCGAGACTGGTCAGTGATTCCTGATAAAGCTGGGAGTTACGGAATCGAGCTTGCAACACAGTTGTTTGAGCCGGTGTCAACAAGTGGGAATCGTTAATCGTAATGCTCTGTTGATTTCCAGTAGAGGCATCACGAGCGGTAACTGTAAGCAAGCAATTGGCATCAATACTAAATTTTACATCGATTTGCGGTACGCCAGCTTCAGCAATTGGGATGCCTTGCAGGATAAATTCACCAATCTTAAAGTTCTCTTCCGAGACGTTGGACTCTCCTTGAAAGATTTCGATTCTGACCTGGGTTTGGTTATCCTCGGTTGTTGTGTAACGCTGCGTTCTATCGGTTGGAATAGTTGTGTGCTTTGGAACGACACGATCGAACTTGAACTCACCGGGAGCTACTTGGCACTTGATGCCCAAGCTAAAGGGCACGACGTCCAGCAGTAACGTCTCCTGTACATCACCCAACAGAATTGCAGCTTGCATGGCGGCACCACGAGCAACGATAGTCAAAGGATCATAGGCAGAATCTGGTTCTCGATGAAATACCTCTTGAATACAGCGACGTACCGCAGGCATTTGCCCACCACCACCAATCAGTAGGATGCGGTTGACCTGGTGCCGAATCTTCCGGCAGGTCAGCCGAATCTGGTCTAACCAGGAAGAGGCTAAACGCTCCAGTTCGTCACGTGTCAGGGCTAATTGAATGGTGCGATCACCAATCAAATAGGGTAGATCAATCGTCCACTTGTGTTGGGAAGACAATTCGATCTTGAGTTCTTCACAGGCTTGACGCAGACGAGTTGCCGCCTGACTATTGCGGGGTATTTCCTGTCCGGTTTCGGCTTTAATGAAGTCAGTAAAGTGGGTGTAGATGAGTTCATCCAGATCTGCACTACCCAGGGCGTTATCACCCTCAATCTCCTCTACCTCAAAGACTCCATCTCCAACCTGAATAATGGAAAGGTCGAAGGTTCCGGCTCCTAGGTCAGCCACCAGAATTGTTTCAGCTTGATGATCCCGAATCCGTTGGGCAAGGCAAGCCGCTGTTGGTTCGTGAATCAACCGCAATACTTCAGTATCTGCCAGGTTTCCAGCCGTTTTAGTTGCTTGCTTTTGAGCCTCATTAAAGTAAGCAGGCACGGTAATGACAATCTTACTCAGAGGTATGATAGGCAAATGTTGGTCTAGAAATTCATTCACCCAATCAACTGGGGGAGCCGAACCCATTGTTTGCGTTGCCAGGGTGGAAACTTTTGCCGCAATCTTTTGTTTGAGATACTTTTTGGCAAACTGAAGCGCATAGTTGATAATGCGGGCTGAAATTTCCTCGGCTCGATAGTCCTGCCCTCCTGCCCTGAATTTTCGGTCAGTGCCCATTTCCCGTTTTGCCTTCGTTACGATGGCACGGGGTGACTTACTCAGCAGTTCGGAAATTGGGACTCCCACCAGTTCCCTCCCTGACTGATCGATCGCAAAGACCGATGGGATTTGCCGCCTTCTTTGCTGCTCCACCACTTCTGGTGTGCCCTGCCGTTTGTTATATAGAGCCACCACACTGTTACTAGTTCCCAGATCTAGTCCTATTGCGTCCGTATATTCTGCTAAAACCTGTTGACGAGCAATTTGTATCCAAATGTTTGCCTGCTGCTCAAATCGAGCACGATCTAACCTTTCAAGACCGGGTAATTCAATCGCCACCTGGTCTAACCATTTTTGCCCCAGTAACCCCTGATCTGCTAGATCTTTGACCCGCCGCCAAAGTCTTGCTCTTTTCTCAGCCAATTGTCCAGGTTCGACTGCTTTTGCTGCACACCACTCAGCCAGTTGCTCAACTCGTCCTGCCTTGGTCAGTAAATCCTGGAAGCAGGAATCAAATAGAATTTGTTCCCGATCGAGTTGGCGATTGCGTAACTCAGCTGCCCGTAGAAACTCTCCCGCCTCTTTGTAGAGGGCAATCGCCCTATCGAGATTCCCTAACCCTTCATAAAACAAGCCAGCCATAAAAAAGTCGCCGCCTTGTTCCAGCAACTGGGCCTTTCTTTGGGGATCAACCGTCTCAGCATCCGCAGACTCGAGGGCAACTAGGGCTTGTCCAAAGGCACTGGCTTTTTCAAACAGTACAGACGCAGCAAAGTAATCCTCAGCCTTTTCGGCTTGCAGTCCAGCCTCCAGGTAGTTTCCAGCCGCTTCTTCTAGCAAGCTCCAACATTTGTGCAGATCAATAGCAGTGCGCCCCTCATTGGTGGTTGACAACTCAGACGTAAAAGCAGAGCGAGCCGTTCTGACAGCTTCTGAAAGCAGACGCTGGGTTCGGTCAGCCTCAGCCGTTTGTGATTTTTCTCGCCAGGCGGCTTCCACGGATGTTAACAAGCAAACGGCAGTTAAAAAGTTCTGCTGCTCAATCTCCGATCGAGCTATATTTTCTAATGCCTGCCGCATCTCCTGTATCCACTCAGGACTGATTGTAGGACGGCATTGGATGGCAAGTCCCAATTGGCCCAGTCTCTGGTAGCAACCGCTGACCCGTTCAAGATTGCCCGCCGCCTGAAACTGTTCCAGAGCTTCAACAATATTTCCCGTCTCACAATAGCTTTCAGCGACTTTTTGATGCGCCTGGGCGATAGTCGCTGCATCCCCTAACCGATTTGCCAAGGTCAGGGTTTGCTGGGCAATATCCTGTCCAGGTAGGGGCATCAAATAACGAATGGCACTGCGGTAGTCTTTAGCGGATTCTGCTAACTCAGCAGCTTCAAAAAGGCGATCGAGCACAGCATAAATTGGATGAAGGCGTGGTAGCTGATCCAGGTTAAACTGCTCCAGAAAGGCTTTCCAGGGGTCGGCCTGTTGAAAGGAGTGATTTTCCACAAACGTCGTGAGGATTCGGGAAAGCTCTGTCGATGTTAGAGTCTCTTCTTCACGTCGCTTGAATAACTTTGCTAACAGCAGATTGCTATCGCCAATTTGTGCTAATTGGAGGCAAACATGCTGTTGCACTTCCCGTATCGACCCAGTTTCAGGTAGTCGTTGTGAAAGCCGCCACGCTGCATCTAGAGATGGCGAAGTTTGGGGCTTTGCCTCTAGCAAGGAGGATAGGACTTGTCCCAGAATCAGGGTCGAACCTGAACTTGGCTGAGCAATGAGGGGATCAAATCTGAGGATAACCTGGGTGAGTTCACTGCGATTGCACCTCCTGGCAAGCGATAAAGCTTTAGTATAAGTCTGCCAGACTTTCTCTCTTTCCTGGTCTGTTGCAAGTTGCTGTTGTAACGTTTCGCAAATTATAGTCAACTGCTGATGAGGCTTCTCTAATCTCCCCAGCAATTTTCTAAAAAGTTTAACCAGAAGTTGGTATAAAGTCTGAAATAAGTTTTTTACCTTTAAGCACCAGTTCGACATAATTCCACCTGTAAATAATTAGTTGATTTCTTGAAATTTTATTTTGTTATTTGAAGGATAAATAGACAATGTTTGGTTATTACAAGAAAAGTTATTGAACATATAGCTCTTAAGAAAATTTTAAAAAGAGCAGTAGAGTAAGAGTAAGTGAGAGAAATTGGGTCTACCGATCCGAGAATGTAGAAAATAGCTGAAATCTTTGCTGAGAAAGTTTCTTGCTTAAAGTCAATCACTTCTAAAATGCTTCTGAAGCTCAATCCATTGCATAGCAAGCATTTAAGAGACATAAGTAGTAAAATTTTGCATAACAGGGTCGATAGGTCCGAAAAGTTTTACCAAATTTTGATTTATTCAACAATGCCGATTATGCTCCTATTATATTACAAGTTCTAATTAGAACTTGTAGTATTTTGCCCTTGACATAACAGTTAAACCGCGCAGAAGCTACTCCATTTACTCGCACTTTATGACAATGCTGTAAGATTCTTGAGAGTGTTTACCATCGATTAACGCACTAACCGTCATATCACCCATTACATTAATTGCCGTCCGACACCGATCGAGAAACCAGTCCACTGTAATTAAAATCGCCACATATTCTGTTGGCAAGCCCACCGATGTCAAAACCAATGTCATCGTCACCAACCCAGCTTCAGGAATCCCTGCAGCTCCCACAGAAGCAACGATTGAAGTCAACATCACCATCAATTGTTGTCCCAACGTCAGATGTTGACCGATAACTTGCGAGATGAACAATGCTGACATTGCCTCATAGAGTGCCGTCCCATCATGATTGAAATTTCCACCTACTAATACGCCCAAAGAAGCAGAAGACTCCCGTAAACCCACCTTTTTAGTCAATGATTCAAAGGTAATCGGCATCGTAGCGGTGGAAGAAGCCGTGGAAAACGCTGCAATCAAGGCATCGGAACCACCTTGGAGGAATTTCTGTGGCGATACCCAAGAACCAAATTTCAGACGGATCAGATAGTAAACAGCTTGGAGGAAGAGAGCGAGTAATACGGCGAAAACGAAAGCAGCCAAGGATTTAAACGGCTCAAAACCATTAATGGCTATCGTTTTCGAGACAATTCCAAATACAGCAATCGGTACCAAAGCAATTACCCAGTGTAAAATCCGAATGACAGCATCAAATAATAAACCAATGACCTGTTCGATTGCTTGGTATTCAGTTTGCGCTCGATTTATTTGTTCGATCTTAATTGCTCGTAGGACGATGCCAAAAGCCAAAGCTACAAAGATGAGAGAGATGACATTATTATCAACCAATGGTTTGACTACCGAGTCGGGAATAATATCCGATATTAACGACCACGGATCGAGAGGTTTAAATGTATTGGCAGTAGTGGGGCGCGAGAGCCTCATTTGACTGCCACTGCCAGGATGGAGCAGATTGGCAACTAGTAGACCAATAATAATTGCGACGATGGTATTGCTAATTAGCAATACTGAGAGCTTGCGACCGGATTTACCTGGAATATCGGCGGTCATAAAAGTGTGCATAATTGCCAGGAAAATTAGTGGCGTAGCTAGAGTTCTCAAGGCTTTGATAATTAAAGTACAGGGAAGAGCCAAATGTTCGATAATTCCCTTGTCGATAATCGGATGACCAGCACCTAGAAGGATACCGACGAGCGTTGCCACAATTAAGGCAGCAACTATCTGTAAATATAGTGGGAGTTTAATCATTGAATTCTATTATTGACGTGAGATTTTAGAGAGCGAGCTAAACCAATTGTTGTTTAACCAATAAATAGGATTAGGAATCAATAAATAACGTTGGCGGTAGGCGAGGTGATTACTTTGCAGTGGCGGTGAATCCCAAATATCTGCTGGTGGATTGCCAAAATAGGTTTGATATAGTTCGAGCGTGGCTTGGTATCGCTGGCGCTCTTTCGCCAATTCCTCTACTCCACCACCACCAGGATAGTGATGGAGTTGTTTATTTAAAACCTTGCCGCAAAAATCATGCCAGTAGGAATGAGTGTAGAGCAAATGATAGTGCCAGACCCGATCGACTGTCGTTGATGGCGATACCAGGCGCTCTCCGAGCGTGGCTAAAAAAACGAATTTTTTATACTCATGAATGGCTCGGAGAGTATAAATTTCAGTCCAATGATATTCCCAGGCTAATTTGGTTGATAGCTTATAGATTGCGGCTGGATTGTCTAACTGGAACTCACAAATTTTAGAATACAGTTCGGATTCTCGGTCGTTCATCAACAGCCACCTCCACAGGTTGCTTCTACGGGAACTCGGGGAGTAGGATAAATTACCTGGAGTTCTAAATTGAGAAAATCACTCAATTCTTTACCCAGCCACCACAATTCTGCTTGAGATAATTTATCATTAAATTTGTATTCAAAATCACCACAGTACAAGTAGAGCTTAGGTGATACGGTGACCTTCCCGCGCCGTAGAGCCTTACCATCACTATCTAAATATTCATCAAATGTGTATCCAGGATTGTACGCCACAATTTGCGCTCGGGGATGCTGAGATAATATTTTTGTTTTGTCTTTTTCGGTTTGAGATTTGCCGCGATAGATATATTGGTCATCGATTATCAACTTATAATCGACATTCTTAATAAGACACCCCTTTATTATTGCCGCTGATATTGCGCCTGCTGGTATTAAAATAAAGGCAGTGAACATCATGACGAAAAAAGTAATTAGTAATAGATGGCCAAGCCCAATAGATCCTGATATCGCTGTTGAGAAAAACAAAATAATATTACCAATGAATAAGTAAGAAACTAGATGTTGAGGAATTGAAAAAACAGTGTCAATTCGTGCAGTCTTCTCACGATCGATATCTGGCCAAACAATTTCGATTTTCTCTCGATCGTGATAAACTCTAATATTTGTATTAGCAGGTTTGAGATGCTCAAAATCTCCATAACTACCATCTTCAGATCTCAGAGCGATTTGGGCTAACTTTGCCGAATCAAATCTTTTGTCTAGATGGGGTTGCGTCATCTTTTCCAACCAGCGGCGAAATCGATTACTAACTTCAGCCGTGAACTTTACCTGCCCGTTGACTTGCGTTAATTCCGCAGGATGAGTTCCAGTCATGAGGTAAAATATCGTCATCCCCAAGCTGTATAAATCCGAGGCTGGTGTGGTCTGTCCCCCAAATTGCTCTAGCGGCATATAACCATAACTCCCAACCATCGTGATTGTATCGTTGTTTTTGCTAGCCGCCGTCTGTACCGAGCCAAAATCAACTAGATAGATATCTCCAATACTATTGCCAGAACGATTACCCAGGAGGATATTACTCGGCTTGATGTCGCGGTGGATCGCAGGGGGAAGCTGTCCGTGAAGATAGGTGAGAATTGATAAAACTCGATCGGCTAATTCGATAGCTTCCCGCTCTGAAAACCTTCGCCCTGCTTTCACTAAAGTCTCTAGAGACGGTGCACTAATATAAGTTTGTACCAAACCAAAACCTTGACAATCTGGCTCATCGACATTAAAGTAGTCGAGATATTTAGGGATTGTTGGATGGTCGAGGTTCTGAAGTATGCTGGCTTCGCGTTCAAATAATTTATGGTCGTCCCACTCAAAATCAGCATCAAAGCGGAGCACCTTGACGATAACTAAATCTTGAGATTGCAGATCTTGAGCCAAAAATGTACGTCTGCCGTTCTTGTGGCTCAGTTGTTCGCGGATTTGATAGCGTTCTACTAAAATAGTATTTGGTTTCATTGGACTCCTTTAGTTAGACGTGTGGAGTATCTTCACATCCTGCGCCAAGTATATTTAATACTGGTGTTGGGGAGTAAAGGGTAAGGATAAAGAATTAATGATTTTAGTCCCTTATCTTGATGAGATGAACCAGGGGTTTTAAGCCTGATGCAAACTGCTCGGTTATAAATCTTCTGGGTCAAGAAACTATTTTTATGCAAGTTTTGGGAGTCATCTTTATCTAAAGGTCTTCCAAGGCTCGAATCCGCTCGTCGATATCTTGAGTAGTCAGGGGTGCCCCCAGTTCGCAGTTGGATGGACGAGATAGTTGAGTTTCGATCTGAATTTCACGATACCGATCTTCAGCTTCGATCGAACTATTGCGAATTTTCTCTTGGAGGATGGTTAGCTCGTGAGATTTATCGATGTCATGATGACTCATCGAATCATTCATGGCCATATAAGTCTTCATGTTCTCCATGTCGAGCTCTAGTAAGGACAATTCCAATTGTTTCTGAGTATAGATTTCATTAACTCTCATCAGCATTTCCTGTGAGCTTGCTAATTTGGCCTGAAATTCAGGTAAAGTTCTTTCGAGCTCCATCGCTTTGGCCATCGCCAATCTTGCTTCTAGAATATTTCCAACCCGGTAGAAGTCGAGTACGAGCACCATTAGTTCCTGATGGGATTGGCATTTGAGATTATATTGGTTTTGAATTTCTTGGGTCCTATGGCGTACTCGCTCTAGAACTGTTTGGAGATTCGCAACTTTCACGCGCATCGAATCTAGTAATTCACCGATGTGTTGAAGGTTGATTTCATCGCTAGTTTTACCTTTAGTTGCCGAGCGCTCTGGTGGTACTTCTAAGAGCCAGTTATAGGTGTTAATTACCGATTTGCTTAATTCATCTCCGAACAACCAGATTATTGATCTTTTCATCTCTATTTTTCTCCAATTAAATTAATGAGTAGTGAATTGTTGATATTTAACAATTCACCTCTCCCGCTTGTGATGTACTGAATAGAAGAGGTTTTTGGTCTCGAATCATCACTAACTCAATTAACAACGTGAAAGTTGCATTTGTAATCATCGCAACTTGTTGGACTGACTAAGCTGTCAATCTTTTCAGCCCGCTCTGAACCATGAAAGCTAATTTTGCCTGTAATACCCCACACGCTAAATCTAGGTGAGGCGATCGTTGGGCGTACAGTGGAGCGATCTGTCGATTTATCTAAGGCGGCTAAGAGGACTTGCATTGCGTCATAACTGTTGATGATTCGATCATGAATTTGATCTTTAGCACCCCACCAATCCGGAGCTTGGTTTAATCTCATTTGGTCTATAAAGCGTCTATCCGTGGGATGAACAGGAATTGTTACTACTAAGTTTTTCAATTGTGCAGAACTGAATTTAAAGAGGTATGCATCTCGTACTATTGAGGTACCTAGAATTGGCATTTGACCTTGATTGACTTTGATGACAGCAAACAACCGTTCTAGTTCATTGGCATCTGTGAACGCATCTGGGATAATAACAATCGTTGTAGCGCCAGCAGCTTTGGCGAGTGCTAGCTCTTGGGCGGCATTATGGCGGTTGCTAAGGTCGAATTCTCGGACGATGTTGCTTGATGGCACATAGGTAAAGAATGCTTTGCGAAAAGATCCACTAAATTTCTTGTTGGGCGTGTAGAATAAGACGATTTTGCCAGGTTGTGAACGCCATTTTTGGGCTAGGTGTTCGGCGCTAACCTGAGTACTACCAAGTACCCTGAAGAAGTAGTTATTAGGGTTTTCTGGGTCTTGCGTTAGTTCGTCGGATGTGCTGGTAGCAGAGAGCAGGACGGTCTTCGCTTGTTGATAGATATCTTTGACACTTACAGTGACAGTAGAGCTATAATGCCCCAAGACGGCGAGAATGTCTTGATGTTTGACTAGTTCTTCCGCAATCTTTTTTCCGACTTGGGGATCGTTACTGTCGTCAGCGATAGCAACTAGCAGTTTCCACCCATTATTTTTTTCATTCCACTCTTGCTGAGCAGCGGCGACTCCTTTGAGAATGTTGGCGGCAACAAATTTTGGTGCGCCACTGCGGGGGATGACGACAGCTATCGTTTTGACATTTGCAGGGCGATCGCGTAAGATTTTAGCGTTGGAAAGGGCAAGCAGGGTTTCGGGGTCTTTGGTTAGCTGCCAATCTTTGTTGAGTAATTCAAATGCTTTGCTAAAGTCTTTCTGTTTGAAGGCATCGAACCCAGCTACTTTATTAGTTTGGCTTTTCCCCCCATCAGCAGGAGTCAGAATGATATTTTGACCACAGGAGATTCGGTCGAGGTTATTAGCTGCTTCACAGATGGATTCAGATTGCCTATGAGGTAGCTGCAGCGCGAGATACAGACAAATTCCGGCGATCGCAATATAGGCGATCCGTGGTAATTTCATTTGAGGTTCTCCAATCTACTATATATAAGTAACTGGGTTTATTGCCTCTAGATATGCAGCGATCGTCTAATATTTTTATAGTTCGCAAATATATGCTCTCTCCAAAACAAAATTATTGTGCTATTATAAATTTTGCAGTATTTGTATTCTCATTAAATTTAAGTTTAACCAAACCGTCAAGCTGTTCGACCCGATCTCTTTCCTTCGTAAAAGAAATCCTACCTGTCATTCCAAAATATTTATTATCTTTTGTCAGAGACAATATTAGTTTTGGAATGTCCTCCCTAATTTGCTGATCTCTGTAATCCAATTTTACACCTTTATTTATTGCATCAAGTAAAAGATAAATAGCATCATAAGTTAAATAGGCTCGGTGTTTTATTAGAATATTTCCTAACTTTATCTCATTAAAGTTTTGATCATCATGGTTTTTCATATTTGGAGAATTCATGCTTGTTTCACTCCATGGTAAGCTAAACAGCAACTTATCTGTTTTGATTTGCTTCGTTTTCATAGAGTCCACTAGTAAACTATCTGCAACTGCTTCATTTCCTATGATTAAACATTTAGGAGAGCTTTGGGAAATTGCACCTATGAGATCTAAGATTTTACCGGGCAGTTCGGAATTAGTAAATGAATTAGAGTTTATTATTACAGCTTGATAGCCTTTTTTTGCAATATTATTAGCTTCAGTATTGGCAATTATGCCTTTATTTAACTCAAAAACATCAGATTCAATACTAATATTGATTCTATTGTTCTTTTTTCCAGCATCTATTAGACTCTTTTGAAAAGAATCGGCAAATACGCTCTGGCTAGGTTCATCTGGGTTCTTGTTAGGATTTCCCTTTTCAGAAAATATTGCAACTTTTGTAATCCGTTTGTCATACAAAAACTTTATGATTTTTTCAGCCTGAATATCAGTGGTTACTGTAATTCTAAAATAATTAGGTATTATATTAGTAAGATTTTTTGCTGTATTAGTAGCTGAAACAACTGTCAATTTATTATTGGAATATTTTTTTCCAAATGCCATAGTTACTGATGAATTGTAATTTGAGGTTGCTCCTAATATTTTTGGTTGTTCAGTAATAAATTTTACTGGATCCGTATTCTTAGGATCGTTAAAGTCATTAACAAGTACCACTTCAAGATTCCACTTGCGATCGTCATTCCACTGAGCTTGAGCCTGAGCCACTCCGGTTAATATACTCTGTGGTAAATCAGCCTCATCATTTTTTATGTAATTTGATAATGGAAGCATAACTGCTATAGTTTTAATTGACTGTATAGTATCTTTTTTTAAGTTAATTTTAGCTTGAGCATTGTAATATGCTATTGATATCTCTGGATTATTGTCTTTCAATTTTTCAAGATTTTCTACTACCGTTGAATAATTTGGGTTAGGTTTTTTAAGCTCGTTCTTGGCTGTCTCATACAACAAATGTTCTTGTTCATTCAAATTTGGATAGTTAAGTAGACTTTTTTCTCCGCAACTGAGATATTCATACTTTTTATCAGTTATTATATGTCGTATGTCATCACAAGCTGTTGTGGAAACTGGGACCGGTCTAGGCCATAGTTGACTTAGCATAAAAGCGAGGCCGATGCCGAAGATACCGAGCACTAGGAGTTTTAGATTCCTATTCCGCAGCCACCAAGGGCGTACTGGTCTAAGAATATAAGCAGGCTGTATGGGATTCTGGAAAAGCACAAGTAAATTTGAGGCGTTAGGACAACCCTCTGTTGTCCGAATCGTCTCTACATGTTTCTGAAGATGTCGACGAACCTTGTTTAGCGCAATATTAATTGATACCCCTGGTTTGGTAGCCTCACGTAAAAATTCAGTGATTGCTGTTAGATTCGTATGTACTGGTATCTTGTATCGACTTACTAAGATATAGGGAATCTTAAGTTTATTTAATTCATGTGCGATCTTCAGTCCATCACAAGAAAAGAAAGCAGCAAATATCAATCCTCTTTCTTGTAGTTGTCGCAGAATGTCACAAAAGGCTGGGTTTGTTATAGATATAGCATTGTCATTATTAAGCCAGATTTGGATAGGTGATGAAACCTGGGTAGATAATGAATGACCGACAAAAATTAGGATTCTAGGCGAAGTATTTGTGCGAATTTGCTCTTCGAGAACTTTATATAAATTTTGTTCTGGCTGTGCAATTGATGCTTCAGTACTATGGCGATTGTTTCTCTGACATGACCAATACTTAAGGGACTTGCTTAAAAATAACTTACCAATTATACTGGGTAAATAACTTAGAGAGACCACATTAATACTATAATAATACATTAATTTAGTTTTAAATGTTAACCGAAAAAATTAAAACAACCCTAAAA
>Ga0209085_1001647_pt1 | contig 13487 bp, 14 predicted proteins | sample C_131016_EF_Meta_FD_187310 | JGI IMG/M metagenome (GOLD analysis project Ga0209085, IMG submission 187310) | Freshwater microbial communities from Lake Croche, Canada to study carbon cycling - C_131016_EF_MetaG (SPAdes) (version 2) | ecosystem: Environmental > Aquatic > Freshwater > Lake...
TCTCTTCTTTCAGTAATTTCTTGCATTTGTTTTAGTACATCTGGTTTATTTTCTGGTTTCCCTTCTTCGTAGTCATTTAACAGTCCATCTATGTCATTCATGAAAAAACGTTCAATGTCCTTTTCTTTTATAAAATCACCCACAGAAATAACGCTTTCTTTGACATAATCACTTGGCGCATCTTTCAACAACGTCTTCTTATCAAAAGAATTATGATTGTGCGAAAATACTAAAATCGATTTTAACGGATCCAATTGTGCAAAAGGGATAGTATAATTTTTCAAGAACTTTTTCTCTTCGGCTAAGCATGCGTCGTCGTCGAAACCAGTTTGTTGTAACAACTCCTTTCTAAACGCAAATGTGGCGGCAGTCGAATGGTTTGGACCATACGGACCAAATTGATACATTTTGGAAACGTGTTTAAAATATATATACATTACGCTTGACCCAACGCACATTGCTTTCGGGTTTTTTTGCAACGTTTCGACTGCGTGACTTACGCGTTCTGGTGGGTAGTAGTCATCATCGTCCATATATAGTATTATGTCTCCGCTGCATTTTTCATGCGCCAAGTTTCGTTTTTTCCCCAAAGTCATCTTGGTTTCGTAACTGAAATATTTAATATTGTACGCATTTTGAAAAGGAGCGAAAATGTCTTCCACTTTGTCTGTTCCGTCGTCGATTATAATCCATTCCATTCTGTCTTTTGGATAGGTTTGATGTTCAAAACATTTTATAATATAAGGTAAAAACGGGCGTCTATTGAATGTCGGTGTGCAAATACTTACCATGGGGTATGTTTTTGTGTATTCTTTTGTGTATTCTCTCGTTGTCATATTTCTATTAAAATGTATTTATTTTTTTATATAATAATTGTTTGTTATTATTATATAGTGACTTGCATTTATTATGGAAGTAACTTAAAGTTGTCATACTATAAATATTTATAACCATGCAGGTAAACATGTACTTATTTCTATTGTTATGTATATTTTTATCATGTTCTTCTACGAAACATTTGCGTACAAAACCGAAATTTTGTGTAAACTGCAAGTATTTTATTCCAAGTACAGGTGATGGTTCAAAAGACGAACTTTATGCAAAATGTGCTATGTTTCCACACCAAAATAGCAGCGATTATTTAGTAACTGGAAAAAATGTTTATGACAGTTATTTCTTCTGTTCCACAGCACGAACTTGGAGAGATATGTGTGGTCCAGATGCGAAAAAGTATAAAAAAAAAAGAAAGACTAAGGAAGATCCATCCACCTAACCTTGCATTTTTTTACCGAATTTTTTCAATTCTTTTGTCAATCTACCACCGTTTTGTATGTCAAAAAAATTCTGCATATTATCTAAAAATGTTTTCGGTTTTCTGTTTGTAATAACACATTTTTTTTGAGCTTGTTCGTAAGTAGTTACAGTGGTTAAATTAGAAGGTTTATATGCTTCAAATATTTTGATGGGTATAATATTAAAATAAATCAAAACCACAGTTAATATTGAAAAAACACCAGCGGTTGTACCCAGATTACTAAAAGCTGACAATACTATAAAAATAGTCAAAATAACCATTATTGTCAACTTGTAGTGTTTGAAAATATTTTTAATAATGTGTCCTAATGATACTTTGTCGTTATTAATTTCACCTTTGTATCCAAATGTCAAGAAAACACACATATAAAATACAATAAAAGGAAACAATGGCATAAAAGTAAACAAAAGTACCCAGAATAAAATGAAAAACACGAAAACTAAAAAAAAGGCACCACCATAACGGAAGGGGTCGAGTAAATTTACGTCACTCCACTTTGCTTCACCGGTCGAACTTGTATTCGTGTTTTCTTTGAAAAACCATGACATTGACGAAAAATAATAGTAAATGGTAACAAATAACCCTATAAATGGTACAACGCAGAAATAAAACAATGAAATAATCGGACCCAACAAAACGATAAACATTTCTGGCGTTCCATTTAATAAATTATAGTAACCTGTAAGTGCGTTGTTACTATAGCTGATTAAACCTTCTAAAATTGAAATAAAATAATTCATAAAAAAATTGGAGTTTGGTTTTTCTTTATACTTGCGAAACATATCTAATAACATATTTTTAGCATTGTGTTTGTCATAAGGAAAACTTAACTTTACTGATTCTTGTGGATCAGTATTTGTTATGAAAATATTTGTTACTATTTTCTGTATTTCAAGTTGATTTTCTGTATAAGGAAAACAGTCTAAATCAGTTGGTAGAATATTTGACTGGGCTAATTTACATTCATATAAGGTGATTGCACCAAATATAAAATAAATTAGAATTGTTACAACTGTTGTTATTATAGAAGATAAATAAGTACCAATACTACCCATATTTTGTGATGTTGTTGAAGATGCTGTATTATTTTTTTGTTGTTGTTTCTGATCTAAATTCTGCGTATCATTTGTATTTGTACTCGTATTTGTATTTGTAGTTGTTGTTGACATTATTCTTTACACTTATATTTAAAGGATATAATTATATTATGAAATAAATTAAAATATTAAATAATTATATGAAACTAAATAAAAATAATTATATTGTACTAATTTTAGCACTAATATCATTAATACTTTTGTTTTTAGTACTTAAATACAGTAATTTTTTATTTAAAAATGGTTACTATACAGAATGTTTTAATCCTAATATGGCGCTTTATAAAGATACAGGGTCGCCTAGTACAAGTCATACAGTCAATTTACCATTAACAACTACATACAGTTGCCAAAATTTTTGTGCGCCTGCTACAGCACGTTGTGCAATCACTGGTACACAATGTATGGCTGATATAGACTGCATGGGTTGCAATCCTTATGGGCCTTGGTATAAAGAGACAAATGCAAATGTTCCAGGTGAAAATGATGCTGGAAAATTATCTTGGCTTACACCAACTTATTCAACATTAACTACTGATATCGGAACACAAGCTAAATTATTCACATCGAACAAAAATAAACTTGATAAACCAGCTATGGCGGATTTTGGCATTAATACTTGGATTACTGGTTTCAATGGAGGTCAAAAATTATTCGATGAAAGATACAAACCAGCTGGCTTACAATTTATGCCAGATTATCAAAAAAGATATTCTACTACAGGTCAGTTTTTAACTGATGGTCCTCTTGCATCCAATGCATATTTGCGTTAAAGGCGTCAAAGTTGTGTCTAACTTTTATCAATCGTAACTTGTTTTGCGATTTTCTTAATGATTTTAGTATCTTTTTCATAGTCGTTATCGCCTTTCCCACCCATGGATTCGTAAACAATCTTGTTATATTGACTATTTTTTTTGGAGTCGTATTCTTCACAATCGGGATATTTCTCTCGAAAGGCTTTAAACATACAAATATTTTTATGTGCGATTGTGCGTATTGCTTTCCGTAACTTCTTATTGTTCTCGTCTTCTTTCTCCCAAATATTTTCGTCTTTTACATACATGACTTCTCGCTTTTGATCTGTGCAATGAACTGGTCGTTTTTCTACATCTAATGCCTGCAAATTTTTAATGATTATATTGGATATTCCTTCAATATAACCAACCTTTCCAATATTTTCCAAATCAGAAACCTGCAACTTGATAGATTCGACAAAGTCACTAATATTCATTGCATCTTTGCAGGTTTCATTTAAAAATACTTGTAGGTTGAAAGTTTTATTATTTGAGTTATTGTTGTAGTTAATAGTGTTGTTAGTACCGTTTGTTCCGTTTTTGACAATCTCTATAAGCTCTTTATTTTGATTAATCAACATGATTATTAATTCTTTATCGCTAACGGCAGGATTATCGGTTTTAATATCAGTATCAATTTTAATATCAGGTTTGATGTTTGTTTCTTGACATTTTTGCTTATGATACCATAATCCGTTTCGTCCTTTATAATCTTTTCCACATATATCACATTTAAAATTATTATTTTGGCATGAATTTAGTTCAAATTCGTTCAAATTTTTGTTGAACACGTGTTTACCTGTTGTTAAATGCTGTTTGTAATTACTAAGTTTGCTGCAACTAAAGTCACAATTTTTACATTCAAAAATTTTGGCTGTTTTCTTGTTCATTTCGTTCAATATATTATGAACAGAAAAAAATGCCTAAATACTTTCTTAAAAAATAATTAAAATTTACCATAACAAAACAAAAATTATTTTTTCTGTCACCAGACGCTAAAATGACATTTCAGTCACAAATGTTGCATTCCGGGAAAGTATATCGACCCTTTTCAAAAATGGACATTTTTTTTGTCCAAAATCGAAAACCCAAAATACTTTTGGATCCACTTTTTCGTTAATAATATAATAAATTCCCCAAACAACTTAAAGAATTTACAGAACTTTATTAAAAATGAATACTCCGAGGTATGCTATATTCTGTGGTTACAATTATAAACCCTTAGGTGGGTTTAATGATGTATATGATTTTTATGAAACATTAGAAGAAGCAACACATGTTTATGATAAAATACTTACTATAGATATGAATTTTGATGATATTTCGGATCTTTGGAAATTCAATAATTCATCGTCAAATAAAAATACACGTATTTATCGTTTTTATTGGGCCCACATAGTAGATTTACAAACAAAACAAATAGTTATTGAAAAGCGGTGTTTCGCTCGCTCAAAGTTGTAAATGTTCTATCGCGTTTGGCGGACCTTTTATGCGAGCTTTTCATGTATTTTTATTTTCAAAAAAAAATGAGATGATAATACATAACAAATTTGGAAGCATTAAAACAAAATGTTAAGAGCATCCGAAATTTATGAGAGATTACAAAATAAAGTCCAACCTTATTTTGAAATAATAAAACCGTATTTGGGTTTATGCAAAAGTGTTTGTGGCATCTACTTATTATGGGTTGTAGTACACTTTGTATCCGTACATATGTATATTCGTTTTTGTACTCCTAGTACACTTACAGGGTTTTTAATGTCGCCTTTTATGGCTGCAGCACCACATTGCCAAGCATTACGCTGGTGTATTTACAATGGAGGCAATAGTATTGTTTCAATGTGGATGACAATGGGTGTATGGTTAATGGGATATTTTCCTTTATTTCATCAAAAAATAGACAACGTAGTAGTAGCAGAAAAAGAATATAACTTAAAAAAAGAAGAATAAAGCAACTTTTCAAAAAAGTTGTGCAAATTAACCTTTAGAAAAGGTTAAACCAAAAAAAGATTGAAGTTTTGGCTCCACCTTTTCGAAAGGTGGATTATGCATCATAAATACGCAATATAGCTTTTTCAGTAACAGTGTTTATTTTTAAAACGGCATAATTACCTTGCCATTTTTTATATTCTCCTAGTCCTACAGTAATGGCACCATAGTAAGTTGTATTAGCATTAGTTGCTTTAGGGTTGGATGATGGAGCTGCCACTGTGGGAGTTAGACCCGTACCTGTAAAAGTAAGTCCGCCACGCGCAAGGAGCCTGTTTTGATAAACAGGAACAGCCTTTCCTAATCTTACTTCGTAAGCAAGCGTATCCGTCGCGCTTAGTGTCACTGTTCCCATTTCCTTTACCACCGTACCATTACCATCTCTTTTGGCACCAAAACGATAAGCACCACCATAACCATTAATCGTTACACTTCCATACCATGGGAAACTTCCAGCATCAGCTTTTACCACAACACTCTTGTCAGTTAATTTTCCTGTAAAACTACCTAAAACTATTTGAGTTCGGGATAATATATCGTATGCCTGAGTTGCACTCAACGTACGAGTTGACTTAGCAGGTAAGTCAAAAGTGAGAATTCCTACTAAACGACCTAAGGATGATTCTGTCTTGGACATTATATTTTTTCTAAAGAAAACATTTTTTACAGAAATTTTAAATCAATCCACCTTTAGAAAAGGTGGAGCCAAATTAACCTTTAGAAAAGGTTAAACCAAAAAAGATTGAAGATTTTGGCTCCACCTTTCCCAAAGGTGGATTATGCATCATAAATACGCAATATAGCTTTTTCAGTAACCGGGTTTATTTTTAAAACGGCATAATTACCTTGCCATTTTTTATATTTTCCTAGTCCTACAGTAATGGCACCATAGTAAGTTGTATTTGCATTAGTTGCTTTAGAGTTTGATGACGAAGCTGTTACTGCGGGATTTACATTCGCACCTGAAAAAGTAACTCCGGCAACCGCACAATTCTTACCTGAATCACAAGGAGCAGCAGCCTTTCCTGATGTTATACTGGCACCCCTCGTCCAGGCACCCCCCGTCGCAGTCAATGAGACTGTTCCCGTTGGCGCCACACCACTATCTCTTTTGGCACCAAAACGATAAGCACCACCATAACCATTAATCGTTACATTTCCATACGATGGGAAACTTCCAGCATCATTTTTTACTACAACACTCTTGTCAGTTAATTTTCCTGTAAAACTACCCAAAACTATTTGAGTTCGGGATAATATATCGTATGCCTGAGTTGCACTCAACGTACGAGTTGACTTAGCAGGTAAGTCAAAAGTGAGAATTCCTACTAAAGAACCTAAGGATGATTCTGTCTTGGACATGTATATTTTTTCTAAAGAAAACATTTTTTACAGAAATTTTAATTCCACCTTTAGAAAAGGTGGAGCCAAATCTTCAACCTTTTCCACCTTTCGAAAAGGTGGAGCCAAATCTTCAATCTTTTTTGGTTTAACCTTTCCCAAAGGTGGAAAAGATTAATCGGCATAAATACGCAATATAGCTTTTTCAGTAACAGTGTTTATTTTTAAAACGGCGTAATTACCTTGCCATTTTTTATATTCTCCTAGTCCTACAGTAATGGCACCATAGTAAGTGGTATTTGCATTAACTGCTTTAGAGTTCGATGACGAAGCTGATTCTATTCTCAATGCCTGAGGCGCACTACCTGAAAAAGTAATTCCATTATTAGCTCCACAGCCTTTACAAGGAATAGTAGTCTTTCCTGAATTTAGTGCTACAGCCGCCCCCCGACGCATCGCACTCAGTGTCACTGGTCCCACCCCCCCTGTATACTCAAACATACCATCACCATCTCTTTTGGCACCGGCACCGGCAACTCTCGTATCACCAAAATCAGTAGTCGTCGTACTTACACTCCACAGTCCGTCGCTGGGACCTTTTACCACAGCGCTCTTGTCAGTTAATTTTCCTGTAAAACTACCTAAAACCATCTGAGTTCGGGATAATATATCGTATGCCTGAGTTGCACTCAATGTACGAGTTGACTTAGAAGGTCTATCAAATCTGAGGATTCCTACTAAAGAACCTAAAGATGATTCTGTCTTGGACATGTATATTTTTTCTAAAGAAAACATTTTTTACAGAAATTTTAAATCAACCTTTGGGAAAGGTTGAGCCAAATCTTCAATCTTTTTTGGTTTAACCTTTTCGAAAGGTTAATTTGGTTTAACCTTTCCCAAAGGTGGATTATGCATCATAAATACGCAATATAGCTTTTTCAGTAACAGTGTTTATTTTTAAAACGGCATAATTACCTTGCCATTTTTTATATTCTCCTAGTCCTACAGTAATGGCACCATAGTAAGTGGTATTTGCATTAGTTGCTTTAGACTTGGATGATGGAGCTGCCACTGTGGGAATTACAACCGCACCTGCAAAAGTAATTCCGTCAGGCGGACAATTATTACCACAAGGAATAGTAACCTTTCCTGATTTTAGTAAGAAACCCTGATCCGTCGCACTCAGTGTCACTGTTCTCATTCCCGCCGGATCCATGGCGTCTCTTTTGGCACCAACACCATAAATTCCAGCTGCACCACCATAACCACTAATGTTTACACTTCCACCCCATAATTCAAAGTCACCATCTTTTACTACAACACTCTTGTCAGTTAATTTTCCTGTAAAACTACCTAAAACTATTTGAGTTCGGGATAATATATCATATGCTTGAGTTGCACTCAACGTACGAGTTGACTTAGCAGGTAAGTCAAAAGTGAGAATTCCTACTAAAGAACCTAAGGATAATTCTGTCTTGGACATGTATATTTTTTCTAAAGAAAATTTATTTTACAGAAATTTTAAATCAACCTTTGGGAAAGGTTGAGCCAAAACAACTTTTCAAAAAAGTTGTGCAAAATGTTTGGCTCCACCTTTCCCAAAGGTGGATTAGGTCGCATACACCAAACCCGCATTTCCAGCAATAAACAATACCATATTAATTCGTTCTTCTGTTACATATAAATCATAAAAATAAAAATAATAAAAATCATTCTACATGTTATTATTTTTTTATGTTTGTGTTATAATTTTTGGATATATATTAGTAGAGCTTCCTGCTAAAACAGCATTATCAAAATTAGTATTTACATAGTTCCAATTTCCATCTGAAGAATAGTCTTCTTGTAATTGTACGCCTCCATATTTATCAAAATTACCACTAGGAGTATATGTGCTTACTCCTTGTGCCATTTTATTAATAATTTGTACACTTGAAATATTACCATTTATATCCTCTACTTTTGTATCACTTGTTATTGCTACGTTGCATTTAAGTATTACATTTACGCCAACTGTTACATTATATATATAACCATTTATATAAGGTATATACTTATATGTTGTTCTTTGACCAGTTAAAATAGATGTATTAGTGGCATAGTCATTTTCATACGTTAAAGTATAATTCCCTTTAAATGTAGCATCTGGAATTTGTTGTGTAGGTGGTTCAGCCGGCGTTAAAGAATTAATATAATAAACCGGTTTAATATAATTTATAACAACTGAATTTTTTTTTGAATTTATATTGGTAGGGAAAAGTAAACCAGTAAAAGTAGAATTACTACCTACGTCTGTTGGAACTGCATATATAATATTTAAGTAAGAATATTTACCCTTGATAGATGCTGTAGTGGCATTTATAGTCTGACTAATTATATTTGCATTGTTTTGTGCTACACTGTTGGCTACTTGTTGAGCAATATAATTTGCAATATTTTGAGCCTGTTGTTGTGATACATTTGATGTAGCCGTAGCAGATGCGCTTGAAGTTACTAAAAAAGACGGGTCTGTAGATGTATTTGCAGAACTATCCGCATTCGAAGTAGCGTTAAATTGCGACATATATATATATATATATATATAAAATTTATTGAATGAATAAAATATACTATTACTAAATTTTATTGTTTTTAGTTTTTAAGTAGCATACACCAAACCCGCATTTCCAGCAATAAACAATACCATATTAATTCGTTCTTCTGTTACATATAAATCGTAGTTATATTCATAAATTCGCCATGTCGGTTTGTTAATTCCGATAATTTCTTTTGACTCAGGATCACATATTGTCAAAACTTGTGCGAGAGGATCCAACGAAGGAATGTTAGTTGTAAACTCCAACTGTACATTTGTAAAACGGTTCATATTTATCGCACCAGAAGGTTGTAAATCAAGTAGCGATGTGTTTAAACAAAAATTATAGCAGTACAATCCTTCGGGAGCTGCTCCTGCTGTTCTAGTATATTTTTCAACATAGTTGAAAACACCCGCAGGTAATAAATTTTCTCTATACTGACCATCTAACAATATACCCATAGCAACTAATATTTCTTTTATATTTTCCATGGTATACGTACCTGTTGTCATATAACCTGTCAACGTACCATCAGCATTTACACCAGGTCCAATAGTTGTACCATTGCTCAACACATATGTTCCATAAGTAGGTGCCGGTAGCACATCGGATGGCAAATAGTTGTATGGCCAATTTGAATAATTTGTCCACTCATTTCGTAAATTAGCATCACTTCTTTGAAAATAAAACATCCAACTCGATACGAGCCCAATGGAGTCTAAGTCTACTTTATTCGGTCCCGTAACATTATAAAAGACCTTTTCATTGACTTGTTTGAATAAATATTTTTGTTCATTTTTTGCAAATATACGCGACTCATCGTTAGAGAGAAAGCAATAGGTTGACATCAAATAAATATCAGGAAACCACACATTACGTTGATCAACGTATGAAGCAACACCCAACGTGGAATCAGGAGGTGTTTGCAAAAATCGGTACATTTGATTTTGAAACTGATTGAAATTGGGTGCTACATATGGAAACTTATTCACTGGATCAAAAACATCTCTTATTTTAAATAGTTCAGCAACAGGTCGAAAAGTCACGTATATTTGTAATTCATTATATTGAAGCGAAACTAAAGGAAAAGCCATTTGTGTTTTTAAAGAAAACCACGATCCTAAAGGTATATACAATTGGCGTCCTCGAATGGAAGGCTCCGCCCCTGCAGGATTTTCGGTATAATATGAACTAGGATAAGAATTTATGCGACTACCAGCGCTGGCTGGATCTACTAGTTCAGGAACATGTCCGATCATTTCATAAAATAATTTCAATTTTTCTGCGCTAAAATCTCTACGTGCCGCATTCAAAATATATGAACCTGAATACTCTTGTAATTTTTGATTGCCGCAGTTGATTGTAATCTGAGAAATCATCATTGCCCCAATATAGTCAATCCATTTGAACTCATAAGGCGCCCAGTCTGTATAAGATGTTGTTCCGTCTGGATTAGTAACTTCTTGAGGAGGTAAAATTGTGCTCCAAATAGATGGTAAATTGACTACAATGTAGGTGTCCATCAATAAATCCGCATACCGAGGGACTTTGAACTGAAATGTAGACGTATCTGTTAAACGCAACGTAGTTGAACCCTCAAAGTCAATTCTAAATTTTTGCAAACCGAAATTTGTGTATTTTAAATAAGCGGATTTCCAGAAAGTTTTTGAAGGATTTCCATTTAATATTACATTTTGTTGACCACTTGATACTAAATTTAATAAACCACCGGCCATATTACTTTATATATATATTTGAATTATATATAAATGATTTTAAATTATATTATTTTATGATTATAAAATTATAATATAATTTTTATTTTTTTGAATATTTTTTAGTTTTGGCATATTTCCTGCTTTTGGAATATTTTCTACTTTTTTGATGTCGTCTGTTTTTCTTTACACTTTTAGATCGCATTTTCGCATACATTTTTTTATATTTATAACTTTTCCTTCCACCGAATTTTTTGTTATTACACCGACCGGAAAGAAAAATGAGACAAAACATATTAAAAATAAATTGCTTAATTTTATATAATGAGGATTAAATTAAGTGAAAAATACCCAACAGAAAGAGAAGAAATTTGTAATAAAATTATTACCATATTAAATTTGAAAGAAGATAATACATTTTTATTATGTGAATTGGATGAAGATTTAGAAAAACAAAATAAAATATTGGAATTAAAAGAAGAAATACAACAATACTTCGCTTGCTCTACTATTTCGTCATTCAAACCTAATTTTGATTGTAAACGACCTTATTTGAATATTATTAGAAGTATATTAAGAAAACAAAATTATATTTTTATTGGGAATGATTATACAATAAAAATAAATAGTATTCCAAAAAAAACTATAAAATATTTAATATTTAGGAATAATGAATAATTGCGGTAAATTATTTAAAATAAAATCTTTGGTAAATGTATAGAATGGTGAAAAAGAAAAAGAAAGAAACATTCAAAACTTTTAGAAATTTAGAGAAATCTAAATTCAAAACTATCAAAACAACACTCAAAACTGTTTTATTGAAACATAGTGAAGTTCAACCGCTTATTACTAATTTGGTTTTTGAAATCAACGATTTGGTTATTCATACTTATCAATTTATTAGGTTATATATTCTTTATTGTTTCCATAATCATTTAGAATTTCCGGTTTTTGACGATAAATTTACTTTTGTAAAATATTGTATCAAAACATTAGGAACGAAATCTAATAGTGGAAGAAAATCCAAAGATACACAACTTTTGAATACATTACAACAATTTTACATAAAAGAATACCAACCTTTACTTAATCACACCAAAATAAATTTAGTCAATAAATCTCATTTGATAAATATTATAGCAGAGCAAATTCAGATATGTATCTCTAATAATATTCAGGAGCATTTTATTCAACATTTTTTACGCTTTATCAATAAAACAATTGATGGTATTACAAATGATAAAAAAGAATTGTTTGAATTCAAACATCAATTGCTTATGTTAGAAGAAACAAATGAAATATTTAATAAATGGAAAACTACTCATTTAACTCATATTTTACCAACAAATATAAAAAAGTCAATATATTATGATGTTAAAGTAAGACAATTTGAATATTTGAAAGGTTTATTGTATATGAATTCAGTATTAGAAAATCAAGAAAATAAGTTATTCCAACCTTTACCATTAAGAAACAATATTATTCCAAAAAATATTAAACTTGATAGTGCTTGTATTGCTGAACTATTTTGTCCTGAAAGTGAGAAGAAAGGAGAAGTTTTGAAAAAAATAACTAATTATCAAAATATGTTATGGTGTAGTTTATTGAATATGAAAAATAGATTATTCAAAAATAAACATTATACATTTCATAATGAAATTACAACAGATGGAATTAGTTGTTCTTTGTTGTTTATCCGAAAAGATTGTAAAGGAGAAGAAAATAAAAACAAAAAGGTTAACAGTGAAGATTTTGAATACATTAGTATAGAAGAATTGGATAAGCAACAATTAGAAAATTTAAAATCAAGAAATATAATTGGGTTAGACCCAGGTAAACGTTCTTTGGTATATATGATGGATGGTAAAGGTAATAAATTACAATATACAGCACCTCAACGAAAAAAGGAAAGCATGACGAAACGAAACCAACGCATATTACAACGTGAAAAGAAAATAAACAAGATAAATGAGTATGAAAATATATTGTCTTTACAAAATAGCAAATCAGTGAATTATAATTATTTCAAAACTTATTTAGTTGAGAAAGATGAATTGAATAAACAAACAACAGAATTTTATAAAAAGGAAGTATGGAGAAAAATGAAATTTAGACAACATAGTTATGGTATTAAATCCATAGATACATTTTTGAATAACATAGAAAAAACATTTGGAGAAAACATTTTAATTTGTTATGGAAATTGGAGTAGGTCATCTCAAATGAAACATTTTATGCCTACTATGAATAAAGGATTAAGGAAACTTATTCATAAAAGATATGATACAATCACAATCAATGAATGTAATACAAGTAAGAAATGCTGTGATTGTTTTCAAGAATTGAAACATTATAGAAACAAGGAAAACAAAGAGGAATTTCGTCTTTTAGTGTGTTCTAACTGCGTGAGTTGCGAAAACAAAAAAATCGTATTTAGAACACGGGACGCTAATTCCGCAATAAACATAATGAATTTGGGAAAGTGTTGGATATACAAACAACAACGACCGAATGAATTTTGTATTTCGTCTTTCACCTCTTCCATAACCAAAAAAGAAGAGGAAAAAGTAAGACAATCAGTTGATTTTACGGAAGGTAATACTTCCAGCCACCGAATTTTAGAATGAGTTTGTCTCATTTTTCTTTCCGGTCGGTGTAAT
>Ga0209085_1001648_pt1 | contig 13485 bp, 13 predicted proteins | sample C_131016_EF_Meta_FD_187310 | JGI IMG/M metagenome (GOLD analysis project Ga0209085, IMG submission 187310) | Freshwater microbial communities from Lake Croche, Canada to study carbon cycling - C_131016_EF_MetaG (SPAdes) (version 2) | ecosystem: Environmental > Aquatic > Freshwater > Lake...
CAAAATCGGATTGGAGTAGATCGTCCATCGTCAGACCTCCCGAGGATCATGGCCAGAAGAGACCAAGCTGGCTTTGCGCCTTGATGTCTTTTTACACTGAAAAAACGGCATCATCAAAAGCCAAAGACGCGAGGCGAGCCGAACCAGCTAATTATGTCAGCAATGCTGACATAATAACCCATGGCCGTCAACATCATGCTTCAGCCGCAATTTTTAGCGTATATAACTGACACAGTCTCAACACACCCTGATTCGGACAGGACGGATAGCGAGCATTGCATGCCGTGGAACTGCAAAAAATTGTGTTTTCTGTGGCTGATCATGGCCGCGTTATCGGGTCTGATAACAGGTGTTCAGGCCCATCCGCATGTCTGGGTCAAAGCTCAAAGCGAGGTTCTGTTTAACAGTGAAGGCGCCGTCAGCGGCCTTCGCCATCACTGGCAGTTTGACGTGGCCTATTCATCTTATGCTGTGCAGGGCCTGCCAACAGACAAACAGGGCCACATTTCCAGCCAGACGCTGGCACCGCTTGCTGAAGAAAACACAACATCGCTGGTTGAATTCGACTATTTCAGCCGCGTCCGCATTGATGGAAAAGCGCAGGCTTTTGGCAAGCCCTTTGATTACACGATGAGTTATGAAAACGGATTTCTCACCCTTCATTTCACCCTCCCTCTCAAAAACCCCACCAAATTGAACCGTTCGACGGTTTTTGAATTATATGACCCGACTTATTTCGTAGCCTTTACCTTTGTGGAGGGCGTCAAAGCCGTGCAGGTTTCAGGCGGGCCGAATGGTTGTCTTGTCAACCTCACACGCCCTAAAACCGACATCCCGGCCGGACAAAGTCTGAGTGAAAACGTTTTCCAGTCCCTGTCCGCGCAATCCGGTTTCAACACCCAATTCACCAATCGCGCTTTGATTGCCTGTCCCTGAACCTGACCTCCTCCTGCCTGTGATTGTTATGAAAGTCTCGTGAATGCCTATCTCCCCTCTTTCCAAACCACATGCTTTGTTGCAACGATTGCTGGTGATGGCGCTGGCGCTGCTGGGGATCGGCGTCCTGCTTTATGGAGCCATGACCTTGCTGGGCGCAGACAGCGCCCCTCAGCCTTCAGGCCGGCATCCCTTTGGCACCGGCATTACCGAATCGGGCGGCGCCTCCCATGGTCTGTTGGGTCTGATCAGCGACTGGCAAAGCCTCTTTTCCCGTCAGATCACCGCAACCCTGAAAGAGATTACCCATAATCCCCAAGCCACGGTCTGGCTGCTGGTTTTGAGTTTTGTCTATGGGGTTGTGCATGCCGCCGGACCCGGTCATGGCAAAGCCGTGATTGCGGCTTATATTCTGGCCAGCGAGCGCGCCCTGCAACGCGGTCTCATTATGGCGGTTGCCGCAGCCCTGCTGCAAGCATTGGTGGCCATTTTGCTCGTCACAATTCTGGCCGTTGTCTTGCGCGTTACCTCCTCCAGCATGACCTTGATGGCCAATCATATCGAGCGGTTAAGCTTTTTCGCGGTCACCGCAGTCGGGCTTGCTTTGCTTTGGAAAAAAAGCGGGCATTTCCTTGCCCTGCTCCCTGCACAAAAAAATGACACGGCGCATGGAGTGACCCCAAGCCACAGTCACAGTCATAGCCACAGCCACGCCCATGCTGGCGACGATGCCTGCTGCCACAATCATGCCCCGATGGCAGATGACAGTGCCTCGATGCGGGATATGGGCATGGCGGTTTTTGCCGCCGGGATCAGGCCCTGCTCGGGCGCCATTCTGGTTTTGGTGTTTGCCTTGTCGCAAAAAATGCTGCCGCTCGGCATCATCGCCGCTTTGGTCATGGCCGCAGGCACAGCGCTGACAACCGGAGGTCTAGCGACCATGGCCGTGCTTGCAAAAAACATGGCTTTGAAATGGGGCGGGGGCATTGATACGCCCCAGAGCGCCCTTTTGTTACGCGGCATTGAAATTCTTGCCGCAGCCCTTGTCAGCCTCTTGGGCCTGACGCTTTTGATCACTGCCCCTTAAAGGCCGGGATCATTCTCGAGCATAATGGGTTGACCATGGGGCGTGGCGTGCGCGGCCCGTTGCCATGCCTGTTGCAATTGTTGCAAGCCTTGTTCTGTAACGGCCCCTTTGCCGATGACAAGCTTTTCAAGCGCATTGAGCCAATGCGTATAATAGGTCTCGCCCGTATCGGGATCGCCTTGGGCCTGTGCCAATTTGATTTCGTGCGACAAAGCCGCAGCCCATTCCGGCCAAGTGAATAGCCCGCTCTGATGGGCCGCCACCGCCATGGCAAAGGCTTGCGCCTCCCAAGGCTCGCGAAAAACCGGCCCTTCTACATCGCAAGGCAAATCCGGCACATGCTGCATTACATCCTGATGGATCGTCATGCGTTGATCCTTTGCAAATAAGGCTCCCAGCAATCCACGCAGACCTCGACTGTGGGGTCAGACTCCTCCCCCCATAATTCAGTCCCTTGAAAGCGCACGGTGTAGCACCAATGGGGATCCTCCCCCAATCCATGGGCATTAGTATCTGGATAAACAAACACGCCATGCACGGTTTCAATGACACCCTTTTTGCCCCGCGCGTAACGGGGCAGACGCGTATGGGTGGAGGGATGCATGACTTTGGTGATGACATGATCGCCAACCGCAAACAGCGCAGGCGCATTTGCAGGCCGCATATAGGGCGTGCCGGACGCGAGCGCCTGCGCAACCTGTGCAACCGTTGCCTTGGGCTTTTTGGTGGCAACCGGCGGATCAATGGCATGCCCAAGCTTCAACTCCTCGGCGCTCACCATATGACGCTCGGCCAGCATATTGGCCAGCGCACGCGTCCAGATCTCGTAATAAGAGGCATTGTAATAAATGGCCGGTGGCAGACTTTCGCGGGCATGGCGTCCCATGTCCAAATTCCATTCCCCCAGCGCTGCTGCACCCAATGTGATGGCCAAGGCCCGCTTTTCCCATTCGGCGTGAAAAATGGGTTCATGGGGTTCGGGTTTAACCGGCCCGAAACCCATCATACCCCCGAGATCCTGCGGGCCGTTCATGGGGCCTGCTCCTCGGCAAGCTGTGCGGGCGTCAAGGCAAGGCCAGTTCCGATCATGCTGTCGCGGGTGACAAGCTGGGCCAGCCTGTCTTCACTCCAGCCCTCTGTGCCTGCCGGGCGTTGCGGCAACACGAGATAGCGCAGCTCTGCGGTCGAATCCCATACCCTGATCTTGGTATCTTCTGGCAGCACCAAACCAAAGTCGGCCAGAACGGCACGGGGCTCGATCACAACGCGTGAGCGATAGGGGGCTGATTTGTACCATACAGGAGGCAGGCCCAAGACCGGCCATGGATAGCATGAACACAAAGTGCAAACGACCACATGATGCAGACCGTCTTGATTTTCAACGACCCTGATATGTTCGCCCTGTCGGCCCGAAAAAGACAATTCGGCAATGGCAGCCGTGCCGTCTTGCAATAAGCGGGCACGATAGTCGGGATCAACCCAGGCACGGGCCACCACCTGAGCGCCATTGCGCGGCCCGATTTTTGTTTCATAGGTCTCGACAATCAAATCCAAGGCGGCCTGATCCACATATCCCTTTTCGGTCAATATGGTTTCGAGCGCCCGCACACGAATGGCTGCTTGCGATAAATCCGAGCCATGATCGTGATCGTGATGATGGTGGTGATGATCATGGTCATGGTCGTGATCATGCGAATGATGATGGTGATGGGGATCGTGTGACATGGCGCCTATCATGAGCTTTTGCAAATTCAATGCCTTTATCTCATAATTAAAAAGCATTTGTAAACGCCCGCCCCGCTTTTCACGCCTCTGCCCCAGACGAACCGGCCTTGCGCATTGCACACTTGGCGAAATCCTTTAAACAGGCCATCATAGATCAAAGCCAAAATCAATTCTGGACGAACGGGAAACGAGCGCATGACGGAACAGCATCCTTTGGTAAAGGCTGAGACCCTTTTTGACCTGAAAGACAGGGTTGCGATTGTCACCGGCGCGTCATCGGGTCTGGGGACACGCTTTGCAAAACTGTTGGCTGCCCATGGCGCCCATACGGTTCTGGTGGCCCGCCGTCCCGAATTGCTGGCCCAACATGTCGAAGACATCAAAAAAACAGGGGGGTCGGCTCTGGCGGTCAAAGCGGATATAACCAAAGCGGAGGATATCGAGGCTCTGCTCGCGCACACGAAAGCCGCATTCGGTACACCCACCATTCTCGTCAATAATGCGGGCCTTGCGACATCCTCGCGCTTCATTGAAACAAGCCGCCAAGACTGGGCCGAGACCATGGCTCTTAATCTTGATGCGGTCATGTTCACAGCCCAAGCCGTGGCCCAACAGATGATGGCCGCCAAAACAGGCGGCAGCATTATCAATATCGCCTCCATCCTTGGCTTGAACGTCAAAAAAGCCGTGGCCGCTTATTGCACGTCGAAAGCCGGCGTGATCCAACTTACCCGTGCCATGGCGCTTGAGTTGGGCAATCGCGGTATCCGCGTCAATGCCATTGCGCCGGGCTATGCGATCACCGATATCAATCGCGCCTTCTTGCTGTCAGAGACAGGGCAGGCTTTGCTCAAAGATATTCCCTTGGGCCGGTTTGCCGAAGACGGGGATTTTGACGGCGCGCTCTTGCTTCTGGCATCCGATGCGGGCCGCTATATGACAGGCAGTGTCCTGACCGCTGACGGCGGTCATCTTGTTGGTTTTTAAGCGTTAAGGAACAAACGTCATGGACTTCACTCTTCCGCCGGAACTGGATGCCCTGCGTCTCAAAACACGCCAATTCGTGCAAGACCACATTCTGCCCGTCGAGCATGACCGCTCCAACTGGGATGCCCATGACAATATCCGGCTCGATGTTTTGGAGACGCTGCGCGGCAAAGCCAAAGCTGCGGGCCTGTGGGCACCGCAAGCCCCCAAAGAATGGGGCGGCATGGGCCTGCCGATGATCGGATGGGCGAGCCTTTATGAAGAGGCCAATGCGTCCATCTTCGGCCCCTGTGTTTTTAACTGCGCCGCACCTGATGACGGCAATATGAATGTTTTGGCCAAGCGCGGCACCGAAGAGCAGAAAAAACGCTGGCTCACCCCCATTGTAGAGGGCAAGGTCCGCTCGGCCTTTGTCATGACCGAACCCCATCCGGGGGGCGGATCAGACCCCGGCATGATCAAAACGCGGGCTGAAAAAACCAGCACGGGATGGCGGATCCATGGCCATAAATGGTTTATTACGGGCGCAGAAGAAGCAAGCCACTTCATCTTGATGGCGCGGACATCGGATGATCCGCGCAAAGGCCTGACCGCGTTCTTGTATCACAAAGACCAGCCCGGCTGGTCTATCGAGCGGCGCATTGACATCATGGGACCGGAGGAGCATGGCGGACATTGCGAAATCCGCTATAACGGGCTTGAAGTGGATGACGCCAATATTTTAGGTGAAGTCGGCGATGGTTTGAAAATCACTCAAGTCCGTTTGGGCCCTGCACGGCTCACCCATTGTATGCGCTGGCTTGGCCTGTCAAAACGCTGCATGGAAATTGCGCAAGACTATGCCAATCAGCGCACGGGCTTCGGCATCCGCTTGGCGGACCGCGAATCCACCCGCATGAAGTTGGGCAGCCTTGCCATGGATATTGAGATTGGCCGTCTCTTGGTGATGCGGGCCGCATGGTTGCTGGATCAAGGCGACTTTGCCCGCAAAGCCATTTCCATGGCCAAAGTCCATGTTGCCGATACTTTGCATAAAGCCGCCGATATCGGCATTCAGATCAACGGTGCCCGCGGCTATTCCCGCGATACGGTGCTGGAATGGATTTATCGCTATGCCCGTCAGGCCCGCCTTGTCGATGGCGCAACGGAAGTGCATCAGATGGTTTTATCAGACGCCTATGCGCGCGAAGGTAATGAATTCTGGAAATGGGGCGTTTAAAAAAACAGGGTGGCCTTGGCCACCCTGTTGATCTGTCATGGCGCTTGAACAATCACGCATGCTGTTCGCGCATGCGGGCATAAATATCGGCGGCAAGATGACACAAAGATTGATCCGAGCCGCGCGGACCCAGCAATGAAATCCCCATCGGCGCGCCGTCTTTGACAAGCAGCGGAATGGTCACCTGCGGACAGCCGCTCAAGCCCGAAGCGCATAAGAGACGCATGGATTGATTGCGTTGCACTTCGAGTTCGGCTTCGGACGCCGCCAGCAAAGACGGCACATCCGGCACGGTGGGAAGAACAATCACACCATCATTTTTCAGCAAAGCCTCCATATGAGCGCGGAATGTGTTGCGCACCGCGTTATGGGTCGCAACCTGCGCATCCGTCACTTGGCTCGCAAATTCAAACCGCTCCATCACACCCGGACCAAGGCTGGGGCGGTGACGCTCGATAAAGGCACCATGGGATTGCCAGGCTTCGCGGCCTTGCAAATAGCGGAAGGCCCAAAACAAAGTATCAAAATCAGGCGCAATCACCGCCTGCTTTTCCATCGGCGCAATCATGCGCTCCATTTTCTCGAAAGCCGCCGTAAACAGAGTGCGGGCTTGCGGATCTGTCTGCTCGAGCAAATCCGTCGCCAGAATCAAACGCGGATTTTTGGGCAAAGCATGCGGATCATCTCCCAAAACCGCATCGGCAACACGGGTAAAGGTTTTGGCATCGCGCGTGAACCAGCCGGGGGTGTCAAAGCTTCCAGCCAGCGGCATTGTATGATCAAGCGGCAAACGATCATGGGTCGGACGAATGCCAAACAAACCGCAATAGCTGGCCGGTCCGCGCACAGACCCGCCCGTATCCGAACCCAACCCGATATCGCACTGCCCGCCTGCGGTTGCGGAGGCCGAACCCGAGGACGAGCCGCCCGGAATACGATCAGGTGCCGCCGGATTGATCGGCGTGCCGAAATGAATGTTTTTTCCGTTAAGCGAAAATGCCAGTTCAACCGTATGGGTCTTGCCGACAAAATGCGCGCCCGCATCGAGAAACATTTGTACGAATGACGCCGTATGCGGCTTGATCCCCGAGAGCGCCAGAGCATGCGGTTGACCGCATCCGGTGGGATAGCCCTTCACATCAAATATATCTTTGACAGCCAGCGACAGGCCGGAAAGCGGCCCTTTGGCCGCATGCGGCACATCAACCGCCGGGTAAGGCAAAAAGGCGTGGTTTGGATCTTCTTTCAAATGCGACATCTGTTCATACCTTTCAACAAAAAACGATGACTGACTTCATAGAGGTTACAAGCCGAGCGCACCCCCATCGGCACGGGGATCATGATCGGCTTCGATTTCTCCGTTTTGGGGATTGCGCACCAACATGCCCGCATGGCCCACGGCACTCACATAATCCCCTGAAAACCATTCAATCTCATGTCCCCATTTTTCCAAAGCCTGAGCTATGGAGGGATCGATCCGGCGTTCCAATTTGACCGTGGCCTTGTCGGCTTTCCATGCCCGCCCGAAGACAAGGCGCGGGCGATCAAGCGCTTCCGACACCGAGCATTTCTCGACAGCCATGCGCAGGAATGTTTGCGCTGTGATTTGCGGCTGGGGATCACCACCCATCGTGCCATAAGACATCACGCGTCCATCGGCAAAGACAGCCAAGGGCGGATTCAGCGTATGGAAGGGACGTCGACCGGGCTGCAACGGATTTTTTGCCTTCGGGTTCAATGAAAAGGCCATGCCGCGATTTTGCAGCAAAATGCCGGTGCGCGGCAAGACCACGCCTGACCCATATTCCCAGAAGATCGATTGAATATAAGAGACGGCGCATCCTTGCGCATCAATCGCCCCCATCCAAACCGTATCGCCCTCGCCAAAATCAGGCAGGGGATAGGCCGCCGCACGGTCTTTCGCAATGGTTGCGGCTTCTGCCTCAAACCGCGCCCGTGTCAGGAAGGACTGCGGATCATGCGTCATGTGATCAAAATCGGTGACCACCGCATCACGGATCCGCCAAACACGCTTGATGGTTTCGATCAAGGCGTGCAAAGATGCGGCATCATCGAGTGTTTTGATGTTGCACGCTTCGGCAATCCCCAACATCAGCAATTGCGCCAGACCTTGGCTTGACGGCGGATGATTGTACAAAGTCGCGCCAAAGGCTTTCATCTTCAACGGCTCGCGCCAATGGGTCTGATAGCCCGCCAAATCCTCACGGGTGACAAAATTGTTCAACTGGGCAAAATCGGATGCGATTTCGCGTGCAATGTCACCGCGGTAATAATCTTCAAGACCCGAATGAGCGAGATGTTCAAGCGTTGCAGCCAAGGCAGGCAGCTTGCGGATCACGCCTGCTTTGAAGCGGGACCCGTCTTGCATGAAGTGATCGGCAAAGCCCGGTGCTTGATGCAGGCCTTCCTCTTCCTTGATCAAATAGCCGCCCTCGCCTTTCGATACCGGCACGCCATCGCGCGCATAGGTGATCGCCGCGTGCAAGAGATCGCGCACAGGCAATTTGCCGCCCAGTGAACGGGCCAAGTCGAGCGCTGACCGCCAGCCGCCCACAGCACCGGGGACAGTGAGCGCGGCATGCGCTCCGCGGACAGGGATCACTTCATGTCCCAAAGCGTGATAGGCCTTGAGCGTCGCACCCGAACCGGCATAGCCGGAGGCATCAAGCGCCCTGACTTTGCCGGACGGCTCGTGAATGAGCCAAAAACCGTCGCCCCCGATGCCTGTCATATGCGGATAGACGACAGCAATCGCTGCCCCCATCGCCACCATGGCCTCAATGGCATTGCCACCCTGCTGCAAAACCGCACGGCCCGCTTCGGCGGCCAGATGATGGGGGGCAGCCACAGCAGCCCGACCAAAACGGGGGGATTCTTTCATAACCATTTCCTTACATTTCAATACTTATTCTGCCTTTTGGCAGGGGCCGCAGCCATAAAGCCGCTTGCGTCGCATCTCGACCCGATATAGTGCAAAGGTCAAGTCTCTGAAGGAGCATGACTGGTGAGCGGAAAAAACCACATCAATTGGCGCAACCTCGGAACCATCATTTCTTTGATGATTCTGGTGGGTGCTGAGATCTTTGGCGTTGCTTTGGCCGCCGGTTGGGCGATTGCGGGCTGGTTCCAGCTTGGCACAACCATTGAACATGCCCTGATGGCCCTTTTTTCTCTGATCGGCGCTTATGCGCTCTCGCTTTTTATGCGCAAGGCGATCAGCGTGGAACCGCTGAGCCGCTAAGGAAGAGTTCCCATGGCGCTCAACCGCCGGCATTTTACAAAACTGGCCTTGGCCTTTGCCGCGGCATCCAGTCTTGATCCGGCACAATCTGCGGTTGAACAGCCCCCCCGCCTCAATTATGGCCCGCCGGAACCGTTTTCCCACGAGGACTTGATTGCACGGGCCCGCGCTTTGGCAAAGAGCCCCTATCAAGCCCCGCCAAGGCCCGATCCTGCCATTGTCCAGCAGATCGATTACGATGCGCATGGCAAATTACGCTATCACAAAGAGGCGGCCCTCTGGGCGCAGGGACCGAGCCCTTACCCCATCACCTTCCAGCATGTCGGGCGCTATTTTCCCAAAACAGTCAAAATGCACGCTGTTTCCGGCGGAAAAGCCCGGGAGATCCTGTTTAATCCCGCCTATTTCATGGGTGGCCCCGATCATATCGCCGCGAAACTGCCTGCCCAACCCTCCGCTTTTGCCGGATTCTGGGTGCAGGAAGACCGCGCCAAAACGCTCTTTGATCAATCAAGCGGTAAACGAAAAGACTGGAAACAACGCGAGCCATGGGCCACCTTTTTGGGCGCGTCTTATTTTCGTGCCGTGGGTGAATTGGGACAAGTGGGCCTATCCGCCCGCGGCATCGCGCTCGGACCGGGCACGGCGCAACCGGAGGAGTTTCCGGATTTTACCGCTTTTTGGTTTGAACCAGCGAAAACAGCGAATGATCCCGTCATTGTGCATGCCTTGCTGGATGGTCCGAGCCTCACAGGTGCTTATCGCTTTGCTCTTTCGCGCAACCAAGGCGTGGTCATGGAGATCCGTGCCGATTTAACGCTGCGCCAACCGGTCGAGCGTCTGGGACTGGCACCCCTCACCTCCATGTTCTGGTATGGCGAGGCCCGCAAGCCGGAAGGGGTTGACTGGCGACCGGAGGTCCATGATTCAGATGGTCTGGCTTTGTGGACGGGCAAAGGGGAGCGCATCTGGCGGCCCTTGAACAATCCAAAAAGCACCAAGGTTTCCAGCTTTATCGATGACAATCCGCTTGGTTTCGGGTTGATGCAACGCGATCGCAATGTCGATCACTATCTCGATGGCGTGCTCTATCACAAGCGTCCCTCGGCATGGGTCGAGCCCATCGGGGCTTGGGGCGCGGGATCGGTGCAACTCACCGAATTGCCCACCGATGATGAAATCCACGACAATATCGTGGCCATGTGGGTGCCCTCAGAACCCACCCATGCGGGCAAAACCTACACGCTGGCTTACCGCCTGCACTGGCTGGCTGATGAACCTTTTCCATCCCCCCTTGCCCGTTGCGTGGCAACACGGATTGGGCGGGGCGGACAGCCCGGTCATCCGCGCCCTGCCGGCGTGCGAAAATTCGCTGTTGAATTTTTTGGCCCTCCGCTTGCCAAGCTGCCCTTTGGCACCTTGCCCGAAGCGGTCATCACCGCCTCGCGCGGTCAGCTTTCCAAAGCGATGATGGAAGCCTTGCCCAATGATATCGCCGGACATTGGCGGGTTGTCTTTGATCTGACGGTGGATGGGACCGAGCCTGTCGAGATGCGCTGCTATCTGAAAAGCGGCCAAAAAATCTTGAGTGAGACCTGGCTTTATCAACACCATCCTTTCTAAAATAACATTGAAAAATAGAGATTATTTTTAATTTTGTAACATTGTTACATTTTTGCTTTGTGCACCTCTCTGGCTCTGGTAAAATGAGCCTGTGCAAAAAAACAGTCACAGCCACACGCATAGCCAAGCCCATGCGCACCCCCCCGCGCAGCGCAGGCCTATGGCCTCCTTTTCATTGCTGCGGCTTTCGGTTGTGCAGCGGCTGACGCTGTCGCTGATCCCGACCGCTGTGATGTGGGTTCTTATGATGTGGGTTTTTGCAGAATGACCCAAACATCCCCTTTGCCGCCCGCCATCCGCTTTGACAATGTCACCTTGGGATACGACCGCCACCCTGCCGTTCATCATCTTCAGGGCACAATCAGGCAAGGATCTTTGCTTGCCGTTCTGGGTCCCAATGGCGGCGGTAAATCCACCTTGCTCAAAGGCATCAGCGGGGCCATCAGACCCTTGGATGGGCAGATCCATCTGACGCAGCCCGTGGCCTATTTGCCCCAAAGCGCCGAAATCGACCGGAGTTTTCCGATCAATGTGTTTGATCTCGTTGCGATGGGGCTTATTCCCTCCCGCGGCTTGATGGGGCGTGTCAGTCGCAAGGACAATGAACGGGTCACACAGGCTCTGGCCAAAGTCGGACTGGTGGGCTTCGAGGAGCGGGCCATCGGCACTTTGTCAGGCGGGCAGATGCAACGGGCTTTGTTTGCCCGTTTGATTTTGCAGGATGCGCCGATTTTTCTGCTCGATGAACCCTTGACGGCGGTGGATGAAAAAACCGCCACGGATTTGATCAGCTTATTACGGAACTGGCACCAGCAAGGCCGCACCATCATCACGGTGCTGCACGATCTCGCCCTGATAAGGCGAGAATTTCCGGAAAGCCTTTTGCTGGCCCGTGATGTGATTGCATGGGGCGCCAGTGACGCGGTGCTCACAGAGGCCAATCTTCAACGCGCCCGCCATATGGCGGAGGCGCATGATCCCTTTGCCGCAGCCTGTGAACGAGCAGCCTGATGAGCGTTTATGACATCCTGATCACACCCTTCGCCGATTACGGCTTCATGCGCCGCGCTTTGGTCGGCATTGTGGCTCTGGCTTTCGGGGCCGGACCCATCGGGGTGTTTCTGACGTTACGGCGGATGAGTTTGGTCGGTGATGCCATGGCGCATGCGATCTTGCCCGGTGCGGCGCTTGGCTATCTGGTGGGAGGGCTGTCATTGGGTTTCATGACGGCGGGCGGGCTCTTGGCAGGCTTTATTGTCGCCCTTCTGGCGGGCGCTTTGTCACGCATCAGCGTTTTGCGGGAAGACGCCAGTCTGGCCAGTTTTTATCTCATCTCATTGGCCGGTGGTGTGGTGATGCTCTCGGTCAAAGGATCCAATCTGGATCTTCTGCATGTCTTGTTCGGTTCGGTCTTGGGTCTCGACAATGCAACCTTGCTTTTATTGGTGACGGCGTCGAGTGTGAGCCTATTGACCCTCGCGCTTATTTTCCGGCCGCTGGTGCTTGAATGTGTCGACCCCGAATTTCTGCGCAGTGTGCATGGGCATGGGGGACGGGTGCATTTGATTTTCTTGGGCCTGCTGACCCTCAATCTGGTGAGCGGTTTTCAGGCGCTCGGCACATTGCTGGCGGTGGGTTTGATGATGCTGCCTGCGGTCGCCGCACGGTTTTTCAGCCGCCAAATCGGGCCGATGATGACGATTGCCACGGTGATCGGCTTGCTCTCCGGTTTCATCGGCCTGTTGATTTCCTACCATGCCGGTTTACCCACGGGTCCGGCCATCATTCTGACGGCGGGCGTGATCTTGCTGGGGTCTGTGTTGTTCGGCCCGCAAGACGGATTGTTGACCAGTCGCTTGCCCCGCCCCCATCTCGAAAGCTGAGACCTTTGTCATGCACAGGTTTTTGGTGCCGCTTGTTTTGTTTTTTCTCTCTTTCGCTCAGGCCCGTGCCGAGCCGCTGCATGTCGTGGCCAGCTTTTCAATCATTGCCGATATGGTCGAAAAAATAGGCGGGCCCCGCGTCACTGTCTCCACCCTCATCCCGCGCGCCACAGACCCGCATGTCTTTCAGCCCAGCCCCAATGATGCCCGCCTGCTGCAATCGGCCCAGATCATTTTTACCAATGGCTTGGGCCTCGAAGGCTCCGTCGAACGCCTGATTGCCAGCACCGGCCAGAGCAAAAAACAGATTGTTTTAAGCAAAAAGATTACCCCGCTACATCTTGTTGAAAACGGACATGATCATGGACTGGATCCGCATGCATGGCATGATGTGAACAATGCCAAGCTCTATAGCGAGGCCATCCGCGACGGATTGATCCTCGCCGATCCGCAAGGGCGTGAAGAATACGCGCGGCGCGCGCAAGACTATCTGCAAGCGCTCGACGCGCTTGATGCCGAGATCAGACGCGATCTGGCCAGCATCCCGCCCGAACGACGGGTGATCGTCACCAATCATGATGCCTTTGGGTATTTTGCCCGCGCCTATCAAATCACGATGATCGCCCCGCAAGGAGTTTCAACGGAAACCGAACCCTCAGCCCGCGACATAGCCCGCGTCATCAAACAAATCCGCGCCCAGAAAATTCCGGCTATTTTTCTGGAAAATGTGGCTGATCCACGCCTGATGGCTCAAATCTCGCGT
>Ga0209085_1001650_pt1 | contig 13469 bp, 10 predicted proteins | sample C_131016_EF_Meta_FD_187310 | JGI IMG/M metagenome (GOLD analysis project Ga0209085, IMG submission 187310) | Freshwater microbial communities from Lake Croche, Canada to study carbon cycling - C_131016_EF_MetaG (SPAdes) (version 2) | ecosystem: Environmental > Aquatic > Freshwater > Lake...
TTGATTTAAAGCTCAGCCCAGCTTTTTCATCAACAAAGCATTCACCTGCGCAGGATTGGCCTTGCCTTTGCTGGCTTTCATAATGGGCCCTACCAAGCCGTTGAGCGCCTTGGCGTTGCCAGCTTTAAATTCTTCTACGTTCTTGGGGTGGGCGGCCAGCACTTCGTCAATGATGGCTTCCAGTGCCCCCGTGTCGTTCATTTGCTTGAGGCCTTTTGCCTCAATGATGCGGTCCACCACAGAAAGTGGGCCAGTTTCAGCGACCAAATCGCCGGACGCAGTCCATAGCGCCTCAAATACTTCTTTGGCGGCATTGTTGGAAATGGTGCCGTCGTGGATTCGGGAAATAAGCGCTGCCAAGCGATCGGCACTTACCGGGGCTTGATCGATGCCCATATCTCCTGCATTCAGTCGGCGTGACACCTCGCCCATGATCCAGTTGCTGGCCAGCTTTGGCTGGTTGCAAGCCTTGGCGGTAGCCTCAAAGTAAGCGGCCATGGCCTTGCTTTGGGTGAGGGTGGTGGCGTCGTATTCGGGCAGGGCATAGTCGGCCACAAAACGCTGCGCCATCACACGTGGCAGCTCGGTCATGCTGCCTTTAACGCGCGCCACCCAGTCGCGGTCGATCACCAGCGGGGGTAGATCGGGGTCGGGGAAATAGCGGTAGTCGGCAGAGTCTTCTTTGGTGCGCATGGCGCGGGTCTCGCCTGTGTCCGGGTCAAACAGTACCGTGGCCTGTTGGATGGCGCGGCCGTCTTCAATCTCTTCAATTTGCCAGCGCACCTCAAAGTCGATGGCTTGCTGCATGAACTTGAAGCTGTTGAGGTTTTTGATCTCGCGGCGGGTGCCTAGGGGTGCGCCGGGTTTGCGAACCGACACGTTGGCATCGCAGCGGAACGAGCCCTCTTGCATGTTGCCGTCGCAAATGCCAATCCAGGTCACAATTTTGTGCAGCTCTTTGGCGTATGCCACCGCCTCATCGCTGCTGCGCATGTCCGGCTCGGTCACGATTTCCAGCAGTGGCGTGCCGGCGCGGTTGAGGTCGATGCCGCTTTGACCACCACCCCCAAGTGCTGCGTCTTCATGGATGGACTTGCCCGCGTCTTCTTCAAGGTGGGCACGCACCAAGCGCACGGTTTTGTGCACAGTTTCTTTACCTTCTACGAGGTAAAACGACACCTCACCGCCCTGCACCACAGGAATTTCAAACTGACTGATCTGATAGCCCTTAGGCAGGTCGGGATAAAAATAGTTTTTGCGCGCAAAAATGCTGCGCTCGGCCACATGCGCATTCACAGCCAAGCCCAGCTGAATGGCACGCTCCACCGCGCCCTTGTTCATGACCGGCAGGGTACCCGGCAAGGCCATGTCCACCGCGCAGGCTTGGGTGTTGGGCTCAGCGCCAAATGCCACGCTCGCCCGGCTGAAGATTTTGCTGTTAGTTGACAGCTGAGTGTGGGTTTCAAAGCCAATGACGACCTCGTAACCTTGAACCAATTTAGAGCTCATATCAAACCCCCTCCGGCTTGTGAAGGTGGAAGTCGGTGGCCTGCTGAAGGCGGTGCGCCACGTTCAGCAATTGGGCTTCTTTGAAGTAGTTGCCGATCAGCTGCAGTCCTACGGGTAGTGGCTTGGGGCTTACAGAGCCCGATCCCTGCATGCTGGGCATCGCAAAACCCGCGGGCACACTCATGCCGGGCAGGCCCGCCAAAGAGGCGGGCAGGGTGAAGATGTCGGCCAAGTAGTCGGCCACCGGATCGTTGGCGTTTTCGCCCAGCTTCCACGCCACTTTGGGGGCCACGGGGCCCGCAATCACATCGCACACCTTGAAGGCGTTTTGAAAGTCTTGGGCGATCATGCGGCGGATTTTTTGGGCTTGCAGGTAATAGGCGTCGTAATAACCATGGCTGAGCACATAGGTGCCGGTCATGATGCGGCGCTTGACTTCTTCTCCAAAGCCTTCGGCGCGCGACTTTTTGTACAGGCTTTCCAGATCGGTGAAGTCCTTGGCGCGGTGGCCGAACTTCACACCGTCAAATCGGCTCAAGTTGGAGCTGGCCTCGGCCGGCGCGATGATGTAGTACACCGGAATCGACAATTCTGTGAGCGGCAGACTGATGGGCACTAGCTTGGCGCCCAGCTTCGTCAGCTCGGTCAGCGCGGCATCCACAGCCGTGCGCACATCAGCAGCCAAGCCTTCGCCAAAAAATTCTTTAGGAATGCCGATACGCAACCCAACTATGGAGTGATTCAGGCTGCGGCTGAAGTCTTCGGGCGGCACATCGAGCGAGGTGGAGTCGCGGTCGAGGTCTGGGCTGCACATGGCGCTGAGTAGCAGCGCGCAGTCTTCGGCGGTGCGGGCCATAGGGCCCGCTTGGTCGAGGCTGGAGGCATAGGCAATCATGCCGTAACGGCTGGCGCGCCCATAGGTGGGCTTGATGCCGGTGATGCCGCAAAAGCTGGCCGGTTGGCGAATGGAGCCGCCGGTGTCGGTGCCGGTGGCCGCGGGCACCAAGCGCGCCGCAATAGCTGCGGCGCTGCCACCGGATGAGCCGCCGGGCACGCGGGCTATGTCCCATGGGTTTCTCACGTGGCCGAAGGCGGAGCTCTCGTTGGCCGAGCCCATGGCAAATTCGTCGCAGTTGAGCTTGCCTACAGTGACCATGCCGGCTTCAGCCAGTTGGCGCACCACGGTGGCGTCAAACGGCGAGCGGTACCCCACCAGCATCTTTGAGCCAGCGGTGGTGGGAAAAGCTTGGGTGACAAAAATGTCTTTGTGCCCCAGCGGCACGCCTTCAAGCGCGCCGCCTGTACCCGCTGCCAAGCGCGCATCGGCTGCATGTGCCTGCGCCAATGTGGCCTCGGGGTTTAGGGCCAAAAAGCTGCCTGTGCCAAAGGTGTTGCCAGTGCCTTGCACGTGAGCAGTCGCGCTCATATCGTTTTGGGCGCGGGTTACAAAATGCTGCGCCACTTCGGTGGCAGAAAAGGTTTTGGCTTTAAGGCCGGCGGCCAGTTCGGCCACGGTCAGGTCGTGCAGGGGTTGAGAAAGTGCAGTCATCTGGGGGCTCACTCCACCACCTTGGGCACTAAAAACAAGCCGCGATCCACGGCGGGGGCGCTTTGTTGGTTGGTCTCGCGGCGGTTGTTTTCGCTCACCACATCCTCGCGCAGGCGCAGGGTGAAGTCTTGAATGATGGCCACAGGGTGGGCCAAAGGCTCCACGCCGGTGGTGTCTACCGATCCAATGGCTTGAACCATCTTAAAAAAATCGTTGATGCTGGTGCGCATGTGTTCCAGCTCTTGGGGGTTGATTTCTAGCTTGGCCAGTGAGGCCATGCGCACCATATCTTGGGACTGAAGGGACATCTTGCGGGCAGTAAAAAAATGCTGGTTTGGGTAAGGGGGCGACGGTTAGCCCTAATTTGGGCTTGAAATGCACGGTTTTATAGCGCGTCACCGGCCCTTGCTCAGGGAGCGTTGGGGTATTATCGTGCCTTTATTGCGTGGTGAATGGGCTCTGAATTGCAGGTTTTGGTCTGTTCAGGGCCCGTTTCTATTTTTATGCCGATGCGCAGCCGCCTTCGGCCATGAGGAAAATTTGAATGTTTGAGTCTTTCCGTCGGTACATCTCCACCGACTTGGCGATTGACCTCGGGACCGCCAACACCCTGATTTTTGTTCGAGACAAAGGCCTTGTGCTCGACGAGCCCTCTGTTGTGGCCATTCGCCACGAGGGCGGACCCCAAGGCAAAAAAACCATTCAGGCCGTAGGCCGCGAAGCCAAAGCCATGCTGGGCAAGGTGCCTGGCAATATTGAAGCCATTCGCCCCATGAAAGACGGCGTGATTGCCGACTTCACGGTCACTGAGCAAATGCTCAAGCAGTTCATCAAAATGGTGCACCCACGGGGTTTGTTCAAACCCAGCCCCCGCATCATCATTTGCGTGCCTTGCGGTTCAACCCAAGTAGAGCGGCGTGCCATTCGCGAGTCGGCCTTAGGCGCTGGTGCCTCAGAGGTGTACCTGATTGAAGAACCCATGGCCGCAGCCATTGGTGCGGGTTTGCCGGTGGCCGATGCCAGTGGCTCCATGGTGGTGGACATTGGCGGCGGCACCACCGAAGTGGGCGTGATTTCGCTGGGCGGCATGGTTTACAAGGGCTCTGTGCGCGTCGGTGGTGACAAGTTTGACGAAGCCATCATTGGCTACATCCGCCGGAACTACGGCATGCTCATTGGTGAGCCCACTGCTGAAAGCATCAAAAAGACCATAGGCTCAGCCTTTCCGGGCTCCGAGGTGCGCGAGATGGAAGTACGCGGCCGCAACTTGTCTGAGGGCGTTCCACGCAGTTTCACCATCTCCAGCAACGAAATTCTGGAAGCCCTAACTGACCCGCTCAACAACATTGTGTCTGCCGTTAAAAACGCGCTGGAACAAACCCCGCCCGAGCTGGGTGCCGATATTGCCGACCGCGGCATGATGCTCACCGGGGGAGGCGCCTTGCTGCGCGACCTGGACCGCCTGCTGGCCGAAGAAACAGGCTTGTCTGTGCTGGTGGCCGAAGACCCCCTGACCTGTGTGGTGCGCGGCTGCGGCATGGCGCTGGAACGCATGGACCGCTTGGGCACCATCTTCACCAGCGAATAACCCACCGTCCCGCGGCCTGTTGACACAGGAACCTCTCAATGCCTTTAGGTACGCTGGACCGATCCCCCCCGCCCTTTTTCAAGCAAGGGGCCTCAGCCTTATCCAAGTTTTTGCTGTTCAGCGCGCTGTCGGTGTTTTTGATGGTGCTCGACCGCCGCTTTATGGTCACGCAACCTGTGCGCGCGGTGCTGTCCACCGTGGTGTACCCCCTGCAACAAGCGGTGGTGCAGCCCATGTTGTGGTTGCAAAATGGCAGCCAGTATTTTGAGCAGCTCCAAACCGTTCAGCTCGAGCGCGACCGCCTTCAAAGCAGTGTGATTCAGGGCCTGCAGCGTTCGGCTCAGGTGGAGCAGTTGTTGCTTGAAAACCAGCGTTTGCGCTCTGTTTTGGAGCTTCGCGACCGGTTTGTCAGCACCTCCCAAACAGCCCAAGTGCTGTACGACGCTGCCGATCCCTACACCCGCAAGGTGGTGATCGACAAGGGTGCGTTGCAAGGCGTTCGGCTGGGCTCTCCAGTATTGGATGAGTCCGGCGTGCTGGGCCAGGTGACCCGTGTGTACCCGGCCTTAAGCGAGGTCACTTTAGTGACCGACCGAGAGCAGGCCATTCCCATTCTCAACACCCGCACTGGAGCTCGGGCGGTGGCCTTTGGCACACCGGGATACACCAGCCCCGGGCTGGAGCTGCGCTATATGGCCACCAATGCCGATGTGCAGCCCGGCGACGTGCTGACCACCAGCGGGGTTGATGGCGTCTACCCCCCGGGGTTGCCGGTGGCGCAGGTGGACCATATTGAACGCCGCGTGGAGTCTTCATTTGCCCGCATTGTGTGCAAGCCCTTAGCCAACACCGAGGGCACTTTGCATGTGCTGGTGGTGCAGCCGGCCTCCGCCGAAATTCCAGAGCGACCTGCGCCCGAGGTGCCGCCAGATTTGAGCAAAAAAGGCAAAGCCAAATGATCATGCCATTAGGTCAGCAGCAGCTTTTGTTGCCCGCCAAGCCTACCTTTATTTGGGGCACGTTGTTGCTGGCCTTGCTCTTTAACATGGTGCAAAACATCGGCTGGTGGGGGCGCGCGGCTTGGGCGCCCGATGTGTTGGCCTTGGTTTTGGTGTTTTGGAATGTGCACCAACCCCGACGCGTGGGCATGTTGGCAGCCTTTGTGTTTGGCATGCTGGTGGATGTGCATCAGGGCAGCGTGTTGGGGCAACATGCCTTGTCCTACACCGTGCTGAGCTACTTTGGCATCACCATCCACCGCCGTTTGTTGTGGTTCAGTGTGCCGCAACAGGCGCTGCAGGTGTTGCCCTTGTTGCTGACTTCGCATGTGGTGTCTTTAGTAGTGCGTTTGTGGGTGGGGGACGGTTTTCCGGGCTTCATGCTCTTGATCGCGCCGCTTTTGGAGGCCGTGTTGTGGGTGCCGGTGTCGGTGCTGCTGCTTCTGCCTCAAAAGCAGGCCCCCGACCCCGACGCCAATCGCCCGCTGTGAAAAGTTTTGGCGTGAACCCTTGGCGTGTAAACCCCTCCCTCAAGGCTGCCCATGATTGAGTTGCGGGATGTCGAGTCCGACCTCAACCGTTTTCGCACCCGCTTGTTGGTGGTGTCGGGCCTGGTTCTGTTGTGTTTTGCTTTGCTCGCAACGCGGTTGGTGTATTTGCAGCTGGTACGCCACGAGGACTTGAACGAACAGGCCGAAAGCAACCGCACCGCCGTGGTGCCCGTGGTGCCCAACCGCGGGCTGATTTTGGACCGCAACGGTATTGTGCTGGCCACCAACTACTCGGCCTACACCCTGGAAATCACACCCTCTAAGGTGCAAAACCTAGAGCGCACCATAGACGAGCTGGCTGCGGTGATGGACATCACCCCGCGCGATAGGCGGCGCTTTAAAAAACTGCGAGAGGAGTCCAAAAACATCGACTCCATTCCCATTCGCACGCGTTTAACAGACACCGAGGTGGCCAAGTTTGCCGCCCAGCGCTTTCGGTTTCCTGGGGTTGAAATCAAGGCGCGGCTGTTTCGCAACTACCCTTGGGGCGACTTGGCCAGCCACGTCATTGGCTACATTGGGCGCATCAACACAACCGAAAAAAAGGTCATTGAGGAATGGTCTGACGATGACCAAAGCAACTACCGCGGCACCGAATACATCGGCAAGCTCGGTGTAGAGCAAAGCTTTGAAAAAGAACTGCATGGTTTGACCGGCTTTGAACAGGTGGAAACCTCTGCAGGCGGCCGTGCCATGCGCAAGTTGACCAGCCTGCCCTCTACCCCGGGGCAAACCGTGGTGCTGTCGATAGACATCAAGCTGCAGCACTTGGTGGAAGAAATGTTTGGCGACCGCCGGGGCGCCTTGGTGGCGTTAGACCCCAACAGCGGCGAAGTCTTGGCCTTTGTGAGCAAGCCCACGTTTGATCCCAATTTGTTTGTGGAGGGCATTGACTCTGAAAGCTGGAAAGACCTTAACGAGTCCATCGAAAAACCCTTGCTCAACCGCGCTTTGCGGGGCACCTACCCGCCCGGGTCCACCTACAAACCGTTCATGGCCATGGCGGCCCTGCAAACGGGCAAGCGCTCGGCCAGCACCATCATCAACGATGGCGGCTCTTGGACCTTTGGAGGGCACACCTTTCGAAGCCACGGCGACACGGGCCTCGGGCCAGTCGACATGTACTGGAGCATCGTCAAGTCCAGCAATGTCTATTACTACACCCTAGCCAACGAGCTGGGGGTTGACGCCATTCACGACTTTATGGCGCCGCTGGGATTTGGGCAGCTCACGGGCATTGACATCCAAGGTGAGCTCAAAGGGGTGTTGCCCAGCCAGGAATGGAAGCGCAATAATTATAAAAAGCCGGAGCAGCGGAAGTGGTATGCGGGGGAAACCATTTCGTTGGGCATTGGGCAGGGTTACAACACCTTCACCATGCTGCAGTTGGCCAGCGCCACCGCTACCCTGGTCAATGGCGGCACCAAATACGCGCCCCAACTGGTGCTGGCCACGCAAGACCCTGTCAGCCATAACCGCACCACCTTGCGCACCCAGCCGCCCGAGCAACTGGCGTATGCCCCCGAACACGTGGCGGTGATTCGCAAAGCGCTGGTGGGGGTTACACAAGCGGGTACCTCTACCCGAGTGTTCATGGGCGCGCCCTATTTAAGCGGCGGCAAAACCGGAACCGCCCAAGCGGTGACCATTGGCCAAAAAGAAAAATACAACGCCTCCAAAATGCTGGAGCACCAGCGCGACCACGCCTTGTATATGGCCTTTGCCCCGGCCGATGACCCTAAAATAGCCTTGGCGGTGGTGGTGGAAAACTCAGGTTTTGGGGCCGAACATGCTGCCCCGCTGGCGCGGCGTGTATTTGACTACTGGTTGATGGACCAGTACCCCAGCGATGAAGACATGGAAGCCGTCAAGCAAGGTAAGGCCGCTGCGCCCATAGGCAAACAGCGCGCCGCCAAAGATGTGGCCTGGCCGCCAGCGTCTGCCAAGTCGGCTTCGCCGACGCGCTCTGCTCAGGCCGCTCAGCCGGAATAAGCATTCCAGCTGGTTTTCAAAATCAGCACGCCCACCACCCCTATAAACACCCAGCGCACAAAGCCGCTGCCGTGGCGCAGGGCCAGCCGCGTGCCCAGCACACTGCCCGCAATATTGGCCAAGGCCAAAGGCAAGGCCAAGTGCCACCACACCAATCCGTTGAAGCTCAGCAAGAGCAAAGCCGCAGCGTTGCTGGAAATGTTCATCAGCTTCGCGCCTGCAGACGCATGCAAAAAGTCGTACCCGAGCCAGCGCACCAAGGCAAACACCATAAAGCTGCCCGTGCCCGGGCCAAAGAACCCGTCGTAGCATCCAATGCACAGGCCCACCAAAGCGGCGGCGGCCAGTTCTTGCCGGCCGCTGAACCGGGGTTGGTGGTGCGCGCCCATGTCTTTGCGCGCCAGGGTGTAGAGCAGCACTGCCAACAACACCAGCGGGAGCAGTTGCTTCAAGACGTCGGACGACACCAACGTGAGCCCCCAAGCGCCGATAAGCGAGCCACCAAAGCTCAAACCGGCGGCAGGCAACCAAATGCGCCATGGCATCTCAATGCGGCGGCAGAACTGCCAGCTGGCAAAGGCGGTGCCCCACACCGAGGCCGATTTGTTGGTGCCCAACATGGCCGCCGCTGGGGCACTGGGGTAAGCCACCAACAAGGCCGGCAGCAAAATCAGCCCGCCGCCGCCCACAATAGAGTCCACAAAGCCAGCCAAGCCAGAGGCCAGCGTGATCCAAACAAGTTCCATGAATAAAAAAGCACCGGGGTTACCGGTGCTGTGGGGCTGCCTACTTGGGGCGGCCGTTGGAGTTACGGGGCGTCTTCCTCGGATCCGTAATTGGATGCAGCGGAGTGTACCCTCGCAAAATCAAGTATTTGGGGCTGCAAGCCGCGCTTTTGCAGGGGTTTACCCTTGTGGCGGGCTCAGGTTTTAGACGGAAGCGGCAGCGCTTTGCATGATCCAACGTGCAGCGCGCTCGGCCATCATCAACACCGGCGCGTTGGTGTTGCCGCTGGTGATAGTGGGCATGACGCCCGCATCCACCACCCGCAGGCCCTGCACGCCACGCACCCGAAACTCCGGGTCCACCACGGCCATGGGGTCCTCGGCGCGGCCCATTTTGGTGGTGCCCACAGGGTGAAAAATCGTGGTGGCAATGTCGCCCGCCATGCGGGAGAGCTCGTCATCGGTTTGATAGCCTGCCCCTGGTTTGAGCTCTTTCGGCTGGTAATGCGCCATAGCGGGTTGCGACACGATCCGCCGCGTGACCCGCAACGAATCCGCGGCCACCTGCTGGTCCTGCGCGGTGCTGAGGTAGTTGGGCGCTATGGCGGGCGCGTCTTCAAACCGTGGGCTGGTGATGTGCACGGTGCCGCGGCTGCTGGGGTTGAGGTTGCACACACTGGCGGTAAAGGCGTTGTAGCGGTGCAGCGGCTCGCCAAAAGCGTCGAGCGACAAAGGCTGCACGTGGTACTGCAGGTTGGGGTGCGCCAAGTCGGGCGAGCTGCGCGTGAAAGCCCCCAGTTGGCTGGGCGCCATGCTCATGGGGCCGGTGCGAAACGCAGCGTACTCCAGCGCAATGTTCAATTTGCCCCACCAATGCCGCGCCATGGTGTTGAGGGTTTTCACGCCCTGCACCTGGTACACCGAGCGAATTTGCAAGTGGTCTTGCAGGTTGGCGCCCACGCCCGGCAAATCCACCTTGACCTCCAAACCCCTAGACCGCAGCAGCTCGCCCGGCCCCACTCCCGAAAGCTGCAAAAGCTGGGGTGAACCTATGCTGCCGGCGCACAAAATCACTTCTTGGGTGGCGTGGGCGCTGACAAGCTCTTGGCCCGTCCATACCTGAACACCGGTACACCGCTGGGAGTTTGGGTTTGAGGCTGAGGTTGATGCAGCAGGCTCCAGCAACAGCCGCGCCACTTGGGCGCTGGTCCAAATTTCGACATTGGGCCGCCCGTAGCAAGTGGGGCGCAAAAAGGCTTGGGCGGTGTTCCAGCGAAAGCCCTTTTTTTGGTTCACTTCAAAGTAACCCACGCCTTCGTTGTCGCCACGGTTGAAGTCGTCGGTGGCGGGCACCCCAGCTTGAACCGAGGCTTGGGCAAAAGCATCCAGCACGTCCCAGCGCAGGCGTTGGCGCTCCACCCGCCATTCACCGCCCGCACGGTGGTGTTGCATCAGCTGCTGCCATAACCCGGGGGAGTCGTCTGTGGCGGCTGAATGCGTGCCGCTTTCAGAAGTGCTGTTCATAGCGCCCTGCACCTTAGCGCCGTGCCAGGCGTTGGCGCCCAAATGGTGGTCTTCGTGCAGCTTGAAATAGGGCAGGCTTTGCGCCCAGCTCCAGCGGGGGTCGCCCGTTAGAGTGGCCCATTGGTCGTAGTCGCGGGCTTGGCCGCGCATGTAAATCATGCCGTTGATGCTCGAGCTCCCGCCCAACACCTTGCCGCGGGGGTAGCGCAGCTGGCGGCCGTTCAGGCCCGCTTCGGGTTGGGTTTGGTAAAGCCAGTCGGTGCGGGGGTTGCCTATGCAATACAGGTAGCCCACCGGAATATGCACCCAGTGGTAGTCGTCGCGCCGCCCCGCCTCAATCAGCAGGACCCGCTTGCTGGCGTCCATGCTGAGCCGGTTGGCCAGCAAAGCCCCAGCCGTGCCCGCGCCGACAATGATGTAGTCAAAGGTGCTGTCGCTCACTTGGACGTGGGCATCGCAAATTCCGCGCCTTTGCCAATGCTCTCGGGCCAGCGCTGCATGATGGACTTTTGCTTGGTGTAAAAACGTACCCCTTCTTCGCCGTAGGCATGCATGTCGCCAAAAAGCGAGCGCTTCCAACCGCCAAACCCATGCCAAGCCATGGGTACAGGAATCGGCACATTGATGCCCACCATACCCACCTGAATGCGGCGGCTAAATTCCCGCGCCACATGGCCGTCACGGGTGTAGCACGACACGCCGTTGCCAAACTCATGCTGGTTGATCAGCGCCACCGCGCTGGCAAAGTCGGGCACGCGCACGCAAGACAGCACGGGGCCAAAAATTTCTTCTTTGTAAATGCGCATGTCAGGCGTGACGTGGTCAAACAGGGTGCCCCCCATCCAAAAACCGCGTTCGCAACCCGCACCGGCACTTGCAGCCCTGAAATGGCGGCCATCAACCAGCAACTTGGCGCCTTCTTGTTCGCCTTGCGCGATGTAACCGGTGATGCGCTCATGCGCCGCAGCGGTGACGATGGGGCCCATTTCAGAGTCCAGCTCGGTGCCGTTTTTAATTTTGAGTGCGCGTGTGCGCTCGACCAGTTGGGGCACGATGTGCTCAGCCACCGGACCCACCAACACCGCCACTGAGATGGCCATGCAGCGCTCGCCTGCCGAGCCAAACGCCGCGCCAATAAGACCGTCCACGGCCTGGTCTAAGTCAGCGTCGGGCATGACCACCATGTGGTTTTTGGCGCCGCCCAAAGCCTGAACCCGTTTGCCATGGCGCGCACCGGTTTCATAGATGTAGTTGGCTATTGGGGTGGAGCCCACAAAGCTGATGGCTTTGACGTCGGGGTGCTCCAGCAGGGCGTCTACTGCCACTTTGTCGCCTTGAACCACATTGAAGACCCCGTCAGGCAGCCCCGCTTGCTTGAGCAAATCGGCCATCAACAAAGCGGGCGACGGGTCGGTGGGGCTGGGTTTGAGCACAAAGGTATTGCCCGTGGCAATGGCCACCGGAAACATCCACATGGGCACCATGACCGGAAAGTTAAACGGCGTGATACCCGCCACCACGCCCAAAGGCTGGCGCAGCGTCCAGTTGTCCATGCCGGTGGACACTTGTTCGGTGAAGTCGGTTTTAAGCAGCTGGGGGATGCCGGTGGCAAATTCCACAATTTCAATGCCACGGGTCACTTCGCCTTGGGCATCGGTAAACACCTTGCCGTGTTCGGCGGTGATCAAGTGCGCCAGCGCATCGCGGTGCTGGTTGAGCAGCTCTAAAAATTTAAACAGAATTCGCGCGCGCTTCAAGGGCGAGGTGTCCGCCCAAGCCGGGAATGCCGCTTGGGCGGCGGCTACCGCGCGCTGCACCTCTTCGGTGCTGGCCAGCGCTGTGCGGCCGGTCACGGCTCCGGTGGCGGGGTTGGTCACAGCTTGATAGCGGCCCGAAGTGCCGGCCACCACATGGCCTGCCAAAAAGTGGTCAATAGTGCGCATGGCGAAGTCTCCTGTAGGGGCTCACCCGTTGTGGGCGAACACTTGATTTATGTTTGATCAGATCATAAGCGGGCAAGGGTGGCACGTGTATTGCTTAACTTGTGTATTCCCGTAACTTTTGAAGGATGACACATGAACAAACGCGACTTACTTAAATCAGGCTTGATGGCGGGTGCAGCCGGAGTGGCAGCCACCCTTTCAGCCCCCGCCATTGCTCAGAGCTTGCCCAATATCCGTTGGCGACTGGCGTCGAGCTTTCCCAAAAGCTTGGACACCATTTACGGTGGTGCAGAGGTGTTGGCCAAGCGGTTGGCAGCCATCACCGGTGGCAAGTTTCAAATTTCGGTGCACGCAGCAGGCGAGCTGATGCCCGCTTTTGGTGTGGTGGATGCTGTGCAAGGCGGCAGCGTGGAGCTGGCCCACACCGCGGCCTATTACTTTGTGGGCAAAAACAAAACCTTTGGTTTTGAAACCACCATTCCTTTTGGAATGAACCAGCGTCAGCAAAACGCTTGGATGTACTACGGCGGCGGCTTGCAGCTGGTGCGCGAGTTTTTGTCCGACTACAACATCATCAGCTTTCCAGGCGGCAACACGGGCGTGCAAATGGGCGGCTGGTTTCGTAAAGAGCTGAAATCCATTGACGACCTCAAGGGCCTGAAAATGCGCATTGCCGGTTTGGGTGGCGAGGTCATGTCCCGCTTGGGCGCCGTGCCGCAGCAAATTGCCGGTGGCGACATTTACCCCGCCCTGGAAAAAGGCACCATTGACGCTGCCGAATGGGTGGGCCCTTACGACGACGAAAAGCTGGGCTTTTACAAAGTTGCCCCCCATTACTACTACCCCGGCTGGTGGGAGAGCAACTCCATGTACTCGTTCTACGTCAACACCAAAGCCTGGGACAGTCTGCCTAAAGAGTACCAAGCGGCGTTTGAGGCGGCAGCGGCAGAAGCCAACCTGGACATGATGGCCGAGTACGACTTTAAAAATCCCACGGCCTTGCGTCGCTTGGTGGGCAACGGCGTCAAGTTGCACGCCTACTCCACCGACATGATGAGAAAAGCGCAGGACGCCGCCTTTGATTTGTACG
>Ga0209085_1001655_pt1 | contig 13453 bp, 26 predicted proteins | sample C_131016_EF_Meta_FD_187310 | JGI IMG/M metagenome (GOLD analysis project Ga0209085, IMG submission 187310) | Freshwater microbial communities from Lake Croche, Canada to study carbon cycling - C_131016_EF_MetaG (SPAdes) (version 2) | ecosystem: Environmental > Aquatic > Freshwater > Lake...
CTTTATATGCTTACTAGACTCTTCAATATCATTCTCAATAATATCTACCTGATGGTTTAGATACTTTATATACTTCTTAATGTCTTTGTTCTTCATATAAAGACTTATTAACTTGCCTATAATAAGGCCGGTCTATAGAATTATAATATGCCTAGAACCTATATACTTAAAGAACCGGAATACAAGTTTTCGGCATCGGGGCCTGCGGCCAAGGATAGATCTTCCCTTTTGTCCCCGTCCCCGGCGCAAACCCGGAAGCTTGAACAATCATTTAAAAAATCTCATAGAGTCATAGAGAGAGCACAAAAGAAGTGTTCCCGGTCTGGTAAGGATAAGTCCCTTCTTCACCAAGCCGTTCGTCTTGGCTTCATTGTTAACGATCACCCTATTATGAAGGATGGTAAGAAGTATGTTAATCCGATGACAATGGGTGATCGATTGTTCCTGGAAGAGATTGGTACTTATAAGTCTGTTGAGTTTGTTAATAACGAGTTTATAGATAAAAACGGTAAGAAAGTTTACATCGATGGGTATAAATAATATACAATGAATAAAGATCAGAAATTAATTGCCGAAGCTTACGATCAAGTTTTAAAAGGTAAGTCTGAACCTAAGAAAGTATCCAATTGCTGTGAAGCACCAGAGACTTATGAACACTCCGGTCTTTGTTCTAAATGTAAAGAACATGCTGAGTTTGCCCCGATTGAGGAAGGTAACTTTGGTAAAGCTTTAAAGTCATTAGGAGCTGCTGCAGCTCTTGCAGCTTCAGCCCATGCCGGGGACCCTGACACCGTTAACCCTCACCAAGCCGGTGCCACTGTTACTCAGGAGCATCCAAAGGTTACTGATCATGCTTCCGAGCTTCCTTCGGCTGAACATTACAATAGACAAATTATCGATAAGAAAATTCCTTATAATGATCCAAAGGCTGTTGAAGCAATTGCTAAGGATTCAGTAATTGCTAAGGATTATATTCAATCAAGAATGCTCTTAGGTCAAGAGATTCCAGCATCTATTGAAAAGGCTTTTCCAAATTTGATCAGAAATATAAAAGCCGCCTTTAATAATCCAGGAGTTTAATCTTGCCTATCAGATAGGCGCCTGTAATATAGTGATATGATATTGACAATATGTCAGCAGAACGTCCATCAACTCATGAACTCTATAAACTCTTAAAAGAGGCTAAGAAGAGTAACGAATATATCATTGATGTATTTTTAAATATCATTCATACTAAACAGCTTTACGGTGGAGATATATCTGATAGTATTAACTATCAAGTAGAAAAAATTAAAAAGGAACTATATAAATAATTTCGGAGAGAAGCTTTAACTAATCTGAGGCGTACGCAACAAATAGCCGGTATCAGATAAAAGAGATACCGGGGGAAGGGATCCAGGTTTATAGCTAACAAATGTTGGCGCCTAGGGTCCCTTCCTATTGTATAAATACAATATATGACAAATTTTATACAATTAATTGAGAGTATACTTTTTGAAACAAAGGCTAAGCATTCGAAAGCCGAAGCCGGTTACGTTGCCCATACTGTTAAGGGTCAGAGGTGTGATGAATGTACGATGTGGAGATCACCAAATAAGTGCTCGGCTGTTGCCGGAGATATAAAACCAGAAGCCTGGTGTAAGTGGTGGAAGAAGAGTCATCGTAAAGAGAAATAGGAATTCATTTTTAACTCCACGTTGTTTTTTACTACCAGTTGTGCTTAATTAAAGCACTATGGATACTTCTATAAAAAAGAGAGTTGAATATAAGGCTGACGTAATTTGGTATGATGTTGAATTAGTCGGTACACTTGAAGGTAAATACACTGCTCGTATTATTCAGCCGGAAAATCTATCAGAGCCCTTCGTTGATGTTTATTATAATATAAACGGTAAGGTTCATAATGCCGTTACCAATCACGATATTATTATTGCAGTTCGGGAAGAGATACAAAAAGGCATAAATAATATACCGTGAATAAAGACGTAAATTTAATTTCAGAAGCTTACTCTAAAATCTATATTAAGGAAGATACTGACTTTCGCGACCAGATGCCTAACAGTAAAGAGGTATACGATCAAGAAGAGCCCGGCCCTGATCCTAAAGACATAGCTGAGTTCGATGAGTATGAAAAGGCTAGAAAAGAAATTAACTATGATAACTACGCAGCTTGGGATGCTTATCATGCTGTAAAAGAAGGTGCTTGGTCAGAAGATGACTTCTTACAATGGATGAGATCTGTTTGGGCTGATGGAGCTAACTCGAAATAAAAGCAAATTTACATTAAATATAATATAATGAATAAAGACACTACACTTCTATCTGAAGCTTATCAGACAATTTTAGAAAAAAAGACCATGTGCAAATATGCTAAAGAAGGCTGTGATTGTGACTGTGGTTGTAAGGATTGTAAAAAGAATCAAAAAAATACAGTTGAAGAAGCAAAGAAGCTTTCTCCAGCACAAAAGAAAATAGCAGCAGCTGCTCCTCCTCCAGATGAGATTACAGGGGATGATTTTAAAGCTTTAAAAGCAAGAAAGAGTGATAAGAATAAACTTAAAGAAGCTTACGAACAAATTTTAGAAGCTTCAGCTACTGATAAAGTTATTAACAAGAAACTCGCTCGGGATTATTACAAGGCTGTTAAAGCGATGAGAAAGTGTGAACATGGCTCTAAGGAGTATGATAAATTTAAGTCTCAAAAAGAAGATATCGTTAAGCTTGTTAACGACCACGGAAAGACAATTGCTGATCTAGATTCTTTTTTAACAAAGAAGGAAAAAGAAGAGGTTACTGAAGAGCACGTTCCTTGTGAAGCAGCTGCCAGAGGATGTGATTGTGCTGGTTGTGAGGAGTGTAAAGCCAATCAGTATAATAATCCTTCAGAGGAAGTTTAACGTCTGCTGCCATGAGCAGAAAACATAGCCCTGGTTATAAGGCAATTGAAGAGTATCTTTTAAGTGGTAAACCGCTTAACGAAACTTTCCTTATTGAGTCTTTTTATAGATACGCTTCTCAAGTTTTAACAAACCCTGAAGCAGTAAAAGAACAGCTTCAAGGCATTAACCCGGATAGTTGGATTGATTGTGCTAAGGATGCATTAACAATAATGGATAAGCATTTCCAAAAAAAATAATGTATGTTAATTTTAATAGCCTTAGGTATTATTTTTGTAGTGGTACCAATGGTTATCTATACAGGATGTAGAATTTACACTTTTATAAAATGGTTTTTACTTTTAAAGGACTATCAAAAATTATCTAATAGACTTGATGATGATATAAGACTTTTAAGAGAAGGTAAATTTGAACAAGCTATTTTAAGAGAAGCAAAATCTGATAAAATGATTTGGGAATTTAAAAGAAAATATCCTAAAGAGCTTTAAGTGCATATTATTAATATTGAGGTTAAATACAAGATATGAAATATTTTGGAGTTTATATAAAAGAGGGTAGAATACATAGTGTTCAATTTTTAGGTATTATTGAAGACAGTTTTGTTAACGGAGTTAAAGTTACAGCTGTAAATCGAGCAATAAATGGCGCCAGGCATTTCTTTGATAATTTTGAACACGATAATTTTTACGTAACAACACTTGATGATCTTGTCTATATGGACGGTCAAATCCGACAAGCTATTAACGATAGTAATTTTCCAGTTCGTTAATATTTTTATTGATTTTATACATACTGAACATTAAACTAATTTAGTATGTCTAAGAAAAGAAAAACATTAGCACGCAAACTGTTTGTTGGTTTGTTAATGGAGGCTACTGATGATAGAGTTAAAGATATGCATTTATTAGTTAATGAGTTTTCTAGACATTCACCGATAACAATGACAACATTACGTATTGTACCGTTTGTTGATGATTTAATTGATATTATTAATACTGAATACAAATATCGTTTTAAAAATAAAAAGTAGTTGACATTTTTTGTTTTCGAAATTATCATTCTTATATGACGCCAGAAAAATTTGAAGCACGTAATCATTTACTTCGTTGTGATAACGCTGACTACGAAACTTATAAGAAATCATTTCGTTGTAAATTTAATAATTTCTTAGAAGATAAGTTTGGTACAAGAAAACTCTGGCAGCTTATTCCTTTTGTCCCTCGCTGGGCTGACATCTATTACTACGAGAAGATTCGTCCATTGTTCAGTCCGCAGAACAATCGCTACAGGAAGGCTATTCCACGTACTTGGACCGATGTATCATCTCTTATTGAGATCGTAAACTTTGAGTTCATTAAAGGGTTTTACGAGGGAGAGTATCTTCATGGTAATACTGATTGGGAAGGTACAGGTATACATGCTGTCGAGTTCGCTAAGTGGCTTGAATCAGCATATGATTATATTACTGTTGAACGACCCCAGCTTGAAAAAGATATGGATAATGCTTATCCGCCTTTGCTTCCGATTGAAGAATGGTTTGAAACTTGTGAAACAGATGAAAGCGGAAAAGTAAAAATGCTTAAGATGAAAGATGACGGTAAAACATACGAAGAAAAGTATGGAGAGGTTAATCGTTTGGAACAACTAATTCAAAATAAAGATCTTGAGATTTTAACACAACTTGTTAAGTATCGTCACTTCTTCTGGAGTTAAATTTTTATGGGTAGATCGCATAGCGGCAATTGCCGGAGACTGTAAATCTCCTCTCCTCGGAGTTCGAAGGTTCGAGTCCTTCTCTGCCCACCATTTTTAGTTAAATAAAAATATGATATTATTACTTGTTGTAGCATTTTGTATATTTTGGTTTTTTACAACAAAGAAACAAATATCTATTGCAAGTATTCTTTTTCTATTAATTGGTTATTTTCTTCTATCATTTAGTCATTTATTATTTTTATTATTAGTTATAACCATTCTTCTCTTTATACATCCAGATAAGTAATATAGATGTTTAATTTTAGAGAGTTTCTTCAGGAACGTATATACCGTCTTGAGCCAAATGAACAAGATCAAGTAGATGCAATAGTAGATTACTATACTAAGCTTTTTAATAAGGATACACTTAAGAAATTATTAATCACAGGTACAAAACCTAAAGATCATTATAGAAAGCTTATAAACAAACAAGGTTTATTACCTATAGGTCATATTAATTTCTTTGATAATAATACTGAAAAATACAGAGAATTACCGGTTTTTGTTAGTTTTGAACCTAAATCAAAAGATCGCGGATTATACGAACTTGATACAGCAGAAAACGGCGATATAACTAAAGAGCATATTATTTTATATTATTATAAGCTGTCTCTTACAAGAAAGTTTATAGAAGATGCTTTAGTACATGAATTATTTCATGCTAAGCAGCCTCATAAGACTCCAAGAGAAAGTTATAGAAAAAATAAAACAAATTACTATTTAGATCCGACTGAAGTACATAATTTTACATCAAATATTATTAAGATGATTGAAGATCAGTATAAAAACGGTACAGTTGAAGAAAATAATAAACTTCTAACTTTTTTAGAGCAATTTGCTAGAAGAGGTAAGTCTATATCAAGTAACTTTGATGTACCTGACTTCTTAAAGGGTAGACAAGAGTTTTTACGTGCATTAGTTAATAATAAAAATAATCCTAAATTTAAAGATGAATATAAAAGGTTTTTTAAAAAAATATATTATATCTATACTCAACTAGTTGAAAAATAATTTTTATATAGTACAATGTACGTACTATGCCCTATATAAAACAAGAAGCAAGAGAAGTATTCGAAAGTGTAACGCTACCTGGTACTACGTCAGCGGGTGAATTAAACTACCTTGTGACAAAGATTTGTCAAGATTATGTAACTAACCACGGTTTAAATTATCAAACCCTGAATGATATTACTGGAGCTCTTGAAAATTGTAAGATTGAGTTTTATCGCCGACTTACAGCTCCGTACGAAGATACTAAGATTAAAGAAAACGGCGACGTATTTTAATAGACGGGCTTAAATATTAGATATGTCGTCTAATAAAAAGTTTATTCCGTTATCTGAATGCTATTTAAATGTTTTAAATGGTAAAAAGCCTATACAGGAAAAAAAAGAAGAGTTTGCAAAAACTCCTGCTACTTTACAGCAGGCTTATTATAAAGTTGTTTTACAGAAAATAAATGAGACAACTGATATTTTAATGCAGCAGGAACCTCACGGTGATGTTGAGGAGTATGCTGTCTCGGATGATTTAGCTAATAGAATTAAAAAGGATATTAAGAAAGAAACTAAAATTAAAACCGAGGAAGGTGAAGAAGTTTCTATAAGAGAAATAATTGATAGAGTTCTCAAAGATAAAGGATGGAAGGATGGTAATAAAGATTATGAAAATGTTCTTCATAGAGTTTTACAAGCATTTTCAGCAAACGATATTGTACCGGAAGCAATATCTAATTATTCAAAATTAAGTAAGCTTACACAGAACCCGTTTAGAGAAAAGTTATTAAATACACCAGGTACTGTAGTTGCTTATAAAGACCTTATTCCTGATTGGTTTAATAATTTCTTTGAAGATAAAAACGGTCTTACTGTTGCTAACGCTCTTTGGCCAATACAGTTTAAGCTTAATGTAAATGTTGGCTCAGGAGAGTTAGCATTTACTATGATTTCAGATGCTAAAAAGGGTAATGTAGGAGATTTACACTTTGAGGGCATTGGAGATGTTGAGGTAAAAGGGCTCGGAGCTCGTATGGGTGGTGACGGATTTGCTCACGTTAGTACTGCTAATGAACTTAATAATATTCTTAATACAGGTGGTACATCATCAACAAAGCAACTTTTTGATAGAACAGCTGATAGATTAAAGCAGAGTGTAGTTAATACGATCGATACAAAAATAGCAGAACGTTCTAAAGTTAAGAATACTCAGCAGGAAATAGCTATGTATAATAAAGCTAAACAAGACATTCTTAATGCAAGAAGTTTCGACGAAATTAAAAATGATTTACAAAATTCACCATTATCTCAAAAGAGTGTAAGAGATATTATTAATGTTATTAATAATAATATCGATAGGTATACAAAACATATTAAGAAAGAAGTAAAAGGGGAGTTTTTTCCTGCTGTATTAACATTCTTTACATCATTTAAGGAATTAAGTGATCAACAACTTATTGACGGTATTGTTGCAACAAGAAACTATAAATCGCCTGCTCTTGTACCTGCACTTAAAACAGTGGTATCTCAAATTGTTGCAGCAGAAAAACAATCGTTATTTTCTGAACAAGATATAACACAAAGCTTAAAACTTCTTATTGCAGCTATTCATATTGCTGTTTATCAACAACATATGGACTTTATGAATATTCTTTTCTTAAATGATAAAACTCGAAATGTTGTTCTCTATAAATTTGCTAGTGAAAATATACAGGATAATGTTAAAAACGTTTATGAATTTCTTAAAAAATTAAACGTATATGTAAACCCGAGTATTGAAGAAAAGTTTAAATCGGTTGGTGTTGAGTTTAGAATATGAAACCAAAATGCTATTTAGACATGGACGGTCTTCTAGCAAATCTTTTTGATTATATTGGTCAAAAAATTTATAATAAAAATTATAAAGACGTAACACCAGAAGAAAAACAAAAAGCTAGAAGCATCTGGACAAATAAGCAAGAATTTTATAATTCGTTAGGTGGTTCAAGAGACGTATTTGCTAATCTTGAACCTTATTCAACTAACGATGCGTTAATAAAAAAAGTTATAGAAAAATTTGGTGAATTTTATATTTGCTCACATCCTTCCCCTATTGATACAGAAGATTGTATTGCAGGAAAGAAAGAATGGATACAAAAACATATCGTACCAAAATACGGTAAATATTTTAAAGGTGCTTTTTTCCCTAAAGATAAATCAGAATACGCACTTAATGAAGATAGTTCACCAAATGTTCTCATTGATGACTTTCCTCCGTATGTAGATAAATGGAATAGTAAAGGTGGTGTTGCTATAAAACTACAAAGCAGTCTTTTTAATGACAATAGTATATCACAATACCTTGATACTGAATTTAGTAAAATTAATATGCAAGAATCATTTAAAATGTTTTTTGAAAAATCGATAGATGAACCTCGTCATCCGGGTATTTTAAAACGTCAAGTTAAAGGAAAGTTAACTTGTTCGAAAGCTAGAACTTTAAAAGGCAAAGGCGGATTAACAGCTAAAGCAGCTCAGAGATTTTTGAACTACAGACATTGTAAATAACAGCGCAGAGATATAAATATATGTATGGAATATACGTACAATGTTTATAAAACAACTAATACTGTAAACGATAAATATTATATAGGTGTACACCGTACAAATAATATTAACGACGGTTATTTAGGTTGTGGTCATTATAGAGGTCGTAAATTACGTGAACAATTAGATACAAGATTATATAGAGCGTTCCGGAAATATGGCGATGATGCGTTTATAACAGAAGTATTATATAAATTTGATAATGAAGATGATGCGTTTAAAAAAAAAAGAATTAATTGATATTACAGATAAGAGCTGTTATAACGATAAACCTGGTGGTATAGGAGGGTTTCATCCTGATACCAATAAAGGTAGAATCTTATCTGAAAGTGAAAGAAAAAAATTGAGTGAGTCCGCTAAAATAAGATCTAAATTATACCCTCTGCAAACCGAAGCTTTAAAAGAATATAATAAAAAAAGAAAGGGTAAAACATATGCTGAGATTTACGGTGAAGAAAAAGCAAGAGAAGTTACACGTAAGAGATCTGAATCACTAACGGGTAGAAAACTTTCTGATGAACACAAGCGTAAGATGAGCGAAAACAGAAAAGGAAAAGACTGCGGTAAGTGTAAAGGTAAGAAGCAAGTATGGAGCGCGTTAATAAATAAAACAATAAGACTATCAGAGGAAGAATTACAAAGTGAAATTAAAATTGGTAATATAATTCAAAAACAATTTATTAAAGATAAATTTCATAAATTTAAATTTGTAAAAATAAAGTAAAGCTTGCCAGTTTATAAAAAGCCTATAATATACAGAAATTATGGGACTATTTGATACCTGCATTGTTAAGCGTAAGCTTCCTCTAACTAAGGAAATTAAGAAAGCATTTCCTGATACTGATTGGACTCAAGAAGACTTTCAGACTAAAGATCTAGATAATACCATGACAACCTATACTATTAAGGGTACTGGTCTTTATTGGGATAAGGTTGAAGGAGAGTATGTCAGAACAATGACAGAAGAGGAGGAGAAGAAGGCTAAAAAGGAGAAGAGGTTTGTATGGCCTTATGAGTTTATTGAGACAGGTCGAAAGACTGTAAAAGTTTCTCATCATGGTGTTATTAATTTTTATCATTATAAAGATGACAAGGATGGTAATACCTGGGACATTGAGTTTGATGCACTCTTTGATAATGGAAAGCTCAAGAGTATTAAGCTTATAAAGGCTGAGATCTCAAGTACAGCTGAAGAGAATCAAATTAGGGAAAAACATTGGCAGGATCAAATGGATGCTTATGAAGCCCATCCTTGGACAAAGACTAAGAAAGTTCTGAATAAGATTACTTTTAATTACTGGACAAGGTTCTGGGGTAACTATGTTTCTAGGTTTCTTTATAATGTGTCTCAGAAAATTCAAAAGCTTCAAATGTGGATTATTAGGACATTAGCTTAAAAGCTTGACTAGTCCTTAATTCTATTATAGTATAGGAATATGGCTAAGATTCTCGCAATAGGTGATGTACACAATAGATGGGTCCAGGCTCAGTCTATTATTGACAAGTACATTGATACCCATAAGATTGTTCTATGTGGTGATTTTTTCGATAACTTTCATGATACAGCCATTGATGCTGATCAAACAGCTCGATGGGTTAAGAAATGTCTATCTAATCCAAATATTGTTATGCTCATGGGTAACCATGATATAAATTATGCTTATTTTAACACTCGACCATCTAAGGTTGGTGTGGATCAGATCTATCATTGTTCAGGTTATAGTCCAGCTAAGGATGATGCTATTAATAGGGTTATGACTAATGAGGATTGGGATAAGATTAAGATAGCACATTTTGAAAATGGCTTTTGGTTCTCTCATGCAGGCTTTCATCCTTTCTGGTTTGGTAACCCTATGACTGGAATGACTCATGAGTCCATTCAAAAGAAGCTTGATAAGATTGATCAGGATATTAAGGACAGAGTATTCAGTAATGAGCTAGCTGGTGCTGGAAGATGCAGAGGTGGTATTCATCGAGTAGGTGGTGTACTCTGGAGAGATCATTTCCAGGAGTCCTATACTGGTGAGTACTGGAATGATCAGTCTGGTATTAAACAGGCCTGTGGCCACACACCAATGAATCATGGTATAGATATAGAGGAGACTCGAAATAAAGGACTCTGTATTGATATTGATTGTGGGTTGTCTCAGGTGCTTGAAATCCTGGAAGATGGTACCTATAATATCATTGATACAGGGCTTGATAACTTTTATCAAGAATCAGAAAGAAAGTTCCAAGAGGAGCAAAAAGCACAGAGAAAAAAGCAATGGGCTTCTCTTGGAGCTTATGATAGCATTTATAACTCTTTAAACAAATCATGAGCAGAGAAATTAAATTTAGAATCTGTTATACGGATCAACAAGGAACTAAACAAATGATCTATAAGGATGAGCATCTTATGCTTAGTTTAAATGGAACTGTTTATGGGAACTATGGTACTAAGGAATATCCAACATGGGAACCTGTATTTGATGCTTATGAACAGCCTTTTATTCAGCAATACACAGGAATGAAGGATAAGAATGGAAAAGAGATTTATGAAGGAGATTTACTCAGAATGATTACAGAAGGTATGGTTTATGAAGTTGTGTATAACTCTGAGTATACAGCCTTTACTTGTCGAGTACATAACTATCATCTAAGAGCTGATGCTTCTGATGCCTTGTGTGATCTTTGGTGTGTTGATTGTAAGGAGGTCATTGGCAACATCTTTGAGAATCCAGAGCTTATAATTAAATCATGAAAAAAGTAATTGTCCCAGAACAAAAAGAAGAAGCAAATTATTTCTCTGACTTTTCAGGTCAGCCTTTTGGTGATTTATATCATCCCCCAGTAACTCTAAAGCTTGAATTTAATTATGGCTCAGACTATGATGGATCTGAAATTACATTGCATTTGTCTGATAAAGACATTGTACCAATTTTAGATTTAATTAGCTCAAAGCTTAATCCAGATTTTAGAAAGAGTTTGGAAGAAGAGCTTATTGAAAATGATGAACAGTATTTCAATGCCATTGAGGCAAGAGATCCTATGGAGTGTGAGTATAGAATCTCTTGTAATAATTTACTTAAGAGACTTTTAGGTCATGAAGTTCTTTAATAGGTTTATGTTTATTACAAGAGGAATGTCTTGGCGAAAGAGAGTTTATATTCTTAGCTATGCCTATTTACCTTGTTGGTTATTTGATTTAATATGGAGAGGTTATGAAGAATAATGCAAAAGAAGAAGACTTTGTTCCTATTTTAGTTTCAGGTCTTTATAAAGGAAACCCAGCTGTAAGAACTCTTGATTATGAAGGTACACTGAGATCAACTCAGGTAGCAGGATTCATGGTAGCTATTTTAGATTGTATGGTAGATCTTGTTGATGAAAAGGATCAAACAGAATTTGAAAAAAATATTCTTGAAGCTTTTGAATTATTCATAGATAACAGATTTGAAAATTTAAGCACATACAAAATTTCCAAAGAATAAAGCTTGATTACTCATTTAGAGTATTGTAATATAAAAAAAATAAAAAAATATTTGAGATTTTACAAAAAAAGAGATAAATAATATTAGAACATAGAACTACCTTAAACGATTTCACTTATACTTGAATAGCGAAACCATTTAAAGTAATTTTATGAAAACACATAAACCCAAAACAACAAAAGCTATCTGCTCAGCAGTAGCTTTTCTAACCCTAGTATTAACTGCTCTTAGCACAACCCAATCAGTCCGAGCGACTGTGCTTGACTTATCAGGCCTTGATGGGACATATCGAAGTTCTTCGACATGGTATAGTGGTGATGGAGGAACAGCACTAAACAATAATAATAGTGCCAGTAAGTTCCTTAATCCTGATGCTGCTAGTTCCAATGCTGGTGGCAAACCAGTCCTAACTGCTGATATCAGTGGCCTTGCTGGTGCTTCCACATTTTACTTTGGAGGTACAATTGACCTTAGTGGTCTGTCAACAGGTGCTGGAATCTGGAATGCAGGTGGTGGAGGTGGTGATGTAACTCTTGGCTTCAATGGTGGAAACTTTGGTAGCTGGGATGTATGGAATACCCTAACCACTCGCAGTAATAGTTCAGCAGGTGCATGGGATGGTCAGGTTGGAAGCAATTGGACCCTTGGCACTGGATTTAGACATGATAGTGACACAGGTGTTGCTATTAATGGTGGACCACTTGACTTTGTTCTTGGTCTGACATTAGGAGCTAATGGTGATGATACATACAACCTCTGGGTTGGTGCCAATGCTAATACTGCAACACAGGGTGCTGCTGACTTCACTTACTCAACAGGCGCCTGGAGTGGTTCCTACGCTGGATACCTTGGTCTTACTGAGCCTTCTTTGGTAGGCTTAAATGTTTGGCTCCCAAGTAGTGGAAGTCTGACAACCTCTCACATGTTTGCCTCTGACAGCTGGCATGCAGTGCAAGGTGGAAGTGGTCCAGCACCATCTCCAGTACCAGAGCCTTCAACCTATGGAATGCTCTTCTTTGGCATCACTGGTCTACTTTTAGTAGCTAGAATGAGAGGTTCTTGCAGAATCTAAACAAAGAGATAAAAAATTACAAAAAGCTCCTAGGGAAACTTAGGGGCTTTTTTTGTGTAAAATTCTTGCTTGACACCTCCTCCTAAAGCTATATAATAAGATTATGAAATACAAAATCTTTGCAAAGATTGGTGGTATGGAGATGGATCTTAGTGGGTATGGTAAAAAAGATCCCAAAACACATTTATCTCTTAATGGTTTTGGTGATAACATTCCAGAATGTCTTTTTAAATTACCAGCACCACATCCTTTTATGAATTTAAATTTAAAAGAATTAAAAGAGTTCGATGTTGAGATCACAGTAAATGTAAAGAAAAAGAAATAATATTGACACCTCCTCCTAAAGCATATAGAATAAGATTATGAATACAGTATTACCTATTTTTACAATCATTGCTGTAGTAGCAACCCTTATAACTCTTGGATTAGGGCTAATGTGTAAGGTTAGTCTTATGGAGAAAACTTTCTTTGTAGCATTGGTGTTTTATTTTATAGCTGCAACACTTAATCTTTTTAATTGACACCTCCTCCTAAAGCATATAGAATAGGATTATGTGTAAAACAAATAATGTGGATACAATTGAAGAATTGGGAGATGATATCCTTGATACAGCAAGAGAGATCACTAATGCTGATATAAGTCAAGTTATAGAGGTTTATGATGAATATATTAAA